>JAABUZ0100003534.1_pt1 | contig 23017 bp, 20 predicted proteins | sample 5562091 | NCBI WGS metagenome assembly JAABUZ01 (sample SAMN12813069, study PRJNA571459) | rock metagenome | isolation source: Antarctica rocks | place: Antarctica: Victoria Land, Linnaeus Terrace sud | collected 2015-12-21
TCCGCGCATCGTCCCCTCCTCATCCGCCGCGCTTCTCCTCCCTGCACGGCCACCGTATCCTACCACCTTTCCTTACCTTAGTTCAGTGGACGAGTACTTAGAGGAGTACTGATGATTGATGAGCAGGGGCGCGCCCACATGGAGCAGAGCATGGGACACACAACCGACGAGATCCTCGACTGTAGTGCTGCCTTCGGCACGTTTCTTATGGACCAGGCCGACGAAGCGCGTGCGCTCCTGAGTGCGCTCGAACCGGCGGGCGGGGCACCGTGACGCCGGCCATAGAGGTCGTGGAGGCGGCTGGGGCGGGCATGAGACCGCGCCGAGCGCACGCAATGGTGCCGACCCCGCTGCGCCGCCGCACGTTCCGTCGGCTGTGGGCCGGCATGACCACCTCGTACGCGGGCGACCGGTTGCAGCAGCTCGCCCAGGGATGGCTGGTCGCCACGCTCACCAACTCGGCGCTGAGCGTCGGCCTGACCACGGCGCTCGGCACGCTCCCGCTCCTGCTGCTGCCGGTCGGGGGCGTGCTGGCCGAGCAGGTCGACCGCAAGCGACTGCTTGTGGCGAGCCAACTGACAGGAGCCATAGGCGCCACGGTCATGACTGCGTTAGTGGCGACCCGGCTGATCGCCGTGTGGCACGTCTACATCTGGGCGGTGCTCTCCGGTCTCATTTGGCTGGTCGCCCGGCCTGCCTACAAGGTTGTGCTCACGGAGTGCGTCCCGCCGGAAGAGGTCCGCCCGGCAGTTGCGCTCAACTCGACGAGCGAGACCAGTTCACTCGTGCTGGTGAACGGCGCAGGCAGCGTGCTGCTTGGCCTGCTCGGCCTGCCCATCGCCTTCGGGCTCAACGCCGCCAGCTACGTCGTCGCCGTCGCCGGCCTGTGGTCGCTACCCGGAGCGGAGCGGGGGCGTGACGAGGCTCGCGGTCTTGCCTTCGACCGACTGCTGGTTGACATGGCTGATGGCTGGCAGTACCTGCTCGGGCAGCCCGCGTTGGTCCGGCCGCTGCTCCTCACGCTGCTGACGACGGTCGCGGTGGCCCCGGTGTTCAGTTTGCTCCCCGCGATCGTCCACGCTCGGGGCGGCTCGATCGTCGAACTCGGGCTGCTGGCGGCGGCAACCAGCGCAGGCAGCCTGGGGGGCGCGATCTACGCCGGAGCGCACGACGAGAGCCAACACCCTATCCGTCGCTACACGCTGTACGGCTTCGTAGCCGCCATCGCGCTCGTCCTGTTCGCCCTGGTGCCCGCGGGCTTGCTCTCGTTTCCACCGCTGGTCGCCATCGGATTTGTGCTGTTCGCGGAGGCGGTCTGGAATACCAGCCGCGTCCGCCGGCTCGCAGGGCCAGAGTATCAGGCTCGCATCCAGGCATTCACGACCATGGCGTTCACCCTCGGGATGGCGCTTGCCACACTCTGGGCCGGCGTGGCTATGGACCGACTCGGACCGGCAGCGCTGTTACTGGGCGCGAGCGCGCTGGCGGCGGCCTTGTGTGTGTTCCACCTCACCGCTTCCCGGACGCCGTGGAAAGAAGCAGCGGGTGGATAGACGCAATTTGGTTCACGTAAAGGGTCGTTGTAGCGCTGGCGGCTCGCCGGCCTTCCGTTGGACCTCTGCGTGACACTCCTCAAGGGGACGTACGCCTGTCTACCACGACGAGGCCGACTGGCAGCCGGTGCTTCAACACATCGCCTCGTCACGCGCCTTCCGAACCATATTGGGGTCGATTGACTAACGGCGAACTAAAGTACGCTAAGCCCTGGCCGCAGGTCGCAAGGGCCAGTACCCACCTCACTTTGGTTGCGTCAGGTTTCAGTTTCAGTGTGACGTAAGTCGCCCTGTCGAATATCCTCTCGGCTCTGAATTGCGTTCACTCCAGAGGACCGGATGAACTGCTTGCTCTGCGCTAACACAAACAACGAGAGCCTTGACCTAGCGAACCCAGCTGAGCTATCGCATCTTTCGGTGTTCCGCTTGTCGGTGCCAGTTCAATGAGTGAACCGCTACCCCCTATAATTATCTTGAGTTTTCCATCGCCATCGAGCTGCTCATCCTTCGGCGTCGCCTGCGCTACACAGCAGTCTACGGGATTTGGCCGAGATGGTCCCGGAGCGTCGTCTTAAATTTACGCATGAGACGGTCGCTCGTCGCTTGTCGACGAAACGTACATCCGTGTTGGTGGCGTGTGGAAGTACCTCTATCGTGCCCTTGATCATGACAGCAATCTCGTGGATGTCAGAGTCAGCGAGCACCTGGATAGGGATGGCGCCAAGCGGTTCTTCCAGCAAGCGATTGAGACGGTAGGCTACGTGCCAGACCGCGTGACGATTAATGGCCATGACTCCCATCCGCCTGCGATCTGCGACACGTTGGGCGCGGACATCGTGCACCGAACAAGCCCATATCTCAACTGCCGTCTTGAACAAGATCACCAGGATATCAAACAGCGGTATTACCCGATGCGCGGCTTCGGGAATCTCGAAGCGGCCTCTCGCTTTTGCCGGGGCTTTGATGAGCAGCGGCAATATTTTCGTCTGCGGATTGCGATGGGCCAGCCAGTGCCGCCGTTAGCTGAGCAACGACGGGAGTACTGCGCCCGCTTTCAGACGCTGATGGTTGAGTTGACCGCCACATGCGCTACATCCGGGGGCCAAACTCCTCCACCGCTACTCTTGTCACTTTCTGCGAACCGATTCCTGACGCATCCAGCGCGGACACACACGAGCGGTGATGGCGTTTGCGCCGCCGGCCCCACCTACTTCCACGTGCTCGGTCGATGTGGCAGACCCAGTTCGGTAGCGATGGTTTCAAGGTCGTGCAGGGTCGTCTCCTCCATCAGGATGCCGTCTTTCACCCGCGTCTGTTTATTCATGTGTTCAATTTCCCCCGGGAGGAAGACGCCTGGCGATCCGGGCGCCAGTGCCGAGCCTTTGATTTGGTCGATCAACTGCTCCATCCGGACCAGAAAGTCGGCCATCGGCAGGAAGTGTTCAATATTGATAGCCTGAAAAAACTGGCTGCCCCCCTGCATCCCTAGCCCTTTGCCAAAGCGCCCACCGCTTAACACACCACCGAGGATATCGAGGACAACCGCAAGTCCATACCCTTTCGGTCCTCCCAGTGGCAGGGCGAGTCCCTCCATGCCCGCTTTCGGGTCGTCGGTGGGGTTGCCATCGCGGTCCAGTGCCCATCCGAACGGGATTTTCTCGCCGCGCACGATGGCCATGTCGATCTTGCTCCCGGCAACCACGCTCGGCGCCATATCAAGATCAACATTCCAACCCCGTTTCGTGGGAAAGCCCCACGAAACGGGGTTCACGCCAATCAGTTTGTCTTTACCACCGGTGGGAGCCATCAAAATGCCTGCGGTACTTGTCGCGAACCCGATGCAGCCCGCATCGGCGGCCATGTTGGTGTAATACGCCATTGCGCCACAGTGGCTGCTGTTCTTGACGGTGACGGTCCCCGTGCCATGTTGTTTGGCTTTTTCGATGGCCAGGCGCATCGCCTTCGTTGATACGATGTGTCCAAGCCTAGCGCCGCCATCCACCACGGCAATCGGTCCGTCATCCCGTACGACCTCCAGATGTGGTGTCGTGTTTCCTCCGGATTGAAGCGAACGTGCATAACGGATGGCCCATCGCGTGCCATGGGTGTGGACGCCGCGGAGGTCGGCATCGGTCAGCGACGCGCCCATGAGGTCAGCGTCTTCACGGGTGAGGCCGACCGCGGCGAAAACATCAGATGTAAGCGCGCGCAGTGCATCCGCTGGCACCACTCGCCGTCCCGTCGTGTCAACCACGCCATTCCCCCCCAACGCTGTCCTTCGCCGCGGCATTGTGCACGCCATACGGCACGCCCCACAGCCGGTAGTGTAGCAAATGAACCGCGGCCACTCCCCTCTCCGGTGCTACCATGATGGCCGTGTGTGGCACGATACTGGCACACAGGCCGATGATTCGTTCCAGGAGGACGGATGCTCTATCCGCGCACTGAATATCAACGTGAGCTACTGGCGATAACAGATCCCCTCGTGGCAAAGCTTGCGGACCGTGCAGCCGAACACGACCGCAATAACACGTTTCCCATGGACAACTATGCCGACATGCGGGATGTCGGCTATCTGACGCTCACGGTGCCGCGGGAATATGGTGGAAAAGGCGCCGATCTTCTCGGGTTCGTGCTATGTCAGGAACGCCTGGCACAGGGGGACGGAGCCACTGCACTCGCCGTGGGCATGCACCTCGCGCTCATCGGACGCCTGGCGGAAACCAGTGAATGGCCGACGGACCGTTTCGAAGCCATCTGCCGTGACGTTGTGGCGACGGGAGCAACGATTAACAGTGCCGCTTCTGAAGCCGAAACAGGAAGCCCCAGCCGTGGAGGCAAGCCCGGAACCACAGCCCGGCGTGTAGAGAACGGGTGGGTCATCAATGGCCGTAAAACGTTCACCACGATGAGCCCCGCGCTGTACTACTTTTTGGTCTCCTGCAGTCTGGAAAACGCGCCGGACGCGCCTGCCACCGGCAACCTCCTCGTTACCTCGTCCAATCCCGGTCTGGAGATCGTGGAGACATGGAACACGATGGGCATGCGTGCAACGGGCAGCCACGACATTGTACTTCGTGACTGTGCCGTGGCGGCGGACGCACTGATTCGTGGCAGATCCCCTTCGGACCCCGCATCATTGCAGGGTGGGGGGCGAGCCTGGGGACCGCTCCTCGTTTCGGCCGTCTACACAGGTGTGGCAGCAGCGGCGCGGAACTTCGCGCTGAAGTTTGCCCGCGAACGTGTACCATCTGGGCTTGGCAAGCCCATTGCCGAACTACCTTCCATACAGGCGCGTATTGGTGAGATGGAGATACGTCTGGCGCAGAGCAGGCGGTTTTTGTACAGCCTCGCGCAGGATTGGTCGGATCTCCCCGACGAGCGCGACCACCTCACGACCGACATATCGACATGCAAATATCTGGCGACGAACAACGCCATTGCAATCGTAGACTGGGCCATGCGCGTCGTTGGTGGCATCGCACTTTCACGCTCGTATCCTCTGGAACGGTACTATCGTGACGTACGCGCGGGGTTATATAACCCGCCGATGGACGACGTAACGATGATTCAACTGGCAAAAGCGGCGCTGGAGGAAAACGCGCGGCACGACGGGAGCGCATCATGAGAGCTGAACTCATGTCAATCGGCACAGAGCTGCTGCTCGGCACCATTGTCGACACCAATGCGGCCTACCTGGGCCAGGAACTGGCCACCCTGGGTATCGATAACTACTACGTGTCAGCCGTGGGTGACAATCTCGGCAGACTGACCGACACGCTGAAACGCGGATGGGAACGCTCGGATCTGGTCGTGATCACCGGGGGTCTCGGCCCAACAGAGGACGACCTGACCCGCGAAGCAATTTGTGCGCTCCTGGACGAACACATGATCGTGCAACCATCGCTCGAGCGCGATCTGCGGGCTTTTTTCAAGCGCCGCAACGTGATCATGCCAGAGCGCAATGTAAAACAGGCAACCCTGATTCCGTCCGCACGGGTCATTCCAAACCCTGTCGGCACTGCTCCCGGGTGGTGGGTCGAGCGGAACGGGCACATCATTGTTGCGATGCCCGGAGTCCCGAGCGAAATGAAACGCATGTGGAGCGTCGAGGTGAAGCCGCAACTGCAAGCACGCGCGGGTGGCCTCGTCATTGTGTCTCGCACCCTCAAAATCATCGGCGTGGGCGAGTCATCCGTGGAGGAGGGCCTGGGAGCATTGATACGGTCCAACGACCCGACCGTCGCGACGTATGCCAAACGAGATGGCATTCACGTTCGCCTCACCACAAAGGCGGCCAGTGAAGACGCGGCACGCGCCGTCATCGATCCTATGGATACCGCCGTCCGTGCCATCTTTGGGACCGCGGTCTATGGTATTGACAGCGAGTCGATGGCACAGGCGGTGGCGCGTGGTCTGGGCGAGCACGCATGGAAACTGGCAATCGCGGAGGAAGGGACACACGGCCAGTTGACAGCCGAACTGGCACCGGCGTTAGCGGCTGACCTCTATGCGGGGAGTGCCGTTCGGCCTCTGGATGCTGAGGGCTGGGTGGTGGGCGAACAGCACGCGCGTGACCTCGCCGAGCAAGCACGGGGCGATACGGGAGCCGACGTGGGGCTTGCCGTTGCTGTTGGCGTCACAAGCGTCGAACCCCCAGCAGCGGCCGTGTTTGTCGCCGTCAGTGGCATTGGCGAAACCACTAGCGCGCAACGGCAGTACAATTCTGTGCTCGATCAAACACGCCAGCGCAGCGTCAACGATGCTATCGGTCACCTGCGTGAACGACTCTCCATTGCGACGAACGATACCTTGACGTCATGAACGCCTGGTACGCGCCAACGTCGCTGACTGCGGTTTTTTATCGATCATATGCAATGGCACACACCCACAGCGACACCAGGTACTATCAGCACACGGTTGGCAGCAATAGGTGATGCCCCCTCGCTCAAATGCTTGATCACGAACAACACAACCACACATTGGGCAACGGCGTTTAGCCATGAAACAGTATCCTTTACTCCAGCGATCTGTTCGCGGAGCACAAAAAAGACCGGAGGCACAGCCTTCCGGTCAGAGCGCTCCTCTTTGCGGCCTACGAGGTTAGCTGTCGGATTAGGGCTCAAAGAGTACCCCTCTTGCCGTCGAGCAAGATTCACCCCAGATGTGGTTCCCCCGTTTCCCATCACTGGAAATTCGGCCATATATTCAATTGCTCACTCACTGTACCGTATGCGTTGCGCCGACGTCAACAGGCAGTGGACGTCCCGTAAACAGTCTGCGGAACTCTGCCACTTTGGGCACGACGTCTCGGTTCCGTCGCGGTAACTCGGCCAATCTGCCCGCGTTCAATTCAGGAACGTCGACCTCCCGCATCTGCCCGTTCCACCATGAGACGCACAACCCGCCATGCGCAGAATCAAGCATCACCGTCAATCTTCGGACGATCTCGTTCATCGCGTGCGGTATACTGAATCTGACAGGAGAAGGTATGGAATCTCATTCACTGTACCGCGCATGGCGTCCACAACGCTTTCGCGAGATGGTCGGCCAGGATCATATCGCCCGTACGTTGCTCAATGCGCTTCGTGACAAGCGAACCGTCCACGCATACCTGTTTACCGGCCCCCGTGGGACAGGAAAGACGAGCACCGCACGGATCCTGGCAAAAGCCATGAATTGTCGGCAGCGCGTGGACGGCGAGCCGTGTAATGAATGCGACATCTGCGCCGCTATCACAAACGGACGCGCGATGGACGTCATCGAGATCGACGCGGCATCGAACCGGGGCATCGAGCATATTCGAGACCTGCGTGAAAAGGTCAATCTGTCACCGGCAGAAGGCCGCTACCGCTTCTATATCATCGACGAGGTCCATCAGCTCTCAAATGATGCCAGCAATGCGCTGCTCAAGACGCTGGAAGAGCCTCCGCCCCACCTGGTGTTCGTGCTCGCGACTACCGAGCAGCAGAAGATTCTAGCAACCGTGGTCAGTCGGTGCCAGCACTACTCGTTTCACCGAATTGCGGATCCTGTCCTGTTTGAACGCCTGCGGTTAATTGCCGAGCACGAGGGCGTTCATGCCAGCCCGGACGCACTACAGTTGCTGGCCCGTGCGGCTGCGGGCGGATTGCGAGATGGCATCTCGCTCCTGGACCAGGCAATCGCGTACTGTGGCGCCTCGCTGGACGAGCAGAGTGTGGCGTCGATGCTTGGCATGGTGTCGGGACAGGCAGTGACCGATTTTTTGACCTATCTTGAGGCGCGGGAGGCCGCACCGGCCATGTCCCTCCTGCAACACGTTGTTGACGAAGGGGGCGACCCCAGGCAGTTCAACAATCAGGTTGTTGATGCGCTTCGTGAGCGCCTCTGTCAGCAAACGGCGTCGAAGCGTCCGTCCATGGCTGGAACCTGGACCGTACCAGACCTCGTGCGGGCAACACGTCTCTTTTCCGATGTGCAATTCGGCAATCGCCTCATCCATATCCCGCAACTCCCTCTGGAACTCGCCGTTGTTGACTGGTGTTCCTCGACCGATGGCGGAGCACTGGCCGGGCAGCACGTGGCCGTGACACCATCCCCGGTTCACGCTACCCAGGCGCAAACAGCTGCCGTGCGACCGACACGGTCGGGTTCAGCACCTGAACGCGCAGCGGTGGGCGACGCTGATCTGCCGCTGCGACCAGCCGTCCGCGTTCCTCCACCTCCCGTGTCCGCGGCATCACCAGAAAACTCAGCGGAAGGCGTGCCAGACGACCTGCGCCGTGGGTGGCAGCGGACGATTGAACAGCTGAAGCCAATGAGTCGCAAGATTGCCGCGCTGTGCGTCTCTTGCCAGCTTCAGGGGCTCCAGGACGCTGCTCTCATCCTCACGCACCCGGCGGGGTTGGTGCGGGAACAGATTTTGAACCTAGCCACGCGACGGCAGATCGAAGACGTGCTGGCGTCGGTGTTTGAAAAGACGTACACCGTAAAGTGCTTGGCCCCGCAGGACTATACGCCCTCGGTTCCTTCCCCACCCGCGCCTTCAACCGAACGGGCGAGTTCAGCGACGGTCGCTGATGGCGTTGCTCTGCCACCCTCACCAGTGCCGCCTTCACAGCCACCGGCATCCAGACCGGGGACTGAGCGAGACATGGCAGGCGTGCTAGAACGCGATTCCACAGTGGATTTTCCGCTGGCTACGGGACAACAGCGCCAGGAAGACAAGGTATCGGCATCCTTACCCGAGGCGCGGTCCGTGCTGGTTCAGACGCCCGGAAACGGAACCGATCGGCCGGTGGCCACGGCTAGTGTCCTTGTGATAGAGCGACAAGTACTATCGAACGAACATCTCCTCGCCAGCGCGTCGCATGACCCGGTGGTGCAGGAAACGATACGCGTTTTTGGTGGCGGGAGGGTGAGCGATGTCATTCCCCACCGTTCGAACTAGGAATCGAAAGGAATCTCCATGGGCATGAACCCGAAAATGATCCAGAACATGCAAAAGCAGATGGCGCAGATTCAACAAAATCTCGAACATGAAACCGTCGATACGAGCACCGGTGGCGGCGCGGTCAGTGTTACGATGACCGGTCACCAGAAGCTTACGGCGATAAAGATCGACCCCGAGGCCGTCGATACCAGCGACATCAGTGAACTGGAAGATCTGATCCTCTCCGCAATTAATGATGCCGTCACCAAATCACAGGAACTTGCCGCCAAGCGTATGAGCGTCCTTACGGGCGGTATGCGCATCCCGGGTTTGATGTAGACGGATTGCCGCGTGATCGACCATGGCACAACCGCGCGTCCCGTCGCTCAACTGATCGACGAGCTTTCCAAGCTCCCGACGATCGGACCGAAAACAGCCCAACGATTGACGTATTATCTCCTGCGCGCGCCCGCGGAACAGGCGAAAGCGCTCGCCGATGCCATCCTCGAAGTCAAGCAGCGGATCAGACTGTGCTCCATCTGCCTCAACCTGACCGAAGACGATCCCTGTCCCATCTGCGCCAATCCCAGTCGCAGTCAGGACGAAATTTGCGTCGTGGAAGACCCGATCGATATCCTGGCGATCGAGCGCACCAGAGCGTTCAAGGGACTGTATCACGTGCTCCACGGCGCGTTATCGCCGATGGAGGGTATCGGACCCGATGAGTTGAAGATTCGGGAACTCGTGCTTCGCGTTCATCCCGGTGAGACACGCGAGGTTGTGATCGCCACGAACCCGAACATGGAAGGCGATGCTACCGCTGCGTATCTCGTGAGACAGCTCGAATCTACCCGTGTGCTGATCACCAGGATCGGGCGTGGGCTCCCCATGGGTAGCGATCTGGAGTATGCCGACGAAATGACGCTGAGCCGGGCGCTTGAAGGCCGACGGCCCATGTCATGACGTTGCGAAGTCGCGTCTTCCCTTGCACGTCGTAGGTACCGCCGGGCACGTTGACCACGGCAAGTCGACCCTGGTTCGAGCCCTGACCGGCATCGATCCAGATCGACTGGCCGAGGAAAAGGCCCGCGGCATGACCATCGACCTTGGCTTTGCATGGCTCACGCTCCCGAGCGGACGCGAGATCAGTATCATCGATGTCCCCGGACACGAACGGTTTATCAAAAATATGCTTGCGGGAGTTGGGGGCATCGATCTCGCGCTGGTGGTCATCGCCGCCGATGAGGGGATCATGCCGCAGACCCGTGAGCACCTCAACATTCTGGAACTACTCGGTGTCCGCCGGGGTATGGTCGTCCTGACCAAACGCGATGCGGTGCAGTCTGATTGGCTTGAACTGGTTATAGAAGAGACGACCGAGGAGTTGAAGCGCACCGTGTTCGGTGGCATCCCGGTGATCCCCGTGTCCGCTCTCACCGGGGAGGACCTGCCAGTACTCCTCGCCCGCCTCGATGACGAGCTCCGAACCGTGCCAGAACATACCGAAGTCGGCGCGGCGCGGCTACCCGTTGATCGCGTCTTCACGCTTTCGGGACACGGTACCGTGGTGACCGGCACCCTCATCGATGGACCACTGGTCACCGGGCAGGAGGTGGAGATACAGCCGAGGGGCACGCTGGCACGCGTGCGTACGTTGCAAACCCACGGGCAGCGCGTCCAGATAGCCCAACCGGGGTCGAGAGTGGCCGTGAATCTTGCGGGTCTCGCAACGACCGACGTGCAGCGTGGACACGTCCTCTCAGTTCCCGGCTCGCTAAAACCGTCGCACACACTGGACGTTCGGTTGCACGTGGTGCGGGACGCCGAACGTACCATTGACCACAACGACGACGTCATTTTGTACACGGGGGCGGCGGAAGTACCGGCACACATCCGCCTCCTCGATGCACGATCTCTCGCCCCCGGTGAGACCGCACTCGCCCAGCTCCGGCTTGCCAGTGCGATCGCGGTACGTCGGCACGATCGATTCATACTCCGGCGTCCCTCACCATCGGCCACGATAGCAGGCGGTGAAGTGCTCGACCCCGTGGCGCATCACCACCGGCCTTTTCAAGAACCGGTGATTACCACGCTCCAGACCATCGAGAAGGGCACGTCGCGGGAGGTGGTATCCGAGATGCTCGCATCGAGGCGACTGTGGGAACTATCGGCACTGGCCGAACGGTGCCAGCTGCCGGGAGAACTCGTGACCGCGACTGTCCACGAGCTGATAGGGAACGCGATAGCACCAGGCGAGGAAGGCGGTAAGATGTTCGGTGGTTGGGTCAGTGCGGCCGCGGGATGGCAACAGATTGTCCAGCAGGTGCGCGAGGAACTGACCACCTATCATCACGATTTCCCCCTTCGCCAGGGAATGCCCCGGGAGGAGTTACGGAACCGAATCAATGTGCCTTCCCGTCCATGGAACGACATGATCGCCGCGCTCGTCCATGGGGGAACAGCTACTGAACGTGGATCGCTGGTAGCACGCGCTGGATTTACGCCCACGCTGACGGGCCTGCAGCAGGCAACGGCGGACGCGATCGTGGCGGCGTTGGAGGCGCAGCCGTTCACGCCACCCGCGCTGTCGGAACTGGAAGGTGGAGCGAGTGGAGAACTCCTGGCATACCTCGCGGACTCGGGACGAATGATCCGCGTCGCTGACAATCTCGCGTTCTCACCGGACGCCTATCGGCGTATGCGCACACGCATCCTTGAGCTGTTGCAGCGCGACGGGACCATCACTGTTGCCACGGTCCGGGATGAATTCGGCGCGAGCCGTCGCTATGCGCTTTCTTTCCTGGAACACCTGGATGGTGAACGCGTCACACGAAGAGTCGGAGACGAACGCGTACTCGGCCCGCGGGGGAGCCGCGAGGGATCGGGTTAGCGATTGGCCCCGATGGCAGCCACAGCACCCGTTTGCGCACGTCGGTGGGCAATGAGCCACTCAGCAATCTGCACAGCGTTCGTGGCCGCGCCTTTGAGTACGTTATCGGCGACCACCCAGAAGCTGAGTGACGGCTCGCCAGTATCATCCGCTCGAATCCGACCCACCAGCACCTCGGCAGACCCACTCGCGTCGGTAGGCAGCGGATACTGGTGGCCACCAGGTCCCGGCTGCCGTTCGTCCACCAGGCGGATGCCGGGATAATGGCGGAATAGCTCGCGGGCATCGTCTACCGATATGAAATGATCCAGTTCAACGTAGACCGACTCTGCATGACTGTTGGAGACGGGAACCCGCACGGTCGTGGGATACACGCGGAGCGCGTCATCGTGCAGAATCTTGCGCGTCTCTTTGATCATTTTCGTCTCTTCAGTACAATACCCTTCAGAGCCAAACCCGCCGATCTGCGGAATAACGTTGTCCACGATGACATGCGGGAAGACATCGCCAGCGATGGGCTGCACGCCGCCACTGAGAGACCGTACCTGTGATGCCAGCTCTGTCACGCCGCCTCTGCCAGCCCCTGAAACCGCTTGATACGTTGAAACGACAACCTTTCGCAGCTTCGCACGTTGTCGGAGTGCCGCCAGTGCAACCACCATCTGTATCGTGCTGCAATTCGGATTGGCGATGATGCCGTGATGCGACAATGCGTCTTCGCCATTGACTTCGGGGACGACCAGCGGAACAGCAGGGTCCATACGGAAGTCGGAGCCATTGTCGATCACCATGGCTCCATGGGCGACGGCTTCCTGCGCATAGGTCATGCTTGCGCCTTTTTCGCCTTCGGTTCCGGCAAAAAAAGCAACGTCGATACCATCAAACGCGCCAGAACACATGGCTTCCACCTGATACTGTTCATTGCCAATCGTCACCATACGAGCGGTGCGCGCCAGTACCTTTAGCGATGCAAGCGGGAACTGCCGACGCTTCAACTCCAGCACCATCTGCTCGCCGACAAGACCGGCCCCGACCACCGCGACATGATAACGATCCATCGTACTCCTTTCGTGACCCGGTATATTCCGGTACTTACCCTTTAATGCCTGACATCACGATACCTTTGACAAATGACCGCTGCGCTGTAAAGAAAATGACGAGACACGGAGCGAGCACGATCAAGCTTGCCGCCATCAACAAATGGTCTCGCGGATCCTGCGACTCGTTTGGCAGTGTCTGGAAGTACCGTAATCCCAGCGCGATGGTGAAGTTTTTCGAGTTATTCAGGAAGATCAGCGGTTCCTGGAACTCGTTCCAGTGGTTAAGAAAGGAGAAGATGGCCGCCGTCGATATCGCAGGCTTGGAAAGGGGCACCAGGACACGAAAGAGGACTTGCAGCGAGTTGGCGCCGTCCATCTTCGCGGCCTCATCAAGATCCCGCGGAAGTGTCAGGAAAAACTGTCGCAAGAGAAAAATGAAGAAGGCGCCGCCACCGAAAAAGCTCGGTACGATCAGCGGGAGCAGTGTGTCGAGCCAGCCTAGCTTCTTATAGAGCAGAAAGAGTGGAATCCACGTCACTTCGCGTGGCAACAAGAGAGTCGCGAGCACAATGGAGAACAGCGTGGCGCGAAATGGAAAGCGGAAGCGAGCAAAGCCATACGCGACGAGCGTCGCGGACGCGGTCTGACCGAACACGGCCAGCACCGTGACAATGATGGTATTTTTCAAGAAGAGACCAAACGGGACCGCACGAAACACCTGGATGTAGTTTTCGAAATGAGGCGTGGCGGGCCAGAAAGAGGGAGGGAAGCTTCGGATTTCAACGCCCGTCTTCAAGGAACTGGCGATGGTCCAGAGAAAAGGCCCCATAAAAAAGGCGGCGATGACGAGTGCGATGGCGTAGAGCAGCATTCTGCCGACGAAACGGCGGGCACGAGCCGAGGTGTTCAGGCGTGCCTGGGTTCGTGCAAGTGCGACGGATTGTTGTTGAGCCAGACTCACGTTCGAGGCCCCTCCTCGTAGTAAACCCAGTACTTTTGGATCGCGAACTGTATCAGCGTGAATACCAGCAGGATGCCAAAAAATATCCACGCCAGCGCAGCCGCGTATCCCATATCCAGGTCTTTAAAGGCGCGATTGAATATATGAAACACATAGAAATACGTCGCATCCACGGGTCCACCTCCGGTCGCGACATACGCGACAGAGAAGACGCTAAAACTGCCGATGATACCGAGCACCAGGTTGAAGAAAATCGTGGGCGTGAGGAGTGGGAGAGTGATCTTGAAAAAACGAGAGAACGTACTTGCGCCGTCCATGTTCGCGGCCTCATACAACTCGTTCGGCACTCCCTGAAGGCCAGCAATAAAAATAATCATGCGACCGCCGCCGAGGCCACCCCACAGTGCAAGGATCACCAGGGCAGGCATCGCCCAGTCCGGCGATTGCAGCCACCCTGGACCCGGAATGCCAAGCTTGCCAAGAAGGAAGTTCATGACCCCGTACTGCGGTTGGAAGATCCATCCCCATAGCAAGGCCGAAGCGACAATTGGCGTGAGTGATGGAAGAAAGTACAGCGTTCGCAACAGGCTAACCGCCTTGAGACGCTGGTCAAGAAGCACCGCGAGCAACAGTGATCCAGTGACGCCGAGGACAACGGTCGCAACCGCGTATGTTGCGGTCCGTTGCAGTGCGATCCAGAACAGACGGTCGCGGGTAAAAATATAGGTGTAGTTGGTCAGACCCGTGAAATGCGGAGTGCTGAGGACGTTATAGCGCGTAAAACTAAAATATAACGACGCAAGCATCGGCCCAAGCGTGAACAGCAAAAAGCCAAGGATCCACGGGCTGATATACAGGTAGCCCTCAATCGCCTCGCGTCTGGCCCCGTTCGATCGTCGCGCGCGCATAGCCATGGTCGTCGAGTACCCCCACGTCGGAAACGACAGAGCGACAGCGGTGTCCTCTGAGGACAGCACGCCGCCAATCTATCTTTCTGGATTGTGCGCTCTGGTTACGCTCTCGGCTTATCCATAACGGACTGTGCCTCAGCTCCCAGTTTATCGAGGAAGGCTTTGTTCGGCTGCTCTTTGCCCAGGATGAGCAGGTCGAGAATGGGGTCAACAATACGACCGAGTTCCGGTCCACGGAAGTTGTCGGGCGCGCGATACGGCTCCACCGTCTCCATAGCCAGCTTGGTGTTTTCCTGCACACCCTTCGGGTACCCGGGCAGATTCAGGAACTCGGGACTGTTGTAGACGTCAGGTCGCCCGCCAGCGGTAGACGAACGGTTGCCCGTCTGACTGGCAAGACCAAGGCCAGCATCCTTACTGGTAATCGCCTTCAACAGCGCCCATGACTCGTCTCGGGCCTTGGAAAACTTCGTAATCGACATCATGTCGGTCTCCGCGAAGCTACCGCGGCTCCCCGTCGGTCCCTTTGGCGGGAGCGTCATGTTCCATTTGAACTTGTCGATCTTGGTGAAGCCCGCCTTCGTGCCGATGTTGGCACGGAACATGCCGAGGCGACCGGACAGGAACAGATCGCCGTTGCTCGGATTCGACTGCAAGGGGTTGACCGACACCTTGTATGTATTCATCAGATCGTACTGCTGCTGCCACGCCTTGGCGGCTTCGGGGGACGAGCCCGTCCACTTTTTGCCGTCCGTAGAGAACAGGTCGCCGCCGAACTGCCGGACAATGCACTCGTAATATTCGATGTCGTGCCAGAGGAAGCCGTAGCCATACGTCGCGGTACTTGCGTCGCCTGCCTTGGTCATCTTTTTGGCGGCGTCGGTCAACTCATCCAACGTCATATCCAGCGTCGGTGGTTTGAGACCAGCCTGAGCGAACAGGTCTTCGTTGTAGAAGAGGCCAACTCGACTCGGATGTGACTTGAAGGGCAGACCTCCCAGCTTCCCATCCACCCGGGCACTGTCCAACGAGTACTTGTAGTACTGATTGAGGTCGAACTTCTCCTTGTTGATATAGTCGTCGATGGGGATGAAGATGCCCGCCAGGAAGAACTGTTGGTAGCTCATGTCACCGGTGAAAAGGTGTGCTACGTCGCCGAGGTTCCCGCCAGCGGCCAGCGTTTGCAGTTTCTGGAAATATTCGCCACCGGCAAAGGTCTCCTGCGTCACGCCGACGCCCGGATTTGCTTGCTGAAAGAGGGCAAGTTGCTTGTCGAGCATCTGGTCTTCCACTCCAGCTCGCGCGTGCAGCCGCAGCATGACTGCCTTTTTACCCGCTGGTGGCGGCAGCGGCGTCGGCGCCGTGGTGCCAGCCGTCGTTGCGGGAGCGGCTGCCGCGCTCGTGCCGGTCGTTGGGGCGACCGTGGCGCCCGCCGCGGAAGCCGTGGTCGGTGCCGCCTGTGCTCCCGTCGGCGCTGTTGTAGCGACCGTTGCCGGCTTCGTCGCAGCCGCAGCAACCGGGGCGGTCGTTGCCGCGGTGGTCGGCACTGCGGCCGGTGCGGCTGACCCGCCACACGCGGCAAGCAGACCTGCCCCACCAAGAACCGCCGCTGCCGTCACTGCTGATCGCAAAAGTATCCGGCGCGACAACAGTGTCGTCTCATGAGATGCCAAGCGTGAAACTCCTCTCGCCAATTTCGGCCAATGCCTCTGCATCGCCTGCTCGTCGCTGCCCGTGTGAGAATCACCTGGTAGTTACGCCGAAAAGTAGGGGGATGCAACGAAACAAACAGATTCCTGGTAACGCTCTTCCACTATACACCGTTCGGATTCCACTCGCAAGGACATGGTCCGTGAAGCAGACGCCATCACCCCGGTGTTCTTTCGCGCTCCTGTTTGCGCGGCTATTAAGGAAACGTGAAGGCGCATAGCACTGATGATTGCATGGGCGCCACGCAAAAGCGGTATGATATCTAGAGGGAGAGTACAGGCACGATGCGTCCAAACGCGTCGATTGACAGCTACATTTTACGCTGCTAGGCTGATACTTCCACGTACAAGCGGTCATCTGTCACAGTTTCCTCGCTGCCCGGCACCCCGTTGTTCACATCGCACCATCCCTAGGTCCATGTCGGTTTACCGTACTCGTCGTCCGGTGGAGTGATAAAACCGGCCGAGCACACGAGCTCTTTGAAAGGAGCACACGCAGTGTCGCCCAAGATGTATTCACGGAGATCGTTCGTCAGCAACACGGCAAGGATGATGGCGGGATTGGCCGCTGTTCCCTTACTGGCGGCCTGCGGTGGCGCCACGACCACCGCGGCTCCAACAACGGCGCCAACCACTCCGGCCAAGCCAACGACCGCGGCGCCAGCGGCTGCGCCGACGTCGGCTCCGACAACCGCGGCCACGAAGGGAGCCACAACAGCAGCCACCACCGCTCCGACGGCGGGCGTAACCGCTGGCGCCGCCGCCACGACTGCACCGACGGCCGCTGCGGCTGCCGGAGCACCGACGGTCGCGGCTACCGCCACCGATGTGCCGGTCACACGTGCCCTACCCACGGCACAAAAATCGACGGCGAAGGTGACGGGCAAGTGGGTCGTCTTGCAGGACCAGGATTTCAACGCCGAGCACAACGCCTACCTACGGAAAGGCATTCAGGACTTCGCCAAGACCCAGGGCTGGCCGCTTGACCTGTCCTACGTTGCGGGCTTTAGCGCCGGTGGGTCGCTCGAACAAAAATTGGCCGCTGCCGTGTCAGCTGGCACACCACCTGACTTGATGGCGAAGGACGCCAGCGCGTACCAGCTCAAGTTCCTTGACATCATTGAGGAAATGGACGACATCACTAAAGAGATGCTTGGGAAGTACGGGGATACGATCCCCGGCTTCAAAAAGGACAAATTCATCGACGGAAAGTGGTGGAGCACACCCTTTTTCACCCGGCTCGGAGGCAGGTTTGGCCGTCGCGACATCTTCGCGGAAAACGGTCTGGACGTAGAGAAAGACACACAGGATCTCCAAAAGCTTCCAGACGTGCTGCTGCAAGTTTCCAAGCCCGATAAACAGATGTGGGGCTGGGGCATGACCATCAACACGTGTGGAGATGGTGAATCCCTGGTCACGGATACCCTGCTGGCCATGGGCAGCCGGCTCACCGACGAAAGCGGTCAGGTCGTCAAGCTGAACTCTCCTGAGACCGTGGCGGCCATCAAATGGCTCGTCAACATCTATACCGATGCCAAATGGAAAAACATGCTCCCCGCTGGCATCAACAGTTGGACCGATCCCTCGAATAACGAGGCATGGCTGGCTGGCAAGATCGCCTACACATCAAATGCAGGCACCGTCTATGCACAGACCGTGCAACAGAACAAGCCATTTGCAAAAGACACTACGCTCCTCCAGGTTCCCGCACTTGCGGGGCAGCCAAAGCTCCAGGGTGCAGGCGGAGCAAGCTTCTTTATCTTCAAGGGAAGCAAAAATAAAGAGGCGACAAAAGATCTTATCCGGTACCTGCTCGACCCCGTTTCCCAGAAGGCCCTCTGGCTCACCACGCCCGGCTACGTCCTCCCTGCCTACAAGTCGGGGTGGTCGGACGCTGACTTCCGAAAGGATCAGAACGCCGTCCGTTTCGAACCCGTCGCCTGGGACCCGTCAGCTTTCAACGGCATCGCGTTCCCTGGGCCCAACACAGCGGCGGCATCGGCGGTCAGTTCCCAGAATGTCTACACGAAGATGGCCGCCTCCGTTCTCAATGGGAAAAAGCCAGAGGACGTGGTCAAAGACGCACACGACCAGGCCGTGAAGATCTACAAGGACTTCGGCATGAAGGGCGTCTAGCCACCGGTTCCACGATTGGGTGAGATGCCCGCGATGATGCGGGCATCTCCTATGCACCCTCCGGCGCGCCGGTCTGGGAAGGAGTAGTCGAGTTGCGAACCGACATTTATCAGACACCTCGGGCTCTGGTAGTTCCCCGCGCGTCCCGACCACTGACGAAGCGGTTGGAAGGCCCCCTCGGGCGTGACTATCGCACGGCGTACCCCTTACTGGTACCCATGCTGCTGCTGATGTTCGGCCTTATTGGGTGGCCACTGCTGCAGGCGGTGTACCTCAGCTTCACGCGCACCGTTGGCCTGAAGACGGGGCCGTTTATTGGCCTCGGCAACTACGTGGACATCTGGCGCAATAGTGAGTTCCACGACTCCATCTGGGTGACCATCAAGTTCACCTTTTTTTCCGTGTTTATTAAGTTCTGGGTGGCGTTGGCAGCCGCGTTGGTGCTCAACGGCAAGATTCGGTACCGGGCATTTCTCACCGCCCTCGTCATGCTGCCATGGATCGTGCCCGAAGTCGTCACCGCACTTGCCTGGCGAGCCATCTACGATCCCATCTTTGGTGGCCTTAACAATATGCTCATTGCGCTCCATCTCTCCAACCAGGGGGTGTCGTGGCTCGGCGATCCCCGCCTAGCCCTTCCATCGGTCATTGTCGTCAATATCTGGAAAGGCATCCCGTTTTTCGCCATCGTGCTGCTCTCAGGCCTCAAAGCTATTGATCAAGAGCAATACGACGCGGCATCCATCGACGGGGCCACCACTTTCCGGAGTTTTCTCCACATCACCCTGCCCGGACTCAAGTACGTCATTATCGTCTGCACCCTGTTATCGACCATCTGGACATTCAATGGCTTTGGCCTTGTCTTCCTGTTGACCAGTGGCGGTCCGGGAAGCGCGACTGAGTTGTATTCCATCTACGCGTACCGCGCCATCAACGCGTTCCAGTATGGTTCCGGAACCGCGATCGCCCTCTCGATGGCCCCGATCCTTGCCCTGTTCATTGTGTTCCTCGGGCGATACATGATGTCGGGTGGCAAATACGATGAGGTGACCAACGTTCCCTCAGTGATGAGCTGGCTCCTCTGGCCGTTCACGTTCATTATGAACCTGGCTGGTCGGCTTCTGATGTCCGTCATCGATGCCGTCGAGGACGGCCTGCTGGCACTCGGACGCTGGAGGCGCGGCGGACAGGCCGCTGTCATTACCAGTGGAAAACACGCTATGAAGGTCGCACAGACGATCGGCTATGTCTATCTCGCGGCCCTCCTGCTGTTTGAGATGTTTCCCTTCTACTGGACGATCATCACGGCGTTCAAGACCGAGGATCAGGTCAGCAGCGGGACGCACGTCTTCTGGCCCAACCCGTGGACCATCGTCCACTTTGGCGAACTGCTCTTTACGACGAGCTTTCCCATCTGGTTTAAGAACACGGTCATCGTGGCCATTGTCACAACCTTCATCTCGGTGTTCTGCGCCTCGCTCGGGGCGTATGCGATTACACGCCTCCGGTGGAGAGGCTCTGGGCTGCTGGCGACGCTGGTGCTGATTACCTACCTGGTCCCCGGCGTGATGATGGTGATCCCGTTGTATAAGATCATGAGCCAGCTCCACGTTGCGAACTCACTGGGAGCGCTGATGGTGGCGTACCCCGCCTTCATCATGCCGTTCGCCACCTGGCTGCTGATGGGGTACTACCGTTCGATTCCCGAAGAACTCGAAGAGGCAGCTATCATTGATGGTTGCACACGGTTCCAGGCGTACTACAAGGTCGTGCTGCCGCTGACCGCCCCGGCGCTCCTGGCAACAGCCTTATTCGCGATCACCAATTCCTGGAATGAGTTCCTGTTCGCCTTCGTCTTCATCTTCAGCGAAGGAGCGAAAACACTCCCCGTCGGTCTGGCACAAATGGTGATCGGAGATATCTATCCCTGGGGCCAGATGATGGCCTCGGCGCTTATGATGGCCATACCCGTCGTCATTATCTACACCCTGGGACAGAAGGCCATGGTTGGCGGCCTCACCGCGGGTGCCGTCAAGCAATAATCTCAAGGTTCGTCGGCGCGGATTCGTCCAACCCCGCGCCGACCGGTTCCGGCACCACCTGGGCCATAGGCAAAAGGGTGCCGCGCTTCCTCTGGAGATCCGCCTGCCGATGCTCCTGAAACACCCGCATCACGGTATTTTTGTGCGGGCGGATCTTGCAATGTTCGTCCTCGTTGCGCGCCTCATCACAGTAGCCGAGTGAGACGCATTTCGGGTGTAGAAAGCTCGCAAGGAACGGCGATGCCTGCCGCACTTCCCGCTTGATCTCGCGGAAGAGCACCTGAATTTCCCACTGTGCCAGGGTGCATAGCCGCAGATCACACATGTGGATGAGTTCTCGCAGGTTGACCGTCATAATGAGATTGGTGCGCGTGGCGTTGGGGAAGACAAATCGGGCATCTTCCGCCGGCACCTTGTGATCGACGAGATCCTTGTAGAGGTCAAATCCGTCCTGGATGTGCGACGTGAACTTTGCGGCAAGTTCAGGATCATCCGAAATGGACTTCGGTACCGTGACATCGGGGTGCTTATACTTGACATAGCGTTGGCTCTGCTGGTCGAACGCGACACCGATGCGATGGCGAACGAGCTGATGCGTCAGGGTGCGCGTCACGTTCCCGATGCCGAACGTAAAGTTGATATGCTCGATGGTCGTACCGTGACCGGATGCAACCACCGTCCTCACGAGTTGCTTCATCTTTTCGTCCGGGACCTTGCCCGCTTCAATCCGCTCCCAGATTTTCATGGGCATCTCTTCACTGTAGCACGTCCGGCACGCCGTATAAATGATGGGGACATAATATTTTTGAACTATTTCCGGCGTGGGGAACAGCATATTGACGTGAATGCCGGGCTGCAGTGCCATACTGACGAATCCTCCCAGGGGCAGATCGACGTTCCCGCGAACGACTGCATCTCTCTCATAATAACGACGAAAGAACGATGAAAGTTGCGTCCTGTACATACCCGCTGTTGTAGCATCAGGCGCACCCGTCTTGGACAACGTCGGGAAGCAGGCGTGGCCTGTATGGTACACTCGATAGGCATGTTGCCCTACATCCTGCCATCTCGTGCAGTGGGCTCGTCAATACGATAGACATCGAAACCAAGCGTATGTGGGAGTGACAGACCAATGAATGCCGGCCTGCTGCAATCAGTCAAAGAGCGCCAATTAAAACCAGACGTACCCACGCTCGAGCCCGGAGACACGGTTCGGGTGAGCCTGCGCGTTGTCGAAGGGACACGTGAACGCATTCAGGTCTTTGAAGGCACCGTGATGCGTCTTCGCAAAGGCGGGATCGAAACGTCGTTTACCGTTCGCCGTCTTGCTCACAGTGTTGGCGTCGAGCGCACCTTCCTGCTGCATTCGCCCCGCATCGAGAAGATCGACGTCGTGCGCCACGGACAGGTTCGGCGTGCTCAGTTGTATTATCTGCGCACCCGTGTTGGAAAAGCAGCTCGCATTCGAGAGCGACGGGCCTAAACGTGTGATGCCTGGGCCGCGTGACGCCGCGATGCCTCCAGGGTCACGGCCCCGACGGGTCGTACAGACCGCTCCCCTCATCGAGGAACAGGCGCTCCTCAGGCTTGGATACCGATCCATCGCCGGTATGGATGAAGCGGGCCGGGGCTCGTGGGCCGGGCCCGTGGTTGCCGCGGCTGTCATCTTGCCGCTGGACGAGCCGGAGCTCTCCCGGCGGCTGGTTGGAGTTCGAGACTCAAAGCTGTTGACAGCAATGTCAAGAGCTCGTCTCTTCGATATCATTCAGCAGCACGCCGTTGCTGTTTCGGTCGCTATGGCGTCCCCGGCCGACGTTGATCGTATGAATGTACTTGAAGCCACCAAACTGGCGATGCGGCAGGCATTAGCCGGGCTGTCTTGCACAGCTGATTGTCTGCTGCTGGATGCCGTTCGGCTCGACGGTGTTCCCCTTCCGCAGTGGCCGATCGTTGGCGGCGACCGTCGCTCCCTCACAGTAGCAGCCGCATCCATCGTCGCGAAGGTGACACGGGATCGGTATATGCTGGAAGCTCAGACTCACTATCCCGACTTTCGATTTGGCAGTCACAAGGGGTACGGAACGGCGGGACACCAGGCAGAACTTCAGCGGTCTGGGCCGAGTAACCTGCACCGGCGCAGTTTTGCGCCAATCAGACGGTTGATCGAGGGAATGCCGCTGTAGGGTTTTGGCGGTGCGGCGCAGGTGCTACAGCTGGTTCTGTGGGTACCGCTTGATGGTTGCCGTTTGCTCAATTTCTTTAAACCATCCAGCGAGCTGCTTGTCTTTCGCTTGCTCAAGTTGCGTTGTGGTGAGAGGTCGCTTGTCCGCCCGGTCTTCAATCAGGTAGATATGAAAGCTG
>JAABUZ0100003535.1_pt1 | contig 23016 bp, 21 predicted proteins | sample 5562091 | NCBI WGS metagenome assembly JAABUZ01 (sample SAMN12813069, study PRJNA571459) | rock metagenome | isolation source: Antarctica rocks | place: Antarctica: Victoria Land, Linnaeus Terrace sud | collected 2015-12-21
AGGCATAAACCGGAATGGCTACAACAATGGCCACAACAAGAATTGCCAGGGAAATGAGACGGATCGCCCGCTTGCGTCTCGGATCGGTTCGCTTCTTGGCCTCGTCATGGTCAGCGCCGTTTTCATTCTCCCCTTGCGCATTGGATGCCTGCTGCCCGTGGTTCTGTTGGTCCTGCTGTGCGGGCTGCTGGCCTTGTTCTTGCTGTTTATCTTCCACCATACCTAGTCCTTAATCGATTCAGACTCCTTTGCTCGATGCCTCGCACACCTATTAGTATTTAATGTTAAACTTTCCTGAGTTTTTCTAAGCAGTTCAATCGAGTTTTGTTTTTCATTGGCTGCTGCGCCTTGCGGAAGTGTCGCGAGGTTCGCAAAGTACTGCGGTGTCACTGGATCGAGCAGTTCGTAGGCGTGACGCGTGATCCCTGCATACCGTGTTCGCCGGTCGGCGCTATCGGTTTGATTCTACATGAATAGCAAAGTTCCTAATTATTTTGGCGCTTCCGGTTGTTTTCCCGCGTCTGCATGAGAGATGGAAATACCGTGGCGCGTCCGTCTTCCCTTCGCGTCCTACAATAACGAATTGTCTATGCGTAAAACACTTGTGTTGCTACCTTTCCTTTTAGGATGGACCTTTGTGGCGGAAGCCGCCGAAATTCAGGGCGTGCTTGCCGATTGGAACTGCACTGAGAATATGGTGCGCAACGGCCGGGAAAAGGTTCTGAAACAGGATCGAAGCTGCTCATTAGTGAAGAATTCAAATCGTGGCGCATACGGCCTGATTACCGCCGAGAAGAAGTTCTACAAGCTCGATGAGGCAGGCGCGAAACAGGCGCGTGAACTGCTGAACAACAGCCATGACAAGAACAACCTGAAAGTTTTAGCCAGGGGAGAACTGGACGGCAATACCATTAAAGTCACGACCATGAGCATCCTGTAGTTCTCAACCGACCTGTCATCAGGCTACCGAAATGCCATGGGCGTCCACGCTCTCCTTGTGCTCCGTGGAAGTCGGCTCCGGCAGCTTGCCGGTCCAGTTAGCCCAGCCCCAGAAAATCGCCGTCGAAGAGCTTAAAACGCCCGAAGCCGCGCCGATAGCGCGCACGGTGTAGTGCTGTGAAGCGAGACCCGCGCCCAGCATGGAAAGCATCATCGTGGACCAGTTCAGCGTCTCGATGGTCGAAAACATGCGTCCGCGATAGCGGTCGTCGACGTGCTTCAGCAAATGAGACCAGTTCAACACGGAACTGACCGCCACGGCGGCTCGCGACAGGCCCATGAAGAACAGCGCTCCGCCCCAATGGGGCATTTGGCTGAAAACGACATAAGCTCCGCCGTGCAGAAGATAACAAAAGAAAACGGTTCGCTTATAAGCCTCGAAGCCGAGCGTTTTACCAAGCCGGTTGCCGACGGCCCCGCCAATTAAAAGACCAATGCCGGCGGTACCCCACAATTGGCCTAAACCTTGCGCTCCACGCTTAAATACCAACTCGCTGAACAACGTGAAAAGCACTTGCGCCGCGCCTCCGCCGCTGGCCCAGCCCACGGCGATTAAGCCGATTCCCAGAATCAGAGGGCTTCCCGCCATGTAAGCCAATCCTTCGCGGTACTCCTGCCAGGGACGGGCCGCTTTCGCGGTGTCCAGGGCCTGATCCGCCGCGCGAATCGCGCGAAAGCTACCAGCGGGGGAACGCAGGCGGGCAACGCAAAACGCGGAAAAGAAAAATGAAAGTGAATTGAAAATAAAGGCGAGCGGATATCCGAACTTCGCCACGGCCGTGCCGCCGAGAAACGCGCCTACCGCGAGGGTCATCCACCCGGTTGTTTGCGTAAGCGAGTTCGCGGTATGCAGTTGATCGTCACTGGCAATGGTGGGGAGAATGGCGGAGCGCCCGCTGGTGAAGAAGGGCGAAGCAAACATCAATAAGGCGCTTAGAAGATAAAGAAGCCAAATCTGCTTGTACGCTATGGCCGCGATAAATCCAAGAGCGATAAAGCCGCGCACCACATCGCTGATAATCATAATGCGCTGCCTGTCGAGGCGGTCCAGCACGACGCCCGCTAGCGGTCCGGCCAGCACGGCGGGAATCGCGCGCGACAGCATCAGGGCGGCGATCACGCGTCCGCTATGCGTTTCCTCAATCGCCAGGCTCAGAACCGCAACGTTGTTGAAGTGATCTCCCACTTCGCTGACGATCTGTCCCAACCAACTGTATCGATAGTTGCGATTACGCCGCAGAAGTTGGCTGAAGCTTGACATCAAGTCTTCTGCCGTAATAACTGTGCAAGCGTAACAGCCTGCCCCAAATGCCTCTGCGTGTGTTCCGCCATGTGTACCAGGAGGCCGATCACCGTGGTGGGGAGCTGCTTCCGTCCTACCGTGCGCTTCTCGTAAAGGCTGTGGGGATCGAGAGTCCGAAGTTTCTCTTCCGAATCTTCCAAAACTTTATCGACGATTTGCAACAGCTCATGGATATCTTCCCGTCCTTCCGCCTCCCGGCGGAGGTACAGCAATTGTTCCTCGCTCAGTTGGCCGCCTATGAGATAAGTCGCCAGCCGGTCAACGCTTCCCGCCAGATGTTTCAAATGAAAGCCCAGCGAAGCGTTGCCGATCTTTCGCCAGACCTGCTCGCGGGAAAGTTCCGCTGTATATTTGGCCAAGTCCTCGCGCACCAGAGAAAACGAGAAAAATACCGGCATCACGGACGGATGCACGTGGGGAATCGGCCCACGCAGCCATGGTTCCGGTTGTTGATTGGATTCAGAAGCGCCTGCTGTCACCGCGAACTACCGCATATTTCCAGTATGGCCTAGTGAGTAACGCCCGGGCTGCGGATAAACACATAAGCCGTGAGGCCCATCGCCTACTTTGATGCGTGCCCGCAAGCTGCCGTTGGCGGTATCAAAAGCGTAGATTTCGCTATTGTAGCGACCCGAAAGCCAAAGCGTTTTGCCATCGTTCGAAACGCCGCCCATATCAGGACTGCCGCCGCCCGGAATCTTCCACTTGGTCGCCACTTTCCGCGTCGCCAAGTCAATCAGCGATATGCTTCCTTCCCCCCGGTTCGAGACATAGAGATACTTGGAATCACGGCTAAAGTAAAGGCCGTGCGCTCCCTTGCCCGTGGAAATGAAGTCGATTTGCTTGAATGAGTCACCGTCAATGACATGCACGCCGTTGGAATCCATGTTGGCGACATAGAACACCTTGCCGTCCGGCGAGATGCGGCAATCCTGCGGCATGCCTTTCGGTTCCAGTTTCAAGTGCCCCAGCACTTTCTGTGAGGGGACGTCTACCTTGATCATCTCGCTGGAAAACTCGCAAGTGGCCAGCATGTAGCGTCCATCCGGCGAGAAATCAGCGTGATTTACGCCATCGCAGTTCACTGGAACTTTGTTGACGACCTGCATGCTCTGGGCATCCCGGAAATCGATACGTTTCATGCGTTCGGCCATAACAATGGCATACTTGCCGTCCGGCGTGAAGTACATGTTATAGGGGTCGTCTACGTGAATCGTTTCGCCCTGCTTGCCGGTAGCCGGATCGATCATGGTCAGTTGATCCCCCAGATCCTGGGCAACCCATAGCTTCTTCAAGTCCCATGACGGCACCACATGCTGCGGTTCCAGCAGGCGCTTTGAATGCTTCGGCAAGGCAAAATGCCCCACGATTTTATACGTTGTGGGATCGATAATATCGACCGTGTCGCTTTTTGAGTTCGGCACGTAAATTCGCGACGGATAATTTTTTACGGTCGAACTCAACATCCCCGGCGCATTAGCGGCATAAAGATTCGCCGGGTCCATCACCGGCGGCATGCCTGGAAGCGGATTCGATTTGTCTGGAGCGGACGCCGCGCGCACAATCACCATGCCGGTTTGGGAAGCAATCGAAAAGGTTAACAATGAAACAGTCGCCATGGCGGACACACTACATGCCATAACGAACTTAGAAACAAAATTCATAACAGAGATTTACAGGGTATGCCGTCAGATTACCATTTCCAACAACCCGAATCTCCAGTACAATCCAAGGTAGAAATGTTGCGAACAGACGAGAATGAAACAGAGATTCTGCTTGGTAATAAGCAATTGCTGGGCATTTTTTTGGTGGTTGCTGTTTTGCTCGGTATTGCGTTCACGGGAGGCTATATGGCTGGCCGGGGGTCCGCCAAGAAAACCTCGCTTGCTGAACTGCCTGTTGCGGGAACCGCGCACAGTGAAACGGGAACCGGCGGCCAGACACGCACTATTTCACCGGATGCGACTTCCCCTGAACCGCTGCAGACTCCCGACGGCGGCTCCCCTGAAACGGCGGCGGGAAGAAATCAGCATTTCGAGCAGCCTCTTGGTTCTCCTCGTCATAACGCGCCGAAAGCTCAACCCGTAAAAGAATCAAAACCCGAAACCGCCGGGGGAGAAACCGCCTCGGCTTCATCCATCGAAGGCTACACTCCTCATAGCGGCTCGCAGTATCTACAGGTGGTCGCGGTGGGACGCGATGAAGCAGAAGCCGTGGCCGACGTTTTACACAAAAAGGGATTCCGGGCTCATGCTGTCCCCAAGCCCGGCAATAATAAGCTGTACCGCGTCATCATCGGCCCCATTCGTGACGCCGGCGATCTTCGCTCCACGCGCGATGCCTTGCACAACACGGGCTTTCGCGAAGTGATCGTGCAGCGTTATTGATGGCGCGAGGCGCTTACCACGAGACCGGCTGCGCTTGTTTCAGGGTTAACACTTCAATGCCGTCTTTTGTCAGCTTCTCCCGCAGCGATTCCGGTGTTCCCGTGAGAGCGGGAAATGTGCCGTAATGCATCGGAATCACTTGCTTTACTTTCAGCATGCGCGCGGCATGAGCGGCCTGATGAGGGTCCATGGTGAAATGATCGCCAATCGGGAGAAAAGCCAGTTCCGGGCGGTACAACTCGCCAATGAGCGCCATGTCTCCGAACAGCGCCGTATCGCCCGCGAAATAAGCGGATCGCCCATCCTTTAGCGTTAGAACATAGCCCGCCGCTTCTCCGCCATAGAGCAGGTTGTCGCCATCCTTGATGGAGCAGCTATGCAGCGCATGCGTCATTGTCAGGCGGACAAAGCCTAGATCAACAGTTCCGCCTTTGTTAATGGCGATGGTGTTCTTAACGCCTTTTTTCTCGAAGTAGGAAGCCGTTTCGAAAATCGCCACCACTTTGGAAGAAAATTTCCGCGCCACCGGAATCACATCGTTTGCATGATCAAAATGAGCGTGCGTCAGGGCAATCACGTCCACTTTTGGCAACTCGTAGTCTTTGGGAAACGATGGATTGCCTTCAATCCAGGGGTCAAAAACAAGCACCTCCCCTGAGTCAAACCGCAATTCAAACGTAGCGTGTCCTAACCAGGTAATCTGAATCATTCCGATCCGTTAGATGCCGTGTTGGTCCGTGCCGGTACATATAAGCCGTCTCCCACTTTGGAAATGCCCGGTATGGAAACGGGCATTTTTCCCGTGATCGGAATTTTGCCCAGAATGGCTCTCGCGGCGGCAATTTCGGATGTTTGTGTCGTGCTGAACGTCGCCGCGTAAGCGCTGACTGCCGGAAAGTCACGCAGCAGATACGGGTTGCCTAATGAAATCAGAGCAACCGGCACTGTTCCCTGCGCCAGCGTGCTTAAAAACTGGCTCAATCCGCCTTGCAGCGCGACACTGCCGCGGTTGGCGGCCGCTGTTACGAATGCAGCGACATAAACCTGCGGGCACTGTCCCACCTCTTCCGCTATCGCTTGCAGCACCCGATCCGATACCGTGGGAGTAACCACAAAAATCTTAAGATCCCGCACCGCCCGTTGCAGTTCGGCGGTCAACACCTCGCCGCGCTGCGTGAACGTGCTTTCTCCCATGACAACGACACATGTGCCGCTGACACTGGGAATGGGGAAAAGATGCTTATCGTCTTTCACGACAACGAACGCCTCATCCGCCACTCGCTGCGCCAGTTGATCTGTCCTGGCGCTTCCTATCTCGTCCGCTAAGCTGTCAAGCCCCACAAGATGCGACCCGAACAAGCCGACCCGGCTCTTGGCCGCCGCGATTTTTGAAACGCTTGCCTCGATTCGTCCGGCTGAAATCCGGCCGCTCTCCACCGCATGCAGCAAGGCGCGAATGCAAGCTCCCGGATCAGTCGGCATCAAGAGCACGTCAGCCCCTGCTTCCACCGCTCGAACCGCCGCTTCCCCTTGCGAATACAAGGAAGTAATGCCCTGCATCTCCAAGGCATCTGTTACCACTAATCCGGGGAACTTAAGCTCGTTCCGCAGCAAACCTGTCAGCACGTTGGCGGAAAGGGTAGCTGGTTTCTGTTCCGCGTCAAAGGCAGGCACGGCCATGTGCGCCGTCATAATAGCGTCGACTCCGTGCTGAATAGCGGCCCGGAACGGCACCAGTTCCACTGTTTCCATCCGCTGCTTGGGCGCATCCAGTCTCGCCAGTTGCATGTGGCTGTCCTGCGCCGTATCCCCGTGTCCCGGAAAGTGTTTTGCCGTCACGAGAACATAACTTTCCGAACGGGAATGCGCGCCGTCAATGAAAGCGGACACACCCTCCGCGACGCTGGCCGGATCTTCGCCGTAAGACCTGGTATTGATAATCGGGTTATCGGGGTTATTGTTGACGTCGGCATCCGGAGCAAACACCCAGTTCACTCCGAGGGCGCGAGCTTCGCGCGCGGTTGCCGCTCCTAACTCTCTGGTGGCTGGCAGATCATGAGCCGCGCCAAACGCCATCAGATACGGAAAGCGAGTGGTTCCCGCCACTCTTGCCGAAGCGCCGCGTTCAAAGTCGGAGGCCACCAGCAAGGGCGTGGCTGCTTCGCGCTGAACATGGTTGATGAAAGCCGCCATTTCGTATGGTTGCGCGCTGATGACGTTGCCGTTACGAATGCGCCCGGCAACAATAAAGCCGCCCACGTGGTCTTCTTTGATCCACCGCTGAAACCGGCGATACTCGGCGTCGGTATCCGGCGGAAAATCACCGTAACCGCGCACCACAATCATTTGCGCGATTCGGTCGTGCAAGGACAGGGAGCGCAAAGGGGAAGAACCGGCGGCGCTGCCTGTTTTCGTTCTTACGCTTTTCGTCGCTCGACGAACAGCGGCGGCCCGCTTATTAGCTTTCACTGTTTGTGCCGTGGCTGGTGAAATGGACCATGCGGCGAACGCCGCGAGGACCATCATTGCGCGACAAATAACCATTTCCCTTACTATAAGGGCAAGATAGCGGATAAAATTTACAGAATCCGAAACTTTGCTTTCATGAACCCGCCTTCCGGGCTCGCGTTATTGTTTTTTGCGAAGCGTCGGTGCGTGCCGGTTTCCTGGGAGGCTGCAGCAGCCGCTTAATATGCCGCAGCAAAACAGCGATTTCGTCGGCGCTCTTCTGTAAAACAACGCTCGCTCCTGTGTTCTGGGGCGACAGCCCCAAATTGTTAGCGAATCCAGTGAGCAGAATGACGGGCGCAAACACGTTTTTTTTGTGAAGCTGCTCGATTAACTCCAGTCCGTTGACAGGGACCATTTTGAAGTCTGTGATGATCAAGTCAATCGGCTGCTGTTCAGCAATCTCAAGCGCTTCACGGCCACAACTGGCCGGAATCACCTTGTAGCCTAACTCCTCAAGCACGCACCGTCTTGCCATGACTCCATCATGATTGTCATCAACCAGAAGAATGATTGCGGAACTGGGAACGCTACGGGAAGAGGGGGATCGCATCCGAACCAAGTGAAGTTAACAGACAAGCTCCGGTATGTCAATGTGTCTTTAAAAAACTCAAACTACAACACATTTAGATCTTGACAGGCACCGTGAATATAAGCCGCACCTTTAGGGGAGCGCTAATCCACTTCCCGTGGAGCTTTGTAGCCAGCCTTGGCGACGACCTGATATTTGATGGGCTTACCCTTTTGGTTGGTGATTCGCAAAGGCTCATTGGTGGCGGGATTGACGAGTTCCACCTTGATGCGCCGGAACTTGCCGTCGCGTGTCGTATTCGTAGGATGGTAAGCAAGCGAATACTGGCTTCTTAGAGCCTCTTCGATCTGGCGATAGACTGACGGATATTCGCCGACAAAGCGGGGAAAGAACGACATGCCGCCGGTTTCCTTGGCGAATGTTCTCATCTCGTTATCAGCCTGCAAAAAATCCATGTTAGCCGCTGGGCTCATGCCGTAAGCTTCCGCTTGTATGCGGGCAATCTGTAAAAGGCTGATCGTGTAAATCGGGACGCCGGCCTCTTGCAGCTTCTTGCGGGTTTGGTCAAAGGTAAGCTTGCTAAAAGTATCCAGGCCGGACCCGAGCAACAGGATCGCCTTGCGGCCCTCGATATTTTGCATTCGGTCCGCCATGTCGGTTAAGGCATCGAAGACATTCGATTCGCTGAAGCCGGGAATACGCAACCGGGACATTGCCTCTTCAGCCTTGCGCTTGTCGGGCGAGAAATCCGACAAAATCGTGTCGCGCAGATCGTACGCGACAACCGCTACATTGTCATCCGGCTTCAACGTTTCCAGAAAGCCATACGACGCTTGCAGCGTTTCATACCATCCTTGCGTCCAGTAAGCCTGAAAGCGGCCGCTGAACTCGATCAGCATGCAGATGGTCATGGGCGCTTCAGCCTGCCCAAACTGCGCAACCTGCTGCGGAACGCCGTCCTCCATCACCCGAAAGTTTCCTGCCGGAATTCTCGGGATAAAACGGTTCTTATCGTCCAGCACGGCCACATCGACGTTCACCGTGGTAGCGTTGGAGCGAAATGTCGGTGCTTGCTCGGGAACATCTTTCGGGCGCTTGTATTCAGAGGGAATAGGCGCTCTCTCAGGCGGAGGAGCTGTATCATCCTGCTGCGGTTTCTTTTTGGGCTTTGCTACGGAGTCACTGCTCTGCGATTGCGGCGCTTCTTGCGCCGCGGGAGCATGGAACAAACTGCTGCCGGTCAGAATCAATGCTGTTGCGGCAAGCCCGGCGGAGATGCTGCGGAACTTCATACTTTACCTCTAGCTGAGTTTCTAATGAATCCAGGGACCACGCTTGGAATCTTCCTTACGAAGATAAACTTCAAACCTCTTTTTGGCGCGGCGCAGTTTCCAGTCCCTATAGCCGCTTATTACCGGCTGACGTACTTGCGTTTGGAGCTTTCGCCCACGCAGATACAGATAACCGGCCAGCAATCCTCCCAAATGCGCCACCACCGCGATGCCGGTTGCCTGCCTGCCGAATGTCGCTGAATAAGACTGCAAAAGCACGATTGCGCCGATGATCATCACGAAGTATTTCGATTTCAAGGGAATCAAAAATCCGAATAAAAGTGTGCGGTCAGGGAACATTAACGCGTAGGCCATTAAAATACCGAACACCGCGCCGGATGAGCCTATGGTTGTGGTTTCCACGCCTCCGAATAAATAAGCGGCCACCACCACCATGACCGCCGCCGAGATTCCGCAAATGAAATAAAAGCGGAGAAACCTGGCCGTTCCCCACAACCGCTCCAACTCAGCGCCGAACATCCACAAACTCAACATATTCCACAGAATATGGCTTATCTGCGCCGTGCTATGCAGGAACATGTATGTAACCAACTGCCATACGGCAAAGGTTTGCACTACTTCCGCTGGCACCAGCGCGAAATTATTCTGCAGAAAAGCGCCTATTCTGCTGGGCTGCAAAGTGTACTGCAGGACAAAAATACCGGTATTAACGATGAGAAGCCACTTTAAGCCTACGGGAAAACGGTTGGAAGGAATGTATCTATTCACGTAGGAACGCGAACTGAATGGCATTGTTGCAGAAAAGCCCTATCTGATCATAACAAAGGAGTACTCGCCGTGCCTAGCGTAGCCGCTCACACGCTCACTTCGAAAAAAGACTAAGGCGTAATAATCTTAACGTTGTGTATGTCGCTTCAGAATACTGGCGGCAAAATTCAGCAGAACCGCAAAGGCTAGCCAGACTAACCAATTGGATAAAGGGCCTGCCGAAAAAACGAAAGACTGCATCCAGCCAAAACTGCTGGCAAGGCTCCAAACAGCCAAGGTATATGCCGAAAACACAGCAGGCCCCATCAGATCCGACAACAGCGCGGCAAAGCGTTGGGCAAATTCACCTGCCCACACTCCGGTACGACCCAGAAGATCTGCGGTCGTTTGAAATATACTGCCTGTTAATGGACGAGTCGCTTCAGTTTGCACCGCGACGGCTGTAGTTTGAGTTTCGGACATCATTTAGACCCTGCTGCTTTCTCGGATGCACGTCAAGGGCCGTAAGTTTCCGCTCTTGACGCGCTGATCTTCATATACTTACGCGCCTTCTAAAACCGATTAGGATCAACAGCTGACAAACATTGGGAAAAAATTATGTGCTTACCAGGAAAATTCATTCCTGTTGCCTGCTCCGGTTCACAATAATTTTCTATGAAAATTAAGAGATTCAAATCAGTTAACAGGAGTTTTTTCGTTTGATCCGTAACTGCTTAGTAACCGGGCCAGCAACAGGAATACAGCGGCCAGCGCCAGCCACACCTGCCAATGAGAAAACAATCCTGCGGTGATGAAGAATCCGCTCGACCAACGGAACTCAGCAGTGAACCCCCAAAAGGAAACGGTAAACGCCACCAAAGCCAAAGGCGTTAAAAGCGATCCCACTGCCAGCGCTAGTTGCTGTTTCGAAATGGAATGCTGTTTCGGAATGGTACTGCCTGTTGAGGTGTTCCAGCGAATACGGACTAACATGAACCTGACCTTGAGCAAGCCTAGCAATTTACTAAGCGTAAGGGAATAAGATTGGTTACTTGGTCGGAGTTGTAGATTGTCAATGGAGGAGTATAAATCATTATTATGAAAAGAATTAAAACGGCTATTGTAGGTACCGGGTTTATGGGCAAGGTGCATGCCGAGAATGTGCGTCGCTTGGGAAATGTGGAGATTGCCGCTGTTGTCGGCAGTCGCCCCGAACGGGCCCAACAATTTGCCGACGCTTTCAGCATCCCGATCGCAACGGCCAATCTCGAAGATGTTCTGAATAATTCCGAGATCGCTGCCGTTCACATCTGCACGCCGAATGTCGATCACTTTCCGCAGTCACTTGCCGCCATTCAAGCGGGAAAGGCCGTGCTTTGTGAAAAGCCCTTAACCCTGGACGTCGCGGAAGCAAAACAGTTGGTCGAGGCAGCCGCAGCCAAGAACGCCGTGAACTGCGTTCAGCATAATCTTCGTTACTACCCAGTCGTGCAGCAAATCCGGCAAATGATCGCGGCGGGCGATCTGGGCGACATTTTAATCGTGCAAGGCACCTACTCGCAGGATTGGCTGCTGTACGAAACCGATTGGAACTGGCGGTTAGACTCGAAAGAAAATGGCAAGCTGCGCGTCATGGGAGACATCGGTTCGCATTGGATGGATATGATCCAGCACTTAACCGGACAGAACATCACCGCCGTCTGCGCCGACCTTGCCACCTTCTACGAACAGCGCAAGCGGCCCAAAGGATCGGTCGAGACTTTCTCCGGCAAAAAAGCCTCCGACACCGAGTACGAATCATTTTCTGTTGACACGGAAGACTTCGGTGTTGTCATGCTTCGTCTGGGAGCGAAAGCGCGTGGCGTATTCACAGTGAGCCAAATGTCGGCGGGCCGCAAAAATCGCTTCTTTTTTGAGATTTTCGGCACTAAGTCCGGCGTGGCCTGGAACCAGGAGCAGCCTGATACTTTGTGGATCGGCCACCGCAACGAGCCCAACCAGATCATCATTAAGGATGCTTCCTTGTTTTATCCCGCCGCCGCCGGTTTCGCGGATCTGCCCGGCGGACACAGTGAAGGCTACGACGACTCACATAAACAGGTATTTAAGCGCTTTTACGCGAAAGTCGCCGATCCGTCAGCCCCGGTCGATTATCCGACGTTTGCGGACGGTCTCCACGGCATGCAATTGCTGGAAAAAGTAGCGGAAAGCAGCGCCAAGCGGGCCTGGGTCGAAGCTTAGGATCTGCGCGTGCGTTCAGGAAGACTTGGCTTCACTCTGAAAGACCACCGTCCGGGATCTTGTTTTCTACGTTCCGCGCCGAGGCTTTTATGCCTGTTTTTATTACTTGGCATTCCTGTCTCGGCTCAGAATAATCCCACATTTCAGACGGGCATTTCTCTGGTCCATGTCGATGCGGAGGTGCTGGCGAAAAATGGCCGTGTTCTGACGGGCTTCTCGAAAGGTGACTTCCGGGTCTTCGATGAAGGAGAAGAGCAGCCGCTTGATCTTGTTTTGCTGATTGACATCAGCCGCAGCATGCGCCATCAGGTACAGAAAGTAGCTGCTGCTGCTCACCAGGCTCTAAAGGAGTTACGGACAGGCGGGCTTCCGCTGGCGTAAAACCACCCGGCAGAATAGATAGCCTTGTGGAGAAGACCGGGGGAGACATCATTCGCTCGGACGATTTAGGCTCTGCCTTTCCAGAGATGATGCACCGCCTTCGCAGCCGCTATAGCTTGTACTATAAGCTGCCCGAAGGCAAACCGGGATCTGTCGGGAATATTCACGTCGAGTTGTCGGCGGATGTCCGGAATCGTTTTCCCGAGGAGTATGTGACTGCTCGTCGCGGCTACAAACGGGGCCATCGCGACGAGCACACTGGTTTTTATAGCCGCTGAGTTGATGGGCTGGGTTGCCGTTTGTCTTTAGCCGAGCGCCTGATCGAGATCCCAGATCAGGTCTTCCACGTCTTCCAGGCCGATGGAAAGCCGGATCAGCTCCGGCATCACACCCGCCGCTTCCTGTTCCGCCAGTCCGAGTTGCTGATGGGTCGTTGACGCCGGGTGAATAACCAGGCTGCGCGCGTCGCCCACGTTCGCCAGGTGTGAAAAGATCTTTAAATTGTTGATGAATTTTTTCCCTGCTTCATAACCGTCCTTTAAGCCGAAGGAAAAAACCGCGCCCGCGCCCTGCGGCGTGTACTTTTGCGCCAGCGGATAATACGGATTGCCGGGCAGGGAAGCGTACTTCACCCACTGCACCTTCGGATGCTTTTCGAGATGCTGGGCCACCTGCATCGCATTGGACAAGTGCCGGTCCATGCGCATGCCCAGCGTCTCAATACCTTGCAGAAACAGAAAGGAATTGAACGGGCTCACGCATGGGCCTAGATCGCGCAAGCCTTCCACCCGTGCTTTGATAATGAAACTGATGTTCCCGAACGTGTCCCAAAATTTCATGCCATGATAGGCCGGAGACGGCTCGATAAAGTGTGAAAACTTGCCGTTATTCCAGGGAAATTTGCCGCTATCGACAATAATGCCGCCAATCGAATTGCCGTGTCCGCCCATGAATTTGGTGAGCGACTGCACCACGATGTCCGCACCATGGTCAATCGGTCTTGTCACATAGGGCGTGGCGAACGTGTTGTCCACCACGAGCGGCACGCCGTGATCATGCGCGATTTTCGCGACGGCTTCGATATCCAAAACATTGCTTCGTGGATTGCTGATCGTCTCGCCATACAGCAGTTTTGTTTTCGGCGTGATGGCTTTGCGGAAATTTTCCGGGTCATCCGGCTCAACAAACACGGTGTCATAGCCCAAGCGCCGCATGGTGACGTCCAGTTGCGTGAACGTTCCGCCGTACAAGGTGCTCGCGGCTACAATCTGATCGCCCGGCTCCGCGATGGTGCTGATTGTAATAAATTGCGCGGCTTGACCGCTGGACATGGCCAAGGCCGCCGCTCCATTTTCGAGGGAGGCCACGCGCGTTTCCAGCACGGCCGTGGTTGGATTCATAATTCGCGTGTAGATATTGCCGAACTCCTGCAACGCGAACAATCGTGAAGCATGCTCCGTATCCTCGAACGTAAAGGACGTTGTCTGATAAATCGGCACGGCGCGCGCATGCGTGGTTGAATCAGGATCGTAGCCGGTATGAAGCGCGCGCGTATTGAAGCCCAGAGGACGCGAAAAGTCTTTGTTAGCCATCCACCCCAGTATAGGAAGCGCCGCCTACGTCCGACGGCGCAGATTCAGCCCCGCCAACGTAACTCCGATTACGAGGCAACTCCAGGCGAACCAGTCCCCGTGCCGCGCATAGAAGGTGGTTCCGCTCACGGTGCCGAACTTCACGGCAGCCGCCAGTTCCTGATACGGCTTCAGTTGTTGAATTACTCGCCCCGCCGGATCAATCACGGCCGTAATGCCGTCGTTCGTGGACCGGACAATGAAGCGCCGGTTCTCAACGGCTCGCATACGCACCAGCGCGAGGTGCTGCACGTGAGCTTCGGAGTGTCCAAAGTAAGCGTCATTCGAAAGGTTGATCAGAACGTCCGCGCCTTTCGCGCTGAATTTCCGCACCAAGTCCGGAAAAGCCGACTCATAACAAATGAAAACACCCAGGCGATGACCCGCCGCGTTCAGGACCTTGATGTCCTGCCCCGGCACAAAATCTCCTGCTTCCTGCGTGATGCGATTGACAAAGGAAAACAGGGGCGGAATGAACTCGCCAAACGGAACCAGATCGATCTTGTCGTACCGGCCTGCCTCGGAGCCGTCCGGTTTCAAAAGAACAGCGGAATTCAACGGCTGATGCTGGCCCGTATAGGCAACGGTGCCGAACAGGAAAAAACTCCCGTGGCGGGCGATATTCGTGGCTGCCTCGTGAAAGTCACGGTCGTCATAGAAGTACAGCGGGGCGGGCAGCTCGGGCCAGATGACCAAGGGCGCGGGAAAGATTTGGGACAAAAGGCTGAGCCGCTGTTCCGCCTTCTCGCGTTCGAGCGAGGTCCATTGAACTCCCGGCGTGATATTCGGCTGCACCACTAACGCGGATTGGCTGGCTCCAATGGATTCCGGAATAGGCGGCAGCAGCCAAAGAAGCGGCAACGAAAGCAAGGGCAACAGGCGAACGCGAGGGTAGCGCAAAATAAGGCACGCCACAGCGGTTGCCAGCATGCAGAACACAAAGGAAAGCCCATACACGCCGACCAGCGGCGCTAATCGCAACGGCACGGACATGCTGATACCGGCATTGCCCAAATCCAGCCAGGCAAATCCGAAGGTGGCGTGCGTGCGCTCCAGCCCTGTCCAGAGCGCTGCTACGCCGGGAACCGCATACGGAGCGCGCAGCAAAGGACCGGCCAGGGCGCTGAATACGGCTAAGTGCAGAGCCTTTAACAGACAGAAAAGCAGAAACGAACCCCAGCCTCCCCAGCGCCCCATGCCCCCGTGCATCTCCAGCACGAATTCAATCCAGGTACACAAGAAGAACCAATAGAAAATCCCGGCGGCCCAGCCGTAAAAGAAGCGCTGCCATCCGTCACCCGTACGCGCCAAGGCGACCAGGAGCGGCGTCAAGGCTATCGGCGCTAAAAAGCGCAAATCAAATTTTGGGAAGATCAGCAGCAGCAGAACCGCGGTCAGGATCGAAAGAAGCGCGTGCGCGACAATTTCGCGCTGGTTAGGCATGGACGACTGTTGCTTCTTCGCTGACGCGATCAGCCATATAGGAACTGCGGACCAGCGGGCCGCTGAACACCATTTTGAAGCCGACGAAAAGACCGTAATCGCGATAAGCGTCAAACTGCGTGGGCGTCACGTACTCAACTACCTTTAGGTTGCGGCGTGTCGGCTGCAAGTATTGGCCGATGGTCGCCACGTCGACGTCGGCAGCCTGAAGATCACGCAATAGCCCCTGCACTTCTTCCGGCCTTTCACCTAATCCGACCATCAGCCCGGACTTGGTCAGCGCTTCCGCCCGGTAGCGCTTCGCAAACCGCAGAACATCGAGCGACTGCTGGTAATTGGCTTGCGGGCGAACCCGCCGGTACAGCCGTCCGACCGTCTCCATGTTGTGATTAAAGACATGCGGGCAGGCGTCCAGCACTTGCGCCACGGCGTCGAGATCACCGTTAAAATCAGGCGTTAAAACTTCTACCCGCGCTTCCGGCAGGGCCAGCCGAACCTGACGAACGGTTTCCGCGAAGTGCCGGGAGCCGCCATCCGGCAAATCGTCGCGGTTGACCGAGGTAATCACCACATAGCGCAGGTTCATCCGCGCCGCCATATCGGCGACTTGCCAAGGCTCGTCCGCGTCCAGATGAAACTCTTTCTTCGCGGGCGATCCTTTCGGGACCGAGCAGAATCCGCAGCCGCGCGTGCAAAGATTCCCCAAAATCATAAACGTGGCGGCGCCGCGATGGAAACACTCATGGATATTGGGGCAGCGCGCCGATTCGCAAACGGTATGGAGGCGTCGCTGCCGCAATTCGGTTTTCAGCAGATGAACGGATTCAAAATGCGTGCGGCCTTTTCGCAGCCATTCCGGCAGGCGTGGCTGCGCGGTTGATTCGATCTGAACGAGAGGGTCCAAGGAGATGCAGTTCCATTATCTCAACTCCAAACGATCAATCATCGCTGCGGAAAAAGCCGCCCAGGTCTCCGCCGAGAACAGCGCCCAGCGGGTTCTTTTCGTCTCCGCTATGACGATGCTCCGCCGGAGAAAGTTCGTGGCGCAGGCGTTCCAGGGTCATGCTTTGCAGGATCACGCGACCGGGTCCGGTCAGGGTGGTCAGGAACAGCCCTTCGCCGCCGAAAATAGCGGTGCGGATGCTTCCCACCAGTTGGACGTCGTAGTTCACTGTCGGCTCGAAGGCGACAAGATGGCCGGTCTGCACTTGCAGCATTTCTCCGGGCCCGAGAGTGAAGTCGACATGATCGCCGCCGGCATGCACGAAGACCAGACCGGGGCCGGTCAGCTTTTGCAAAATGAAGCCCTCGCCGCCCAGCAAGCCTGCCCCTAACCGGCGCACCATGGCGATGTCGAGCGTGACGGTGCTCTGGGCAAACAGGAAGCCGTCGCGCTGCACCATCATGGTTTGACCGGCAGCCAGATCAAATACCTGAATTTTACCGGGATAATGGCCGGCAAACCCAACGTGGCCCTCAGTTGAAGTCGCGTGAAAGTAGGTGAAAAAGATCGATTCGCCCATCAGCTTGCGTTTAATCACGCCGATGATCTTGTCGGTCCAATTTTGCCCGGTCATGCGCGTGGCCCAATCGACGTTGGCTGTTTTATAGATCATCTTGCCCGCTTCGGCGTAAATTTCCTGGCCGGGTTTCAGGTGTACCCGCGCAATTTGCAGGTTATGCCCTTCGATTTCGTATTGCAGGGGCTCGGTGGCGACGGGCGTGGCGGGAAAGAAAGCGTCGCCGGTAACGGTTCCCCCGGCAGCTTGGCCGCAGTTTAAACAGAAACGCGCTGAATCAGGAACTTGGGTGCCGCAGTTTGTGCAATAAGCCATGGATGCTCCACCCAATGCTAACGAAAGTGTCAGTAATGAAGTTCCACTTCGGCGTCGAATTGTTCCGACCGCTCGCCGGGATGGGACGAGAACAAGAAAGTCAGGGCGTCTTTCATGCGATGGCCCCAGGCTTTTTCGTCATGGCCCGCGCCTTCGTCCTCGACGTGCCGGAGATCGCGCCCCAAGGTCCAGCCGCGTTTCAGCAAAGCATCGCGCAGGTCGCGGACATTGCGGACACAGGCGTCCGGGGCGGTTCCCTCGCAGGTGCCGGTATCCAGCCAGATCTTCTGATTGAACTTGCCTTGCGCCTTGCGTACTTCCCGAAGAATCGCGCGGTGCGCCCACCACACCGAGGGCGACATCACAATCAGTTTGCCAAAGAGTTGAGGGTAGTGAAGACCAAGATAAAGCGTAACCAGTCCGCCCAGCGAGGAACCGCCCAAGCCGGTATTGGCGGTATCGGGGAGAGTTCGATACTCGGAATCGATAAAGGGCTTCAGTTCTTCCACCAGGAAGCGCGCATAACGCCGGGCGCGCCCACCTTGGCCTCTACGGTCGCGCACATGGGTGTACTCCACAATGCGTTTTTCTCCCGCGTTGTAAATGCCGACGATAATTAATGGCTCAACCATGCCTGCTCTAATCAGAGACTCGGCCAACTCGTCCAAGCCCCATTCCTGGTTGCAGAAAGCCGTCGCCGCGTCAAACAAGTTCTGGCCGTCATGCATATAGAGGACGGGATAACGAGCGGAATTCGCCTCATTATAGTCCGGCGGCAAATACACGATCACATCCCGACCGCCCTCTACATGGCGTGACGGAAATGCTTTATGAAACCGAATGGTGCCGGTCAGAGTATGGTGCAAGGCGGTTAAAGGAATCTAGGAGAACTTCAGCTTTTCACGAAATCGAGAGACGCCGAATTCATGCAGTAACGAAGACCTGTCGGCCGAGGGCCGTCGTCAAACACATGCCCAAGATGCGCGTCGCATTTCGAGCAGCGAACTTCCGTGCGCGCCATCCCGTAAGTGGTGTCAGTCAGGCTGCTCACATTCTCTTTCGCAATCGGCTGCCAGAAGCTGGGCCAACCCGTGCCGGATTCAAATTTGGTGTCAGAAGAAAAGAGCGCATTACCGCAGCAGACGCAGCGATACAGGCCGTGCTCGTGATTATTCCAGTACTTGCCCGTAAAAGCACGCTCCGTGCCGGCGTGCCGGGCGACTTCGTACTGCTCCGGCGTAAGCTGTTTCTTCCATTCCGTATCCGGTTTTTGCACTTTTTCTTCCTGCATAACTCCCTTTCGCTGACCCGCGTCGGTGAACTCGACCAACTTTACCGTGCGCCCGAACGAACTGCCGGCCGCTCCTAAGAACAAACCAAAACCGGCCGCGCGGCCCAAACCCGATTGGAAAAAAGCTCTTCGGTTCATACCTGTCCTATAGATGGTTTTTACCATGGACAAGATGCAGCAGCGACCGACTTAACAGCCGTATAATAAAACGCATGCCAATCTTTGAATACTCCTGTAATGATTGCGGAACCCAATTTGAAAAGCTACTTCGTAGAAGTGCCGATGCTGATGCGTTGGAGTGCCCGGCTTGCGGCCAAAAGCACTTGACCACCCAGTATTCGACCTTTGCCGCCCACGCTTCCGGCTCCAAAGGGGCAGGCGCGGCAGCGTCCGGCGATTGCGGGGCGGGAATGTGCGGCAGTAATATGTGCGGCGGTGGAATGTGCGGGATGAATTTTAACTAGTTGACGGGCACCGCCGACAGCTTGCCGACTACGATGGCTCACTCCGGTTCAGGAGAGCTTTCTGACCCAGAAAGCTCTCCTGATTCCGCCGTTGCCTCATCATGCCGGATCGGACTTTGCCGGGCGCTCAGGGTTACTATTTTAGGAACTCAAACGGTACAGCCGGTACTTCTGCGAACAAATCACTTATAAGTACCGCGCGTTTGCGCTTGGCCCCTGGAACTCCTACTCTGCCCCGGTTCATTGTCTAACGACGGATTGCTGCCTAGGCTGATGAATAGAAAGAGTTGCTTCCGTTGCTTGGCTTCTCGCTTATCTGTTCGACATTCCTTCCAGGACTCGGACAGAGAGTTCTTTCACACCCATACTGCAGAATGAATGCGGCGGCATACCAGCCGCCGAGACCCTTATGAATCAGAACCCGCAAGCTCCGGTTTCTGTCCCCAGTAAGCAAACCGGGAAAGACGGCGCTCTTGCGACACGCTTTCCACGCAGGCGAGAAAGCTTTGCAAGCCGGAAAAAGTAGTCTCGCCTTCGCAGCGAATCAGGTCGTCGCGCCAGCGTGCGCGGGCCTCGCGCCACCGGCGCGCAATCGCGGCCGCGCTCGCGGTCAGGTCCGCCACGCGGAGCACGGACAGCCCCGTTTCCCGCAGGAACTGCTCGTTAACGCCGCTCGGCACGAAAAAGTAGTTGCCGACCGCGCTCCGGGCGGCAATCTCCCCATGGGACAGCAGACCCGTCACAACCAGAGCGTCAGTGAACAAAAAGCGGCCCCGCGGTTTCAGGACGCGCCGCCACTCCCGCAGCACCTGGGGCCGATGCGGGATATGGCAGAGCGCGTCATTGGAGAACACGGCGTCAAACGAATCGTCCGCGAACGGCAGAACCTCGCCGGCATCCGCCCGCAGAAAACGCGCGCGCGCGGCCAGACCCTGGGAGGCGGCCAGCGCTTCCGCGTTCACCACGCCGTGCTCGTTGCTGTCAATGCCGGTCACGTCGGCTCCCGTTTGCTCCGCCAGATAGACGGCGCAGCCGCCCGCCCCGCAGCCTACCTCCAATACTCGTGACGAAGCGGTTATCTCCAGCCACTCCACAAAGTCCCGCAGTTCGTCGGCTGTCATCCAGCCCGTCTGTCCCAGATCAAGGCCATAGGTTTCCTGCCGCACCTGCCGGTAAACGCGCTCGGAGTAACCGGCATACGCCGTGTCGTACAAGGCAAGGGGACTGGACATAGCGGGGTTAAGCTCCACTCAGCTTCCCTCATACTCTATCCAAATTTGCCTTCAGCAGCCGATCAACCTGCTTGCTACGCTAAATGGAGCGGACGTTCTCCCGCCAATCGCCATTCGTCCTGCTCCGATTTCGATGTCTCTTCCCGCGATCCCGGCCCTCCCTCCCTTCCGGCTACAGTTCGAGGCAGGCACATTAGTACTGGAAGGAGCGGATCGTTCCACCCCAGTACCAAACGCTTTTCGCTGGGACGAGCGCATCGGACATTGGCGTGCGCCCGCCTGGGCCTACGCCGAAATTCTCACCGCCTGGACTCGCGCGCAAACTCCTTATCAGGACGAAGCCCGCGACTATCACGACTTCGACTTTGCCCCCAAAATCACGAGCGAACCACGGCCCTATCAGCAGGAAGCCATCGCGGCCTGGCGTCGGGCCAAACGCCGCGGGGTCATCGTCCTGCCGACCGGCGCCGGCAAAAGCCTGGTCGCGCAAATGGCCATCGGGCTCTGCCAACGTTCCACGCTGGTAGTCGTTCCCACGCTCGATCTCATGAATCAGTGGTATGACCTGCTGTTGTCGAGCTTTGCCGCCGAAATCGGTTTGCTCGGCGGCGGATACTTTGAAATTGGCGCACTGACCGTTACCACCTATGCCTCCGCCTTCCGCGTCATGGAGCGCTTGGGCAACCGTTTCGGGTTGCTGATTTTCGACGAATGCCATCACCTGCCCAGCAGCATCTACCGCTACGCCGCTGAACTCTCTCTCGCTCCCTTCCGGCTCGGCCTCACCGCCACGCCCGAACGCGCGGACGGCGAAGACCAAGCCCTGGAGCAACTCATCGGCCCTACGGTCTACCGCCGCGAAGCCCAGGAACTCGCCGGTGAATACTTGGCCGATTACCGCATCGAGCGTATCCGCGTGGACCTGTCCGCCGAGGAACGAACCCGCTATGGAGAAGAGCGAAACACGCTCCGGCAGTTCCTGCAGGAACAGCGCATCAGCCTCGGAACGCTCGGAGGCTGGGAGCGCTTCGTGCAAACCAGCGCCCGCTCCGAAGCGGGCCGCCGCGCCATGGCTGCCTACCGGGAATCGAAGCGCATCGCCCTGGGAACCGAAGCCAAGGTGGGAGTGCTCTCGGACCTGCTGCTGCGGCACCGGACGGACCGGACCCTGATCTTCACCGCCGAAAATGAAATGGTCTACCGCCTCTCCGAGCAGTTTTGCATCCCGGCCATCACCCACGAAACCGGCATCAAGGAACGGCGGCAATGGCTTGACGCTTTCAATCGCGGCGAAGTGCTCGCCATAGCTACTTCGAAGGTGCTCAATGAAGGAGTCAACATTCCCGAAGCGGCGGTCGCCGTCATCCTGTCGGGCTCCGGCTCCTCGCGGGAACACATCCAGCGCCTGGGCCGCATTCTGCGTAAGCAGCCGGGGAAGGAGGCCGTGCTCTATGAAGTAGTCACTGCCGAGACAACCGAGGAATTCATGAGCCAGCGCCGGAGCGAGGCGCAGGCTTTCCATAGAGGAGACGAAGGATAAGCTCCCGTGCTGACCGCCGATCTCGCCATGAGCCGGCAAAAAGGCTCCCGCATCGAGCCGCGCCTGCTCAAGCCCGATGACCGCTCTCTCCTGGATAAAGCCGCCGAACTCATCGCCTTATTCACTCATCACCGCAGCTGCCGTCGCCGGGAACTCGAAAACGCCCTGGAAGACTTTATTGGCGACGACCCCAATTACCGGCTGCTGCGCGGCTGGACCAAACTGCTGCTCGACCGTTGCGAATTCGCCGTGGCCAGCGCCGTGGAGCCCGCGCGCCTGCGGGAAGCCGTTTTCCGCAAAGCCCGCGAGTTCCATCCTGTCCGCGACAACGAAACGCGAAACTGTCTGTACGCCGCCGTGGGGGAGGAACTGCGTTGCCGCCCCGAGGACATCCCAGCCGGTTTGTATGCGGACCTTCTCCATAACCAGGAACTCGTCTCCTTCGAAGAACTGTCCGCCCAGGACTTGCTGCACCGCTACAACCTGGCGCAAGCCCAAGCGCTGTTATACCGCTGCCAGCAGATGACGGTTGTGTTAGCGCCCCAGGAGGCGTCGGGCTACCGGCAGCTCTTTGACGCGATCAAAGCCTACCGCCTGATTCACACCATTTCAGGCAATGCCCAAAGCGGCTACACGGTTGCTCTCGATGGACCCGTGTCGCTCTTTCACCGTTCTCAAAAATACGGCATTCAGATGGCGGTGTTTCTGCCCGCCCTTTTGCTCTGCACCGGCTGGCGCATGCGGGCGGAACTGGAGGGGAAAACCGGCCCTGTCTCTTATGAACTGACCAGCGGACAGAAACAGCTTCAATCGCATTACCGGACCGGAGCATCCGGAGGCAGGCCGGATCTGGACAAAGTGCTCGCCGATTGGAACAAGGCGGAACGCGGCGCCGCCCTGGAGCGCTGTTACGAAGTACTCGACGGCGGAGGCAGCGCCTGGGTGCCGGACCTGGCGGCGCGGAGGAGCGGGGAACAGCAGCCTGTCTATATTGAACTGCTGGGTTTCTGGACACCCCGCTCGCTCAACAACCGCCTCGCGCAAATCGCCCAAACCGGCGTGGAGCGCTACTTACTGGCGGTGTCAGACGAGTTGCGTTGCAGCCGCGACGAACTCGCGCCCGTGCCGCCGCAAGTGCTCGTCTACAAAACCGCCCTCGACCCGCGCTGCTTGGCGGACCAAATCAGCGC
>JAABUZ0100003537.1_pt1 | contig 22998 bp, 24 predicted proteins | sample 5562091 | NCBI WGS metagenome assembly JAABUZ01 (sample SAMN12813069, study PRJNA571459) | rock metagenome | isolation source: Antarctica rocks | place: Antarctica: Victoria Land, Linnaeus Terrace sud | collected 2015-12-21
CCTTCCCCTGCTTCGATTTTGCGACCCTGGCCGACCGCCTGAACAGCCATCATATCGACTGGCGCTACTACGCCCCGCAGCTCGGCCAGCCCGGCTACATCTGGTCCACGTTCGACGCCATCCGCCACGTCCGCTACGGCTCACAGTGGGACACCAACGTGCTGCCCTGGCGGCAGTTTGAGACGGACGTGGCTCACGGACACCTCGCCGCCGTGACCTGGCTGGTCACCGACACCTCCCACAGCGAGCACCCCCCCGCGAGCACCTGCCTGGGCGAGAATACAACCGTGTCCGAGGTCAATGCCGTCATGCGCAGCCGCTTCTGGAACTCGACCGCCATCGTGGTGACCTGGGATGACTACGGCGGCTTCTACGACCACGTGGCCCCGCCGCGGCGCGACCGCCTGGGCCTGGGTCCGCGCGTGCCCACGCTTGTGATCTCGCCGTACGCGCGACGAGGCGCGGTCGACCATACGACCTACGATTTCACGTCGCTGCTGCGCTTCGTCGAGCAGCGTTTCGGGCTGGCCCCCCTGACGACACGCGACGCCCAGGGGCCGGCCATGGCTGGGAGTTTCGACTTCTCCGCCACGCCGGTCAGCCCGCTCGTGTTGCGCCCGTCGCCCTGTCCGCTGGTCCTCGGCGTCAATATCAATGGTAACGAGACCGGTGATCGTCGCACCAATACCGTGAGCCTGACGGGTGTGTCCACCATCGTCGCGATCGCGGGCAGCGCGCCCGACCTGACGCTGACCCTGCGCCTGGCCGGCCGTCGGACCGTGGTGCGGGTGTCGGTGTCCACACGGGTGTTGGGCCGTGGAGGGCGCCCGCTCTCCCCGGATGCCCTCCAGGTCGGGGACACCGTGCTGTACCAGGAAAGAGCGCCACAAACGGTCCAGGACGAATCGGCCGCCGCGGTCACGCTTGACGGACGCATCGTCGGCACGCATCCCCTGGACGGCACCGTCGTCGTCAACGTCCGCACCAGCCCGCGCCGCACCCATCCTCACAAGGCCAGCCCGCGTGCCACGCTCATTGTGGCGGTCGGGGGGAGTACAGCCATTGTCGGCGACAACGGACGGTCCATTGGCTCACTCGACCTACGCCAGGGGCAGTGGGTCTATGCCACCGGCGTGCTCAACGTCCGCACCAGGACCGTGTCGGCGACGACGACGATCATGGTACATCACCCCGGCGCGCTCGGCGGCTAACTTGGATTGTTCGGTAGCAGACCTCGCCAACACTTCCGATACACATGCAGGGAGTAATTTTGGCTGAAAAAATGGCGGCCACTGGGGCCTCTGCACTGCTATTTCACCCGTACAGCAGCTCGTTTGAGACCTTTTGTTGGCCGCCTATTCGGCCATCACTACGCCCGATATATGCATCGGAAGTGTTGGCGAGGTCTGCTCCACCTCGATGAGCAGGTCACTGCTGTATCTGTCGGGCGTGATGTGGCTACATGAAATGCCTTCAACTACAACCACCGGGGCCGTCGTAGAGTTGCACACTATGCCCTCTGAAGGCCACCACGGCGGCGCGCAGCGTCACCGCCGAGCACGAGCAGGCCAGCAAGCACGATAAGCATGGTCCCAGCGGCCGCGACTTGCGGCGTCTGGACTTGCGCGGCCGCCGCGAGCGCGGCGTTCGAGAGTGACTGCATCCCCTCCATGCGCGGCGCGTAGTACCACTGGTTGGGGATAGACGCGATCAGGCCGCGCGCTGTCGTGCGGGTCGGATCGAAGAGGATCTGAGCAACGCCATGCTGCCAGTCGACGGAGGCTGCGTGGACGCCGTTCAGGCCGAGGAGCTTGAGGCGCAGTGTTGCAGCACACCCGCTACAATTCATATAGATGTGAATGTTGGCCTGGTGCAACGGGACGATTTGCCCTGCGGCTCCCACCACCACGCCGCCCGCCGCGACCACCCGTTGGTCGCGTGCCACCAGCGGCTGGTACAACCGAGGCGCGACCACGGAGTTCAGGAGATTATAGCCCCCGAGGAAACAGATGGCCATGATGAGCGGGGCCATCCACAGGCGGCGCAAGGAGGGCGTGCGGGCGCACGCCGCTCGCCGGCCTATGAGCACGAGGCCGCCGATCAGGAAGATCGCCGCCACCGCTAGGAAGAGCGGGCGCAGCGAGAGCCATGCGACGAGGAACGCGGCACTCCCGATGCCGAGGAGAGCCATTACTACGGGAGCGACGCAGCAAGTGCTGGCCAGGACAGCCCCACCAAGGCCCCAGAGAACCGGTGTCTTCGCATCTACGTTCATATCGAACCCGCTCCTTCCCGCGCTGTCCACGATATCTACCGCGGCATCGCGCGACACAATGGCCGTTCCATAGCGGTCCAGTAGGTCGCCACGGCTTATCGGGCCACGCCCGTTACATCGACATCATCCCCTTGAACGCGATGCTCGCGGGCATCGTCTTGTACGCGACGGGATACTGCGTGTTGACTTGACAGGACAGGTCACGCACCAGCAGTTGTATCATATAGGTTCCGGGGTGGATCATGGGCATGGTGCGCTCCGTAAGCGTCCCAATCCCACGGCTGTTCACCGCCAAGTCGCCCACCGGGCTATCGTCGCGGACGGCGCTCCCCTGGCGCATGATCGTCTCCAACCCCCACCGCGCCGGGCCGCGCGCGCCTGCGAGCCCTACGGTCAGGATCATGTGCGGGCCGTGCATCTGGCCAGCCACGCCGGGCGTGAAGAGCGCGTATCCCGTGCCGGTCGCGGCGTGGCCACAAGTGGCCGCGACACGCAGCAACGATTGACGTACCGCGTTACCCGTCTTGGTAAAACCGTGATAGGGATCACCGGCCAGGCCGTGCGTGGCCGTGCGATCACTTTGTAGCACCACGATAGCCTGCGGGCGCGAGACGGCGCGCTGAGGGGAGCGTGCCAGGACCGGCCCAGATAAGGTGAGGGGGACAATCGCGGCAACGACGACTGCGATTGCGGTACGTTTCATAGCTAGGGCTCCTTTCACGATGGTCAGTAATCCCCATGCTATAGCGTTTCAGATAATGTTCGAGAGAAACAGGCCGCTCCGTGAGCGTAGCAACAGGCCGCAGATTCTCATTCTTTATCTGAGCGTCTATAGCTAACATCCATCTTAGCACACAAGTAGGCGCGCGGTCCAGTGGATGGCATGTCCGCTGTCCGCGCCGCCAAGGACATACCTTGTGCTGGTCACCCGCGCCCCGAGGACATGGCAAGGGAGAACTCCATCACCATGTCCTCGGGGCGCGGGATGATAGGCAGACATCCCTCGATGTCTTGCGCGGGCAACGCCCACTTCCCCATGATGACCGGATGCACGAAGTCGACGGCAACGTGTGCGGCGTCCGTGCCAGGGCGATCGCATGGCGGCCTCTTCTCCGACGCGCGTTCGGTATCGGACGTGCGCATACGGGCGCTACCGAACCGAGCACCCGGGAATGGGAGCGACGCCGACGATCTGTCGGTGAAGGACCCATGGTGCGATTGCCCTGGCGTCCGTGCTGCATGCCCCCCGACCGACGGCCAACAACCGCCCCCGGCCAGGAAACGAGCGGACATCTCGCGGCAGTCGGCCGCCAGACGGGGCGCCTCCACCGAGAAGAAGGTGTCGCAGACCCTGTTACGCCGGATTAGTGCCTCCGCGCCCCGGGCGTCGATCTCGTCCGTTTCACCGCCCATCGCCGCCGCCCTTCCCATCGCCATCGCCCCTAGCCTGGATTATTCATGAGCATTTCTGGCGAATCAGATCGACAGGATTTGGTTGCACGCCGGGCGATACAGAGCGTCTGAAGGGGTCTCAGAGCCGGTTTTGGCACCAAAAGTGGGCTGTAGGAACCCACGGAGGACCAATCAGCAGCCAATCCAATTCGATGAATGTTTTCGTGAATAATCCAGGCTAGCAAATCCGTGGCAGCGGGTCGCCGACCAGCATGTCGATCATGCGGGTACCGCCGAACTGCGTGTGCATCAGGACCATGCGCGCCGGCTCCGCGCGCACCTCCCCGATCAGCGCGGCCTCCTCACCGCCGGCAACGCCGTGCAGGGCCTCCAGCGCGGCCTCCGCCACATCAGGCGCCACGACAGCGAGCAACTTGCCCTCGTTGGCCACGTAGAGGGGATCGAGGCCCAGGATCTCACAGGCCCCTTGAACGACATCGCGGAGCGGCAGCATCTCCTCCCAGACTACCACCCCGTACCCCGAGTCGCGCGCCAGCTCGTTCAGCACTGTGCCTACTCCGCCACGTGTCGGATCGCGCATGAAGCGCAGGTTTGGCCCCACCGCACGTTTGAGCGCCTCGACCAATGGAGTCAGTGCCCGTGTATCCGAGATGATCTCCGCCTCCAGTTCCAGGTTTCCCCGCGCAATCATGATGGCCATCCCATGGTCGCCCAGTGTTCCAGAGCAAATGATCTTGTCGCCTGGCCGTACCGATGTCACGGACAGCCGGGGCGCGGTGTCCGCGACGCCTATCCCCGTCGTGACGATGTAGAGATCGTCCCCTTTCCCCCGCTCGACCACCTTGGTATCCCCGGTCATGATGCAGACACCGGCCCGCGCGGCCGCTGCCGCCATCGCTTCCACCTCGCGGCGCAACACCGCGGTGTCCAGCCCCTCCTCGATGATGAGAGCTGCGGAGAGGCCGAGCGGCGTGGCTCCCGCCATGGCGAGGTCGTTCACCGTCCCGTTGACGGCCAACTCTCCGATCGAACCGCCGGGGAAGGTCAGCGGATGCACCACAAAGGCGTCGGTGGTCAGCGCTAAATGGGTCTCGCCAAAGGGCAGCAGCGCGGCGTCGCCGAGTGGAGCGAGCGCCGGGTTGGTTAGCGCCGGCAGGAGCAGGCCCTCGATCAGTTTGTGGGTCGCCTTCCCGCCGGCCCCGTGACTCATGTCGATCCACGGCGCGGTGAACGCCGGCGGCCGGCGACGGCCCTGTTCGAGCCTTTCCAGCACATGCTGTTCGCGCTGGTCGTTCATATCCCTGCCTCCACCGTCTCCGCCTGCTCCATGTGCGCGTGCGTCCGCCCGAAGTTGAAGTAGGCGGCGCAGGCGCCCTCGGACGAGACCATGAGGGCGCCCAGGGGGCGCTCCGGGGTGCAGGCCGTACCGAAGACTTTGCATTCCCACGGCTTGAGCACACCTTTGAGCACCTCGCCGCACTGGCACGCCTTGGGATCGGCCACCCGCACACCGGGCGAGGCGTAACGCAACTCGGCGTCGAAGTCCGCGTACGCCGGAGACAGCTTGAGCGCCGACTGGGCGATGAAGCCCAGGCCGCGCCACTCGAAGTACGGACGCAGTGTGAAAACCTCGGCCAGGCTCTTGAGCGCCTGCAGGTTGCCCTCCCAGGGTACAACCCTGCTGTACTGGTTCTCGACCTCGCAGCGCCCCTCGGCCAGTTGCCGCATCAGCATCAAGATGGACTGGATGAGGTCGAGCGGCTCAAAGCCGGCCACCACGACCGGCTTGCCGTAGTCGCGCGGCATGAACTCGTAGGGGCGGCAACCGACCACCGTGGACACATGGCCCGGCCCGATGAAGGCGTCGAGGCGCAGGTCCGGCGAGTCCAGCAGCGCCCGCACCGGCGGCACGATGGTGACGTGGTTGCAGAAGACGGAGAAGTTCGTGATGCCCTCCCGCTTGGCGCGCTGCAGCGTGAGCGCGGTGGACGGGGCCGTGGTCTCGAACCCGATGGCGTAGAAGACGACCTCGCGGTCCGGGTTCTCGCGGGCGAGGCGCAGCGCGTCCAGCGGGGAGTAGACCATGCGGATATCGGCGCCCTGGGCCTTGATCTCCAGCAGGGTGCCCTTGGAGCCCGGCACGCGCATCATGTCTCCGAAGCAGGTAAAGATCACGTCCGGCCGCTCGGCGATGGCGATGCCGTCGTCGACCCGCCCCATCGGCAGCACGCAGACGGGGCACCCAGGTCCGTGTACTAACTCAATGTGAGGGGGCAGCAGGTCCTTGATGCCGTGGCGATAGATGGTGTGGGTATGCCCGCCGCAGACCTCCATGATCTTGTAGTGCCGATCCGGGTCAGCGAGCGTCGCGATCTCCGCTGAGACCGCGCGCGCGATGTCGGCGTTGCGAAATTCGTCCACATACTTCATCTAGGTGGTCCCTTTCCCGCGCGCTCCCGTACGTTCCCGTACGTTCCCGTACGTTCCATTCGCCCGATCGCGACCCCGCCATGCGTCAGGAGCACATCGCCCTCCCACACGGGAGCCACCAACTCCACCGCGATCTGTGCCCGGTTGCCGACGGCATCCTCACACAGGGCGTCATCGCCTGCCAGTGACACGACGCGCACGGGGATGCCGGCGTCGGAACAGACCACGCAGCCGTCGTGGTCCAGGGAACAGGCGTCTACCATCAGATCGTCGTCACGTTGCGTCATGATCTCTACTCGATCCGGGAGGCGGTCAACTCGGCCATCTCCTGCTCGTACGCCTCGCCGATATCCGCAAGCACGCGCAGGGTTGATTGCGCCTCGGCCTCGTCTATCTTGGCCATCGCGAAACCGACGTGGATCAGCACCCAATCCCCGATCCGCACCTTCTCCTCATCGCTGTTCACGAGGCCGACATTGATGTTCCGTCGCACGCCGCTCACGTTCGCCTTGGCGAGCTGAAGGTCCTCGTCGACAATCTCGACGATCTGTCCTGGGATGCCTAAACACATGGCGTTACCGACCCCTTTCTATCCCTGCACATGCTATCCGCGAGCACCACCTGCCCCAAAGACAGGCCTCCGTCGTTGGTCGGCGCCCGTCGATGGCAATAGACTACAAATCCGCTCTCCCGGAGTAGCTCCGTCACCTGCTCTAGCAGCAACCTGTTCTGGAACGTTCCCCCTGAGAGCGCCACGCCGCCGCCCCCACCCTCCTCTCGGAGGCGCACGCACCCCGCGACGACAAGGTCTGCCATCGTCCGGTGAAAGCGGGCCGCTATCTCTCTCGCCGCCCGCGCGGCTAGCAGGTCCTCGACCACAGCGGTGATGATCCCGCCGGTCTCGATCACCCATCCCGTCCCCTCCGGCCGGAGCCGGACGGGATAGCCCTGGTGCGCCGCGCCGCGTGCGATAAGCTCCAACTCCACCGCGGCCTGCCCCTCGTAGGTGGTGCGCTCCGACCCCGGCACGCCAACCAGGACCACCACAGCATCGAAGAGCCGGCCGGCGCTAGAGGTTAGCGGCGTATTCATTTGATGCTCGACCAGGCGGGCGATGAGCCGGACGTTCCGCTCTCCCGCAGCCCGGACCAGCCCAATAGGGAGGCGGACGACATCCGCCTCCCCGTACAGTGTGAGGAGGTGCGCGAGCGCCATCCGCCTCGGCTGTCGGATGGCGGCCTCGCCACCGGGCAGTGGCGCGTACTCTAGGTGCGCCCGCCGCGCGAATTCCTCCCGGATGCTCCCCACCAGGAACTCCCCGCCCCAGATCGGGCCATCGGTCCCGTAGCCGGTCCTATCTAGCGCCACCCCGATGACGCGCTCCTCGCTTGAGCGCTCGTTGTCCGCGAGGCAGCTCACGATGTGCGCGTGGTGGTGCTGCACGCCCACCGCGATGAGCTCCGCCTCCTCCAGCTCGTGGGCGTACATCGTGGAGAGATATGGGGGATGCAGGTCGTGGGCTACCAGCTCGGGTTGTACGTCGAAGAGCCGGCAGTAGTGCGTCACTCCCTCCCGGAAGGAGCACAGGGTCTCGTAGTTCTCGAGGTCACCGATGTGGTGGCTGAGGAAGGCATAGTGATCCTTGGCCACGCAGAAGGTGTTCTTGATCTCGCCGCCGCAGGCCAACGTTTGGCGGACGACGCGCTCCGCCATCCTCAGGGGCGCCGGGGCGTGGCCACGAGAGCGCCGCACGGGGCACGCCTCGCTCCCGATGACGCGGGCCACGCTGTCGTCGTAGCGCATGTGGATGGGATGGTCGTGAACGAGGAAATAGTCGGCGATGCCACGTAAGTGGTCGACGGCATCATCGTCCCGATAGGCTATGGGCTCATCGGAGCGGTTGCCGCTGGTCATCACCAGGGGGATCGTCGCGTCATGGAGCAGAATGTCGTGCAACGGCGTGTAGGTCAGCATGACACCCAGTGTCTTCTGGCGGGGGGCTACGTCGTCGACCACCCTCGCGTCCTCCCGGCGCTCCAGGAGCACGATCGGTCGCCCAGGAGCGGTGAGGAGCGCCGCCTCCTCGGGTCCGACCTGGCAGAGGGCACGCGCCTGGTCGAGGTCTCGTACCATGAGCGCGAAGGGTTTGTCCTGGCGCGCCTTGCGGCCCCGCAGGGCGCCGACGGCTACTGGGTCGAACGGGTTGCACGCGAGGTGGTAGCCGCCCAGGCCCTTGATCGCGACGACAGCTCCGTTGCGCAAGAGTTCTGCGGTGCGTAAGAGTGGGTCCTCCTCTCCAATGTCAAGCGCGCCGCCCGCACAGCCGCACAACCGCATCCGGGGTCCGCATACGGGTCCGCATACCGGGCCGGCGTTGGGTTGGGCGTGGAACCAGCGGTCCCCCGGATCGTCGTATTCCTGCTGGCAGGCGGGACACATCTGAAAGCCAGCCATGGTCGTCATGGCCCGGTCGTAGGGGATGGAGCGCGTGATGGTGAAGCGCGGCCCGCACTTGGTGCAGTTCGTGAAAGGATAGCGGTACCGCCGGTCCGCGGGGTCGAAAATCTCCCGCAGGCACCCGTCACACGTGGACACGTCCGGTGAGACCAGGGCGTGGCGCGTGGCCCCGGCACGGCTAGCCTCAATGCGAAAGTCGGGCTCCCCACGCGTCGTCAACGGCTGCCAGGCGACATCCTCGACCATGGCCAGGGGTGGCGCCTCGTCCCTTACCTCCCGCAGGAAGCGATCAAGGAACTCCGGAGCGCCCTCCACCTCGATTTGCACCCCATCGGCGTCGTTGCGCACGAAGCCCGACAGGCCGTGCCGACGCGCCAGGGCGTAGATGAAAGGTCGGAACCCCACTCCCTGCACGATGCCCCGCACGGCGACCTCGCGCCGTTCCGACGCCTGAGCCTGCCCCACGGATCGTCCCTCACTCACGGCGTCTCCTGTCCAGCATCTATCCGGCGCCGCCGGGTCATGGCCATGCCCGCGGTCGCCCACGACCCGGTCAGCGACGCGCAGGCATCGGCGCCTCGAGCCGCTCGATGAGACAGTCGGCCAACCCCTCAAGCGCGTTGACGATGGCCGCGGTCGGCGCGTAATCGATCGTCGCGCGGCCGACGTGGTCCGCCTCGGTAACCTCCTCATCGAACGGCACCACGGTGACGACCTCAAAGCCTTGCCGCGCGCAGTACGCGCGGATCGCCGACTCGTCACGGTCGCCGCGCACCTTGTTCGCGACGATCCAGATCCGCTCAAGCCCTAGCTCGCGCGCGAGCGGAACCGTGCGCCCCACCGTCTCCAGCGAGCGATAGTAGGGCTCCGTGACGACGAGCAGCACGTCGACGTTGCGGACGGTGCCGCGCGTCAGGTGCTCGATCGACGCCTCCATGTCGAGGACGGTAATATCGCCGGGACGGCTCGCCGGTAGCTCCCCCATGACACCGCGCACCGCGGCGTGCTGACCGCATAGTCAGCCTTTGCCGGCCCCTAGCAGCCCGGTCATCGTCAGGACACCGACGTTGTCGGGGCCGCGCACCCCGTACTCTCGAAGGACGTCCTCGAACGGCCGGGTCAAGTGCAGTGAGGCATGGCCCTCGGCATCGATATGTTCCGCGAGGATGTCGTCGCGCGGCACGCGCTTGAGTTGGTCGATTTGATCGGTCGTCAAGCCAAGCGCCACGGCGAGATTCGGATTCGGGTCGTCGTCTAGCGCGTTGACACAGTAGCCCCGCCGGGCAAAAATGCGCGCTAGCGTCGCCGCTGTGGTCGTCTTGCCGGCGCCACCCTTACCAGATACCGCGATTCTCATTACTGACCTCCTTTAGATGTTTAGATGTTGTGCATCATAGCACAAACGACAGCTTACCTCTCGCTCCTTGATTCCGCGATTCCGCTGACCCGCTGACGACGATACCCTGGACGAAGACGCGCTGGAACAGGAAAAGGATTGCCACGACCGGGATGGTCGCCAGCAGCACATCGTCCATGAGCAGATTCATGACGACCTGTCTATACAGCGGACGATGGTGGGTAAACGGGGCTCTCCAACCAGTCGCCGAGGATGCGGGGCGCGTGCCGCGTGATGTGATCGACCGCTCGGGCCACGGCCGGCGTGAGGCCGTGGAGCAGGTCGTCCACCACGGCAATCTGGCAGCCGATGATGAGCACGCGCGGTGGGAGCGCGCCGACGCCCTCGGCCAGTGCCAGTGCGTGACTAGGCTCCGCGTAGTGAGTATCGGCGAAGAAGTCACGCCGGACCTCGGTCGGCCAGCGCGCCGGCTCGACGCGCTCCGGTTCTAACAGGAAGAGCGCGCCAGGCGCGACTCCGCGCTCGACCGCGTCGAGGATCACCAGCGCGTCGTACCCCACGAGGAGTTCTTGGACCAGATGCAGGCCCCCGATGCCGGTTTCGATGATGGTGACGGTAGCGCCAGGGATGCATGGCGGGCAGGCCAGGAGCCGTTGCGCGACTTCGACGCCAAAGCCGTCGTCGCCGCGCAGCAGGTTGCCCACCCCGGCGATTAAGACACGCACCGGCGCTCTCCCGCGATCCGTGGCCACCGCGGCTTGTCGATGTGATCGCACGCCAGCCTCGTCCATGACTCTTCCCTACGATCCGCGATGGGGGCCGCGCGCCGCGTTATGCTGCCCCCAGAGTTGGCGGAGCCACGCGGGCACGGTGGCGTCGGGGCGCAGTTCATCGCGCGGGTAGTAGCCTTTGATGTCCAGCACCGGGGTGCCGGGCCAGGCATCCAGGCCGGTCACGTGCAGTGTGCCGCCCGTGCGCTCGATCAAACGCGGGCAGCAAAGCCCTAACGGGTTCGGACGCCGCGGGCTGCGCGTGCTGAAGAGGCCAGCCTCCGGCATCCCCTCGGCCGCCTCGACCTGGTGCGTGAGCGGATCGTCTGGACGACGCGGCGCGGCGCGGTCCATGTAGAGGACGACCACGAGGTGACTGAACTCCTCGATCCCTGTCAGGCCCGCGACCCACTCGGGATAGACGGTAATGACCGACTCGGCAAAAGGATCGAAGTACGCCCCCTGGGCAGTGGTTGCGTCGTCCGGTAGGCCCGGTCGATAGACGGCGCCGATGGCGCTCACCGTGAAACGGGGGCGCTGGCCGGCCATACTCTCTCCGCTCACGTTATCGACCATTACCATTACCTGTCAGAACCTCATGCATCTGTCAAGACCCTGCCGGGGACGGCTGGCCGTCTGTTGCCATCGCCGCGGGTCCGCCCATGGCCACGCGGATGACGGGCCCATCGATCACTATGGGGAACGACGTGAGACCCGTCCCCCGATGTCCCCTGCGTTGGCCGCCGCGCGCGTCAAAGCGGCAGCCATGCCAGGGGCAGACGATCTCGTCTCCATCGAGTTGCCCCATCGATAGAACGAGCGGGCTGTCGGGACAGGCGTCGTGATAGGCGAAGACATCGCCGCCGACGTTACAGAGCAGCACCGCGTCGCCGGCGACCCGGAAGCCCCGCAACGCGCCTGGCGGCACATCGTCGAGGGCGGTCACGTCATGCCAGGCCGGCGCGGGCGCCGCCATTGGTGCGGCGACCGACACGGGAACCGGCCCTGGCCGCGCCGCGATCATCGGTAGGATGCGCTTACCCCGCAACGCCTCGCTTCCAGGCTTTCGTGGCGCCCGGACCACCGGGCGCGGCTGGGGGGCTGGCTCCCGCGTTTGTGCGTCCGGCGGCGCCAGGTCGTAGAGCTGAAGCACCGTGCGGATCACCCGATCGTCCCGTGCCTGCGCCCATACCTCCTCGGCGCCAGGCGCCTGGAGGATCGTCACCAGTCGCGCCAGTGCCGCGCGATGCAGGGCGTCGACGCCGTCCAGCAGGGCGAAAACGCGCGCACGCATACCCTCGTCGGGGTGCGCCGCGACATCCTGGATCAGTCCGTCGATCCACTCGCCCAGTGCCGTCAGCTCGTCGGGCGGCGTGAGCGCATCAGGGGACAGCACGCTGTTCATGGAAAGTAAGTCCTCTGTTTTCTACCCGCACCGGGGTGGTCATTCAGGCTGGAATCTTGCATGCGCCTGGACCATGGCGGTGACAGGAGCACCCCGGCCCGCACTCCCCGTGCGCCGCGCCGGTCAGTTCAGCGAAGTCGTCGGCGAAGACGCGGCCGCCCTCCCGGTTGCCCGTGTCGTTGAGTCGGTAACGGGCGTCCTCTCCCGCGGCGGCACGGTCAAGGTAACCCTCGACGGTGAGGCGCTCCAGGTGGTCGCGCAGCAGCGTCGGGTCGGCGCCGAGGAATCCGCCGAGATCGCTCGCCGCGGCCTCGGGCATGATGCCCTCGCCGCGGAGCCAGAACAGGACGCCAAGGATCTCATCGCGCCAGCGTAGGGCCTCCAGCGCCTCGCCTCCATCGTCTGTTCCACCGCTCGCCATCGGGTCCACCCCCTTTCCCTCTACAGTCCCACACGGTTCCATCGACGCCTCTATCCTCTGTCGCCATCCGGGCCAAACTGGGCGCGTAACTGGGCGACGATGTCCTCGACCGCACGACCGACGCGCGGCGAGAAGCCCTCGCCCCAGCCGTCGTCCTCCGGCTCAATCTCGATGACGATCACCTCCGGGGGCAGCGCCGCGAAGTGCGCGCAGATAACCAACAAGTTATCGAGACTGATGACGCCGGTCACCGCCTCGGCGACCCGTCCCTGCACCAGCGCGGGCGGTTCCGGCTCGTAGCGCCACTGCCGCTGATACACTTTTCCGGGCTCTCGCCCCGGCCACTCGGGCCGCGCTACCGTGCCGACGATAACGAGGAGCGCGGGGGCCGCCTCCCGCAACCGGAAGACGGCGTCCATCGGCCCGTAGCTAAGATCCTCGACCTCCACACCCAGCGGCCAGTCCATAGACAACAGGGCATCGACCACGGCGTTCCCGGCGGAACAATCGCGCAGATTGCGATAGCCCACGCCCGTGATGAGCGTGCGCAACCCTGCCAGCGCCCGCGCACGGTGGCCATCCACATCCGGCGTTGGCCCCCCGGCTCCCCTCCCCGGCATAGGCGCCTCCCCCCCCTCGCATCCACGCGGCCCGTGCCACGCGCCCCGGCTACTCGACGCCACAGGCGCAGGTATTGACCTCCCGGACGATCGTACGATCGCCAGTGTAGACGTGCGTCGTGCAGGGCATGCAGGGGTCGAATGAGCGGATGGCGCGCAGGATGTCGATCCCCTTGAAGTCCTCTTTCTTCTCGTAGGTCTCCAGGAGCGGCGTGTTCAGCACCGCCTCCTCGTACGGTCCCATGTTGCCGAACGGATCGCGGGGGGACGCCATGAACGTCGACGGCGTGATGATCTGGTAGTTGGCGATCTTCCCGTTCTCGATCACCGCGTGGTGGGTGAGGTACCCGCGCCCAGCCCCCCAGAACCCCACGCCAATCTGTGTGCCGTGGCGCGGCAGCTCGAACGGTGTGCTGACCGCCGTCTGGCCGTCGCGCAGCAACGCCAGTCCCTGCAGCCAGTTGTTCATCGCCACCATAGCGGTGTAAGCGCAGGCGTAGGCGCGGCCCCGGTTGCGCTCGAAGGCGTTCCAGTCCTGGGGGACATGCCACTCCAACTCGAGCTCGGGCGTCATCACCTTCGGCAGGCGCATTTTGAGGCTGTGGCCCGTCGCCTCTATGAAGTCATTCCGCGGCATCTTCCGCGCCACGGCGGTGTTCCACATCCGCGAGTAGGGGCCGGTCTCCATGGCCATGCGGTCCCAGCGCGGCGCCGTGTCCCAGGTGTATTTCTCCTTCCAGTTGATGCCCTGCGGCCGCGGCTTGGTCTCCTTGTTCCAGGGGTGGTGGGGGCTCAGGGGCGCGCCGGCCGGGTCGGTCGGGAAGGGCCGGCCCTCCCAGCCCTCGTAGAAGGAGTGTTCGACGAATTCTTCGAGGCCGATATTGATGTCCTGCAGCTTCGTCGTGCGCAGCTCGCCGTCGACGATGACGCCGGGGGTGGCCCAGCGCCCCTCGCCCCATGTGTTGCAATGAGCGTAGGTCGTATCGTAGAGGTCGGGGTTGTCCCAGAGACCCGTATCGATGAGGTTCTTGCGGCGGGCGCCGACCTTGGCATACTCTGGATTGGCGCGCAGGAAGAAGTCGAACACGTCGTCCCAGAGAAGCGCGACTTTCTTCGCATAGTCGATGAGCTTGACGAGCCGCGAGTAGTACTCGTTGAAGGTCGTCAGCGTCACTGTCGTGCTGACGCCGCCCGGCACGATCGTCTCGGGGTGCGGGTACTTGCCGCCGAGGATGACGTAGGCTTCGCGGGCGACGCGCGTCATGCCCAGCGCCTCGAGATAGAGGTGGCCGGAGAGGGGATTGAGGTCGGTCATGATCGCGCCAATCGTGGCGTAGCCATGGACGCCGCCGTGCTCCGTCGGGGTGCGCTGCGCCTGTTCCCACAGCTCGGGATTGGTCGCCTCGACCGCGGACTGCGAATAGTCGGGACCGGCCAGCAGGAAGAGGTGCAGCGGGTGGTCGTAGAGGAACTCCGCGGCCAGCAATAGGTTACGGACGATGACCCCGAGCGGGGGCGGCTGGATGCCAAAGGCCATCTCCAGTGCGAGCGCCGCGCAGGTCGAGTGGACACCTCCGCAGACGCCGCAGGCGCGGCTGCTGATGAAGATGGCGTCGCGCGGGTCGCGCCCCTTGAGGATGACCTCGTAGCCGCGGAAGAGGGTCGCAACCGCGTTGGTCTCGACGACCCGGTGGTTGTCCAGATCGGCCACGCTGTGGAACGCCAGCGCCCCGGCCACACGCGTGACTGGATCGAAGTTCACCTCGGTCAGGTGTCCATTGCGCGCCAACAGGTCCTTGATCTGACCCTCCGTCAGGTCCGCGCGTGGCGCGTAGCCGTACGGGTTGGCGACGCCCTCCTTCAGGTAGGGTTTACCCTCGGCGTCGAATTCGACCGGCAGATTCTTGAAACACATCCCGCGTTATCCCTTTCTCAACGCCTCTTCGGCGCGCGCGAGGTGATGATCGACTGACGTGAGGCCCTCGCCCACCGCCGTCAAGCCCCCGTTGATCCGCGTGATGTGCGTCTCGAGGGGGGCGGTCTGCTTGTCGATGGCGCGCAGGCCCATCGTCACCTTGGCCAGGTTTTTCTCGATACTGCCGAGCGCATTGCCGATCTGGATCAACGCCGCGGCCAGAGCGGCGACCAGCGTCAGCACTTCGGTCACGGACAGGATAGTCAGGAGTCGCCGCATCGTCGTACCCTCCTTGTCACTGCGCGGCCGCCGCCGGCGCGCTCTCCGCTGTGGCCTCGTCTGGCGCGGCCGGTTGCGCCCCGGTGAGGGCGCCGTCGATCGCGGCCGCGTGCGCGTCGATCGACTGCGCCGTGGCCAGAATCTGGCCGGCCACGCTATTGGTCTGCTCCAGCATCCAAATCGAGGCCGTATTCCCGGCGATCTTCTGCCCGGCGTCCCAAATGTCGGCGGCATAGTGGTCGATGCTGTTCGCCGCGCGGATGATGCGCAGCAGCAGCGCGGCCACGACGCCAACCACCACACCTCCGATAGTGAGCGCCGCGATCCACCAGCGGGTTGTCGTGTCCATTGATCCGATCTCTCCTTCTCCCGGCGCGCCCGTGGCGCGCCCTATCCCCGCGTGCCCGTCGGCCCGGCGCCGTTCCCTGTTCCCATGTGCCCGTCGGCCTGGTACTGCTCGTCCGCGCCGGTGCGGCCCGGCCGCTCGCTGCCCGCGTATTGAAGTTTGTCGTAGAAGAAATGCATGGCCTTGCCGGCCGCTGTCAGCTTGGGCTGGTGTCGTGCCCAGCCGCTGGGGATGGCGCCCTGCTTGTCCCATAGGGGCTCGCGGTTGCGGTCGTTGCGGCTGATCTCGCGCAGCCGGCGGATGCCGCTTCCCATCACACGCGAGGCGGTGCTCGAGACGAGTGAACCGGGCGCCGCCTTGTAGAATGGGGCGAACTTGTCGGGGAAGCCGGGCATCGTGCAGCCGATGCAGATGCCGCCGACGTTCATGCAGCCGCCCACATGGTTGATGGCTCCGCGCCCGGTGATGTTGCACTGCACCACCGGCCCCCAACAGCCCACCTCCACCAGGCACTCCTGGCCGCCGTAGTGGTCCGCGAATACGCCCTCCTCGTAGTAGCCGCCCCGGTTGCAGCGGCGGTGGACCGTCTCGCCGAAGAGCCAGGCCGGGCGACCCAGCTCGTCGAACTCCGGCAGGGGACCAAGCCCCTGCAGAAAGAGCAGGACCGCGGCGACGGTTTCGGTGAAGTTGTCGCCCTGCGGGGCGCAGCCGGGCACGTTGATGACGGGCAGGCCAAAGGTGCTCTGGTAGTCCTTGCCTAAGAAGTCCATCAGGCTCATCGAACCCGTCGGGTTGCCGGCCGCCGCGGGGATGCCGCCCCAGGTGGCGCACGTGCCGATGGCGATCGCGGCCGCGGCGCCGGGCGCCAGGCGCGCCAGCCACTCGTTCATCACGGTTGGCCGGCCCGCGCCGCTCTCGTTCAGGCCGCCGGTGCCCATGGCCGAGAACCAGCCGTCGCCCGAGAGTTTCTCGTCGGGGACCGAGCCCTCCAGGACGATGACGTAGGGCGCGTCGAGTTTCCCGTGCCAGGCGTCCTCGAAGTGCTTGACGAAGGCCTCGCCGGCGTCGACCGCCAGCACGGGGTGGTGCAGGATCAGCCGCGGGAGTCCGGGGACTGCGCCGGTCAGCAGGGCCTCGATGGGCGGCTGCGTCGCGCCAAGGACGGAGATGGAGCAGCCGTCGCAGCTCATGCCGGCCATCCAGTAGACGTAGACCTTCTCCAGCGGACCGAGTTGGAGCGGCTTGCGCTCCAGGGTGAGGGCTTGGGCCGTACCGGTGACGTTGGCCGCCTCCGGCGCCGGCGCCGCCCGCGGCAGGTCGTGCCCCCCTTCCGGCGGGGCCGCTGGCGCGGTGACCAACTCCTGCCAGCCCTCCTCGACGACGCCGTCCGGCACACCGTGCTCGTCCACGCGCCGCTGCATCGATTCGTCGCGCCGCGCGCGGTCAGGATCTTCTTGCATCACTGGTCCTCCTGCATGTCCGCATGCTCGACTGCTCGCCGTATGATACCGCCGCGGCAGCAGCGTGACCGGCTTGTTCAGGCCCGTGTCCAGCACAGACCGAGCATGCCACCACACGCGCCGAGCCCACCACCGCCGCGTGCGGCACGCCGTCGCGCACGATCCCTCCGCTGGTCGTCCCGTCCGCCCCGCGCTGTCCGCTGATGGCTCCCGTCATGCCAGGTTCTCCGCCCACGCGAGTGGAGCGTCGTCCCCCGCGAGATCCTCCACCCACGCCAGGCCATGGGGCCGCGGGGGCGTGAGGTCGACCATATCCGGCACGCGCTCACGCGTGAGGCGCCAAATTGTCTCCTGCAGGTAGGGCCACAACTCATCGAAGCTCCACCCTTCGCGCGCGAGCTGTGTCATGGCGAAGGCGGCCCGCAGATCGCCCTGGCCCGCCAACACGACGGCGGCGATCTCGTCCGCCAGGGCCCGGCATCCGCTCACGAGTAGATCGCGGTCGGGCTCACGGATGACCGGGACCGCCGTCGCGTAGTAGCGCTCGCCCGCGAAATGCTTGCGCTCCTCGGGGACCTGGATCTCGCGGATCAGGCCGTCGCGCAGGGCGCGTCGGACATGCTCCAGCATCGTCGGCTGCGAGAAACCGAAGGCCTGGGCGAGTTGCGCCACCGTGCGCGGCTGGTCGGCGAGGGCCGCAACCAGGCACTCACGCGTGGTCAAGTCAGCCGCGTGCAGGGGTGACGATGCCGGCCCGGACGTCACCGGCACGCGCATCTGCCTGATCCAGCGGAGCCCTTTCCACTTCGGTGCGTCAGGTGAGTCCATGGTCTACCTCTTAGGGACGAGGCTAATTAGGCACGAGGCTAAGTGACATGATAATCTTTTATAGCACCTCCTCAACCGGATGTCAAACGAGGCCACGGGGCGCGAGGTCCGAGGTCCGAGGTCCGAGGGCATGGGGCCTGAAGGCGACCCCGTTTCAGTGCGAGTGGGGGAGGGCCGACGCTGTGCCGAGTCGGCCGTGACCCCGCACGACGTGTGGGGATGGAGGCGCGGCAGCCGGGAGTGGCCGCGGGCCGTCCCCGAGAACAGTTCATGACCTGAGGGTGGATGGGGCCATGATGCGGACTTTGCTGTTCAAGGTTCACAATCCCTCGCGGGAAACGCGCGTGACCCTTCATCGCGCGTTGCGCGCCTATACCAACGCCGCCGCAGCCGTCCTGGACGGCGCGGCGCGCGAGTGGGATCAGGTGCGTGCCGAGGCCGAGCGTAACGGTGCCCTCGACACGGTGCGTGTGCAGCAGGCGCTCATCCGGCGCTATCATCGGCGCACCCTGCCCTATCCCCTGCACAGCAGCTTGCGCGAATCCCTGTTCGCCGATCTCGCGGCACAGGTGCGGAGCTACGACGCGTTGTGTCGCCGCTGGTCGGCGCAGCGCGAGCGGGTGCGCGCGCGCATCGCGGCGGAAGGCTGGAGCCTGGAGCCACTCGATCCCAGGGCCGAGATGGCCCTGTCCGCGCTCGGCGCCCCTCCCTCGTGGCCAACCATCCCGCGCACACGCCCCGATTACGACGGCTTCGACACAGCCCTGGCCGCGCTTATGGACGTGTACCCCGAGCTCGACGACACCCCTGCATCGCACGGGTCACCACCAACGCACCGCCTGACGCGCCTCCTCGACCGCGACCCGGACCCACTATACCCGCTGCGGCGCCACGCGGGCCGACGGCTGACGCTGACGTCGGCGATAGCGACGGGGACCCGCCCACTATTCTTCCCGCGCGCCGATGGGGCGACCCGCCGACGCAATTTCGCATTGTTGCGCACGGAGCGGGATAACCGTTTCTACGCGTTGCTCTATGTGCTCCCCCACAACGATGCGCGGGTCAAACCGCTGGTTGCCCCGCAACAGCGGCGCGGCGCGTGGATCGCCGTGCATCCAAGCCAAGCGGTCGTCAAGACGATGCCCCGCCCGTCGTGCGCCGTTTCCTTACCCCTAGAATGCGGAGAGTGGCACGTCCGGACAGCACTGCGGCGGGCGCTGGAACGGCCCGAGATGGTGCGCGTTGCGCGCCTCATCCACCGGCCCGGGCGCCACGCGGGGGACGGGCGAGGCCACGAACAGTTTTTCCTCGCCATCACCTTCGAGTTCGAGCAGCCAGACCAGCGTCCCATCAGGGCACACATGGGCGTCGCGATGGATGAAGAGAGCCGCGTGGCCTGGATCGTCCGTGATGCGCGGTCGGGACAGGAGTTGGCGTGTGGCGTCGATGAGACCCTGTGCGGGGTGCGGGAGCGCTGGAGGCGCGCGCGCCGCTCGCGGATGCACACCGGCCACGGGATATCCCGCGCTCACCACGTACAAGCCGAGCAGGTCAAGGAGGCTGTGCATCTGATTTGTAACCGGTTGATCGCCGTCGCCGCCGCACACGACGCGCAACTCGGCCTGCAGGACGTCGCGCATCTGCGCGCGAAGAGAGTCATCCTGCCGCGCGACAGGAGCGGCAAGAGAGTGGCGCGCACGGAAGCGTGGCACGCGGCCGTCGCGGACCGGCACTATCGCCGCATGACCCTGGTGGGCGGCAAAATGCGCGAGGTGCTCGGGTACAAGCTGCCGGGGGCGGGTTTACCCCGGCCGTTGTCGGTCGCGGGTATCAGCCCCCGCGATTGTGCGGCGTGTGGCCGGCGTGGGACGGAGGGGGATCGATGCGCGTTCTGTGGCGCGGTCCTCAACATCCAGAACGCGGCGCGGGTCGTCACGGACCGCGTGCCCGCTGTGCTCGCACACATCCACGCGGCGCACGCCGAACGTGTACCGGAACGGGCACACGCGCAGCCGGAGCACGGCGACGCGGTGTCGGACGATCGATTAGTCGATAGCGCATGGGAGGTGCAGGTAAGCTAAGCCGACAGTCCTTCGCTGTCTAACCAGGGATAACCGGGCTATCTAGTTGCAGGTCCGGGATCTACACCGCGCGAGTGCTACGGGGGGGCGCCTCCGCGGGAATCGCCGGTGTGGATCAAAGTAGGCTCGACCGTCAAAACCGCGTGCTGTTTGCGTTGATACGGGAGCAGCAGGGTACTGGCCTCGCCGGACGGTCGCTCCCCGCGGCCACTGTTCGTGCCCTCCCCGCGGCTCGTTTCGGCAAGAGACAGGCGATGAGCGACGGCAGGCAGGTCCGGCAGACCTATATGCGCGCGGCGCGGCATACAGGGGCGGTGAGCGAAGCAACTACTGCGACAACGAGCGCATCCAGCCCGAGTGGGGGCGGGTTGCCGTAGCCAAGGGGGTTGTTATGCATACGTCACGGATCATGGGGGTGATCGCCGAGGTCGTCGCCGGGAGGTGTGTTGGACGTTTAGTTGTCCGTGTATGATGCGCGCTCCAATCGGCTGCGGTGAATAGCACGTACGTGACGTGCGGTAGCGGCTGATGGGCATGGCGGCGGCATGCATAACGATGCGGCAGTACAGGCCGACGTCAGCCATTTGACAGTCCATGCCATGACGCGGCTGGCCGATCCGATCGCCGCTGTCTCGCGCTGATTGACCCCGACATCACGCACCAGCGAGACGGCAGACGCCTGTGTTGTTTACCATCTTCGTCACCCCGATACAGTAGGAGTGACGAACCACGAGAACTATACAGCCGTCCTTCACAGGCATCAATTCGAGGGGTATTGTTGCACGGATGAAGGAGGTGGGATAGGCAGCCGCCGAGGTACTGGATGACCAGCCCTTTTGCGTCTGTTGGGTAAGGGGAACTGCATTGCCGCTGCCCCCTCTCCGCCTACATGTCGATATAGTCCCAAGTAGTGGTGGAGATTTCGGGGAGTCGAAAGGTCGAGATCGAATCGAAAAGGACGTTATCGACAACCGGAGTTGACAGGAGCAGCCACCGTGTGCTTTCCAACGAGGTGGAAGGAACGTTAGAAAGGAGCACACGATGGCTACAGATAGGATGGCACTGGTCGATGTCTTGCGCAAGGGCGAGGACCCGGAGGCGGACTTCTTACAGGAGGGAGTGCGCTGGCTGATCCAGGAGTTGATCGAGGCGGAGGTGAGCGCGCAGATCGGGGCCGGGCGCGACGAGCGCAGCGACGAGCGGACGACGCAGCGCAACGGGTACCGGACGCGACGGGGGGACACGCGGGTGGGAACGCTGGAGGTGGCGATCCCCAAGCTCCGTACGGGGACGTACTTCCCGCGTTGGTTGGAGGCGCGGCGGCGGGGCGAGCAGGCGTTAGTCGCTGTCGTTGCCGAGGCGTACGTGCAGGGAGTCTCGACGCGGAAGGTCGAGGCGTTGGTGCAGACGTTGGGCATCGCCGGGATCAGCAAGAGCGAGGTGAGTCGCTTGTGCGCCTCCTTAGATGCACAGACCGACGCCGTCCGCACGCGGCGCCTGGACGCGGAGTACCCCTACGTGTGGTTCGACGCGCGCTACGAGCACATCCGGGAGGACAACCGGGTGCAGTCCATGGCGGTGGTGGTCGCTTACGGCGTCCGTGCCGCTGGGGTGCGCGAGGTGCGGGGTCTGGACGTGGGTCTCTCGGAGGATGTGGTGCTGTGGCGCGCGTTTATGCAGGGTCTGGTCGCGCGCGGCCTGCGCGGGGTCAAACTCGTCATCAGCGACGCCCACCTCGGGCTCAAGCAAGCCATTAAGGAGGTCTTCTTGGGGGCAGCCTGGCAGCGTTGCCGTGTCCACTTTATGCGCAACATCCTGGCCCGGGTGCCCAAGTCGGCGCAAGCGATGGTCGCCGCCACCGTGCGCACCATCTTCGAGCAACCCGACCGCGCGGCGGCCGAGACGCAGCTCCTCCAGGTCGTCGAGGCCCTGCAAGCACGCTTCCCCACGGTGGTGCAGCTCCTGCTCGACGCCGAGGGTGAGGTGCTCGCCTACTACGACTTCCCGTCCGAGCATCGCCGCCAGATCGCCAGCACCAACCCGCTCGAGCGGCTCAACAAGGAACTCAAGCGCCGCAGCGCCGTCGTCGGCATCTTCCCGAACCGCCGCGCCGTCCTGCGCCTCTTCGGGGCGCTGCTCACCGAGCAAAACGACGAGTGGCTGGTGGCCGGCCATCGCTACATGAGCGAGACGTCGCTGCGCAAGCTCTTTTCCCAAGGAGGAGAGGATGAGACCCCGGTGTCGCTGATCACGGTATCTTTCCAGTTAGACAGCGGTTCTGATCACGTTGTATGGTTCTCCGGCACTTTTGGTGATGCCTGACAGCCGTCGATGACGCTCGGTTTGAGAACGACAATGCGGCCGCTGTGCTGAACGTCCCGGATCGAAACCACCGATTTGACTATCTTGCCTTCAGCCCAGCCCTATCAGCGCCATCACCGTGCCCCGTTGTGAACACTCACTCTATCTTTGCTCAATAAGCGTCACCACGTCGCACGTCACCGGTATCACCAAAAGTGCCTGAGAACCCGTTGTATTTCCAGATCAGAGGCTGTTCTGATCACAAGAATTTGCCACTTCATCGAGGCCATGACCGATCCTGCAGGGCAGGAGGTGCGTGATGGCGCGACGGAGGATGAGCGTGGCAGACGTGAAAGAGATTTTGGTGGCGTGGGACGTGGGCGAGAATATCAGCGCGATCGCGCAGCGGTTGGGGTACTCGCGGCCGACCGTGCGCAAGTATACCCAGGCGGCAGCCCAAGCAGGACTTGAGCGCGGCGGCGGACGCCGCGGCGAGGAGGACTGGGAACGCGCGGCGCGGGCGGTGATCGCGCGGGTCGCGCGACGACGGGAGCGCGGCCTGGCGACCGAGGCGGTGGCCCAGTACCACGACTACTTGGAACAAAGAGTGGGTGAGGTGCGCCTGGCTGTGCTGCATCAG
>JAABUZ0100003538.1_pt1 | contig 22993 bp, 17 predicted proteins | sample 5562091 | NCBI WGS metagenome assembly JAABUZ01 (sample SAMN12813069, study PRJNA571459) | rock metagenome | isolation source: Antarctica rocks | place: Antarctica: Victoria Land, Linnaeus Terrace sud | collected 2015-12-21
GTGCGCCTTTGGCGAGAATGACGATTTGGTCGCGGACGCCGCGCTCCCGCACCCAGTTTCCCAGCGTCCGTTCATTGCCTTCGCCGTAGACATGGGCCGTATCAAACGTGTTGATGCCGTATTCCATCGCCATGTCGAGCAGGCCAAACGCCTGCTCCGGCTTGCTGGGGTCAAAGACCGTGTTGGCCGTGCCTTGAACAAGGCGCGAGACCGGCTTGGTGACGCCGGGAATGTTGCCGTAGCGCATAATTCTTCTCCTATGATTATTCGCCTATGATTATTCGCCTATGATTATTCGCCTATGATTATTCGCCTATGATTATTCGCCTATGATTATTCGCCTATGACTGCTGCCGGGGTTGTAGAAAACCCCGGTATTCAGCCAATTAGTCATTCAGCCAATCGGCAGCGATCTCTGCTACCGTGAACTGACCGCCGTTCGGCTAGGCGTTTGAGACACCGCAGGCTGCACCCGGTCCAGGCTGCGGGCGAAGCGGTTGATTTTATGCAGCGCTTCTTCAATCTTCGCCAGGCTTGTCGCATACGAGCAGCGGATATGGCCCTCGCCGCCGAGGCCGAACGCCGTGCCGGGGACGACCGCGACATGCTCCTCAAACAGCAGCCGCTCGGCAAACTCTTCCGAAGTCAGCCCCGTGCGGCGGATGCTGGGGAACGCATAAAACGCGCCCTGGGGCAGATGGCAGTCCAGGCCTGCTTGATTAAGGCCGTCTACGATCAAACGACGGCGCTGGTTGTACTGGCCGACCATGTCCCGCACGGACGGCTCGCCGCTCTTTAATGCTTCAATCGCCGCTTTCTGACCCATCGTCGGGGCGCACATAATGGTGTAAGTGTGAATTTTGAGCAGCGCGGCGAGAATAGGCGCGGGGGCGCAGACATACCCCAGACGCCAGCCGGTCATGGCATAGGCTTTCGAGAAGCCGTTGAGTAAAATCGTCCGCTCCCACGCGCCCGGCAGCGAGGCAACGCTGATATGGACGCCGTCATAGGTAAGCCTATCGTAAATCTCGTCGCTGACAAGATACAAATTGTGCTTGACGGCGAAGTCCACAATGGACTGCAATTGTTCACGCGGCATAATTGCGCCGGTCGGGTTCGACGGGTAGCCCAGCACAATCGCCCGCGTTCGCGGGGTCAGCGCCGCTTCCAATTGCTCTGCCGTGACCCGGAACTCGTTCTCCATCGTGGTCAAAATGCCGACCGGAACGCCGCCCGCCAGGCTGACGCACGGCTTGTAAGACACATAGCACGGCTCCGGCACCAGCACTTCGTCGCCGGGGTCTAGAATCGCCCGCATCGCCAAATCCATGCCTTCCGAGACACCGACCGTGACCAGAACTTCGTTCTTGTAATCGTAGCGCAGGCCGTACAGTGTTTGAAGCTGCCTCGCAATCAGCTCCCGCAGCTCCAAGATGCCCAGGTTGCTGGTATAGGTCGTCTGCCCGCGCTCCAGCGAGTAGATCGCGGCTTCCCGAATGGTCCAAGGCGTCAGAAAGTCCGGCTCGCCGATAGAGAGCGAGATGACATCTTCCATCTGCGCCGCAATATCAAAGAACCGGCGGATGCCCGACTGCGGCAGCTCGCGCACTAGGCGCGACAGAGGCAGATTGGGTTGGGAAGAATGATGTAAATTGCGGGCTTCGTTGCTCATGGTGCGGGCTTTATCCTGAAAGCGTAATTTTGTCGTAGTCTTCAATGACAGTCTCAATGAGTCCCAAAAAGTTTTGGCCGGCCAGCGCGGCTAACTCCGCAGTGACAGGATAATGGTAATGGATAGGAACAGAAACCACACGGCCATTTACCCAGGGATACTCGGCATTCGCGGGCGTCTGTTCACGATCTACTGCGGGTGCGAGTTTCTCAATGTCTTCGGCTAAACTGCGTGCATACCGCTCGATATGCCGCCGCTTGGCGTCCTGCGAACGGTATCTTTCTTTTAACTGCTGTGTCCTGAGAAAGCTCTGAATAAATCGAGAGAAAACAACATGGCTGTAAAGGTCTGCCTCCATGAAAGTCTGCGTGTCTCTCAGGCGATAAGCTTTTGCGATCTTCTCGCAGGCCATTTGCAGGTAGTGAAGGCGGTGACATTCTTCCGTGTTTTGCAGGTAAACACTGTAGATTGCGAAATCGGAGCGGCTTTGTTCGGCATAAGCGCCCGCTAACTGACTGCGGAGCGTTTTCGGAAGAACGATGATGGTTTGTGCTTGCTGCTGCAAGGGGCAGACAGCGAGCGAACAATTTCCTTTGACCTGCGCCATCTTCTGCCCTCCTGGTCTTTGTAATCGGATGCGGGGTAAACAATGGAGTTTTCCAGGTTCCACCACCCCGGCAACGGGATTTCCTGCCGCCTCACCTGCTCCATCTCTTCCGGCGTAATTGTTGCAATCCGCATACTGTAGGGAAGTTCCTCAGTCCCACCGAACAGGAAAGTCATCACACTCCCAGACGCGGGCGTATCGGGAACGACTTCCAAAAAGTTCATCGGTTCGGTCGGGTCTTCCTCGTTGGGCGAAAGGAAACGAATGACTTCCAGCATTTTGGGATCAATTTTGTAATGCCACTCGACCATTTCCTGCACGGCTTCTTCTTTAGTCAGCATCTTCTTTTCTCCTACGGCGAGACGATAAGCCGCTGGTCGCCTTCAATTTCGACAAACAAATCCTGGTCTTCCTTGTAGCGGCGCAGGAGAAAATGCGTGTCGGTGGCGGTGACGCCTTCTAAAACAGACAGCTTTTCAGCGACAAAGCGGCCGACTTCGCGCATGTGCTTCCCCTCGACCACAACCCGCAGGTCGCTGCCGCCGGAGACGAGCCAGACGGAATGGACTTCCGGGTAACGGTACAGCCGCTCGGCGACGGCGTCAAAGCCGACTTCGCGGGCGGGCAGGACTTTGACGTCAATGAACGCAAAGACTTTCTCGACGCCTGCTTTTTCCCAGTCAATAATTGTCTTGTAATGCTTGATAATCCCGCGCCGCTCGTAGTCCGCAATTGCCGCCCGGACTTCCGAGACTTCGCGCCCGGTCAAAGTCGCAATGGTTTCCGGGGACGTGCGGGCATCACGGGCCAAAATCGTCAAAATTTCATCCGGCGGCGTGTTTTTCTCCGGCGGAGTGCGTGTGTCCGGCAGGTTCATAATGACGTTAGTATGACACGGAGGGCGCAATGCTGTCAAGACAGACCGTAGGGGCAGGTCCCCGTGCCTGCCCTCTTATTCTGCTGCGCCCTCTTATTCTGCTACGCCCTCCGACAACGGCAGGCACGGACAAGAAGGACAGGCACAGATAAAAAGGGCAGGCACGGGGGCCTGCCCCTACAATTTACTTGCCGTCGAGACGGTAAGACAGCTTCGTGCCGTCTGCAAACCACTGGGCATGACCATCGGCGGTGACGTAGTCTGTTCCGCTCAAATGCCGTCCAGGGCGTGGCACGGACTGGCCGGTATCCGAAGCATTTTTCGTGTTTGTGCTGCTCTCAAACAGCATGACGGTGTGCGAGGGAGCGTCAAATTGAGCCAGAGACTGATGCGACAAAGCGCGGTTGTAAGCATAGCTCCATTGTTCCCCTGCCGCACCAACTGGGCCAGACGGATCACGAAAAGCGTTTGGGTTTTTGACGTAGGGCATGATTTCGTCTACCCAGCGGTCGGCGTCCGGCAGGATAGAGTTGTGGTCCTTCTCGTAGAGAATGATGCCCACCGAAAGCTGCTCCAGATGAGACAGTGACACAAATTTGTGTTCCTGCTCCCGCTCTTCGTCAAGCTCGCCCGGCGCAGCGGCTTGCTCCAGCGATCTGACCAGGTCGAGGCGGGGCGCGTGAGTTTTAGGATCAATCACGGTCAGCAGGCGCAGGGTCACGGCATGACGCGCTCCGGTCTCCGGCGCGGACACGGTGGGAAGCTTCACGGCTCCTGCCGGCGGAGTGGCCCGAACCAGCACAACGCTGGGATCGGCAGGGTCGGGGCCGACGACAGCAAACGTATACCCCAGCGCCTGATGCGGGTCGGTTAGCAGGACCATAAAGCCGGTCGTGGGGGTTGACAAATGGCTTGCCGCGTTTAGTACCTCGGTGGCCGTGCTGGGAGGCGGGCCTGACGCAAAGTCTTCGGCGGAAATGGCCTTCTGTGAGTTGGTGGACAGCAGCGCATACGCAGCATCCGGCAGGCCCACCGTGCGGGCCGCGAGGAACTGCCGGACAACAGAAACCGTCGGAGTGTCGGCCACGGCAGGGGCAGACGCCGGCGCGGCAGGCAGCGGGCCTGCGCCCGCAAAAGCGGGCAACAGGACGAGTGAAAGACCGGCAAGAGCGCAGGTCACAAAATAAGAGCGCGTGTTCATGGTTGTCCTCCTGAAAGTGTATTGCATCATAAACGAAAACGCGGAGTATTTCGGTTCGGTTGCACCGAAAATAATTATTTACTGGGAACCAATTACATTCGTTCGCTGTTCTTAATAATAGAAGATAAGAACAAAGCAAGAACGAAAACAGGAGAAACTCATGCGGATACAGTCATCCATGCTGGTGCATTTAGGGTTTGGAAAGTATGTGCGGTCGGATCAGGTCACGGCGGTGCTGCCGATTGAGCAGGACCGGGGGCCGGGGCGGCGGACGTTTGTGCATGTCCAGGGACAGACCGACCCGGTGGTCGCGTCTCGGTCAGAGGACGCGCTGGTGCGCGATCTGGTGCAGGAGCCGAAGGAGATTACGCAGTCGCGGCAGCAGCAGGAAATCCTGCGTGATCTGCTGCAAGATTTAGGCAGTGTCAACGCGACGGTCCGGCGCATCTCCCGCGACGAAGGCGGCCTGGACCTGGACATCTTAGAGCGGCGCATTCGTGAAGTCGTAGAAGATTAGGCAGGAGACCTCACCCCAAGAAAACCCCACCCCAATAAAACCTCACCCGGCAGCCCCCCAATAAAACCTTAAGCTGCCACCCTCTCCTTTTCAAGGAGAGGGTCGGAACGCAGTTCCGGGGTGAGGTTTTCTTGGGGTGAGGTTTTCTTGGGGTGAGGTTTTCTTGGGGTGAGGTTTTCTTTATATCCAGCGCAGAAGCAAAGCACGGGCCAGAAGCCGGTGCCGCGAGGACAGGCCGTGACGGCGCAGCAGGTCCGCCAGCATGGCCTCGGCCTCCTGCGGGGCCAGGCGCAGCGTTTCCGACGCCTGCGCGGGGGTCTGCCCAAGCGCGAGCAGACCCACCAGACGGCGTTCTATCGGTGCCAGCAGCAGAGGAACAGGAGTAGGCACTGCCGTCAGCCTTTCTGGGCCTGGCCCAGTGATCCGCAGCCGCTTAGTCCGCAGCCGCTTAGTCCGCGGCAGCGGCGGTGCGCCGTTTCGCCCGCCACACGCCCGCGCCGCCAAGAAGCAGCAGGACGCCCAGGGAAATGGTCGTAGACGCTTCGGGGACCGGCGCTCCGTTGTTCAGCACTTCCAGCTGAAGTCCCTTGTTTGCGGCATCGTTCAGCAGCTCGTAGGTGAAGCCGTTGGAGCCGTCAATGACGCCCGTGCCGTCGGCCAGGAACATCTCATTCGAGAAGTACTGGGTCGGCCCGGTGCCGGTGAGGCTTGTCGCCAGCGAGGTGTAATCCAGGAACGTGAACGGTCCGCTGCCGGTGTACGGCCCGCTGCCGAGGTAGCTGACATCCAGCACGCCGCCGGTGGTCACGGTTCCCTTGACGGCCAGCAGGCTGTTTTGCGTGCTGCTGAACACGGCATCCAGCACCCCGCCTGACCCCTGGGTGAAGCGGCCGTTGACGGCCAGCGTTCCAAACGGCGACGTGCTATTGCCTGCGCTGACTGTCCCGCCGGTGTTCGTAACAGCGCCGACGACCGTTCCCGTGCCGGCCAGCGTGCCGCCGGTGAGGGTCAGCGGCGAGTTCAGGGTGCCGTCGGCCTGGGTCAGCCCCGCCGTCTGGGTCAGGCCCTGGCTGAACGTCGCCGTGCCGCCAGTTTTGACCAGAATGTTCCCGCTGTCCGTGTTCGCGCTGGTGACTGAGAGCGCCGCCCCATTCTGCACCTCCGTCGTGCCGGTGTTGGTGAAGTTGCTGTTGGTGATGTTCAGCGTTTGCCCTCCAATATTCGCGTTGACGGTGCCGCTGTTGGTCAGCGTCGCGCCGCTGAAGTCCTGCGTAACCGTGCCGGAGCCGGCCAGGCTGCCGCCGCTGCCCAGGGTCAAGCTCGCGTTGCCGTCGCGCAGGTCCAGCATGCCGGTCGGCCCTAGCGTGATCGCCCCGTTGACCGTGTCTGCGCCAAAGGCACGCAGGAAGGCGCTGCCGTTGGTTGCAAGGTCTAAGTTGCCGTTCACCGTCGTGCCGCTCAGGTTGTTTGCCCCGCTGCCATTGAACACTAAAGCCGTGTTAGCATCGGTATTGATCGTGCCGAGCAGGGTTGCTCCGTTGACCTGCACCTGACCGCCGCCGGCTGTCGTGATGAAATCGTTGCCCGCGCCGGTATAGGTTCCTGTAATGCTCACAACACTGCCTGCGTTGTTGGAGGCCAGCGTGCTGCCGTCATTTGCATTGGTGTTGGTGTTATCGAGATTAAGCGTCGCGCCATTCGTGGCTTGGACAATGTAGTTGCTGTTGAAAGTGCTTACCTGCAGGTTGAGCTGCTGCCCGGCGACATTGGCTACGACACCGCCGTTGTTGGTCAGTGTCGCACCGCTGAAGTCCTGCGTGACCGTGCCGGAGCCGACCAGGCCGCTGCCACCCAGGGTCAAGTTAGTGTTGCCGTCACGCAGGTCCAAAGTGCCGGTCGGCCCCAGCGTGATCACGCCGTTGACCGTGTCCGCGTTGAAGGCACGCAGGAACGCATTGGTGTTGGTTGCCAGGTCTAAGTTGCCGTTAATCGTCGTCCCGTTCAGGTTGTTTGCCCCGCTGCTGTTCAGCACGAGTGATGTACCGGCTGTCTCGTTAATCGTGCCAACTAAGTTGACCCCGTTGATATTGACTGTGCCGCCGACCCCATTGATGCTGTTCCCCAGGCTGCTGGTAAATGTTCCGCTGATGTCGAGTATGCCACCGGAGCTTGCCGCAAGCAGGCCGTTGTTGGTCACGTTATTGCTGAGCGACAAAATGCCGCCATTCGTCGCTTCCGCCGTGCCGTTGTTGACAAAGTTCGAGTTGATTTGGTTCAGCGTCTGCCCTCCAACATTCGCGTTGATGGTGCCATTGTTGGTCAGCGTTGAGCCGCTGAAGTCCTGCGTGACCGTGCCCGAGCCGGCCAGGCTGCCGCCGCTGCCCAGGGTTAAGTTAGTGTTGCCATCGCGCAGGTCCAATATGCCGGTCGGCCCCAGCGTGATCGCCCCGTTGACCGTGTCTACGCCAAAGGCACGCAGATAGGCCCCGTTATCGGTCGCAAGGTCTAAATTGCCGTTCACCGTCGTGCCGCTCAGGTTGTTCGTTCCGCTGCTGTTCAGTATCAGGGCCGTGTTCGCGTCTGTGTTGATGGTCCCCAGCAGCGTCGTCCCTAGAATGTTTACCATGCCGCCGTTCGACGCTGTAATCGTGCCGCCGGTGCCGGTGAATGTTCCGCTGATGTCAACGGTGCCGCCGGAGGCCAGAATGCTGGCCGCGCTGGTGATGGTGCTGCTCAGCGACAAGATGCCGCCGTTTGACGCTTCCAGAACACTGCCGGCGGCGCTGTTCAGAGTGCTGTTGGTAATGTTCAGCGTATTGCCGGTTGAGTTCGCATTGATGGTGCCGTTGTTGGTCAATGTCGCGCCGCTGAAGTCCTGCGTGACAGTGCCGGCTCCGGCAAGGCTGCCTGCCGTACCGATGACCATGTTCGCGTTGCCGTCTCGAAGATCAAGCTCGCTGGTTGACCCCAGCGTGATCGCGCCGTTAAACGTGTTGGTATCGTACAAGCGCAGGAAGGCGCTTGGGTTGGTCGCCATGTCAACGCTGCTGCCGATGATCGTATTGTCTAAGAAGTTGCCGCCGCTGCTGCCAAGCACAAAAGAGCCGCCGGTTCCCTGGTTGACGGTGAAGTTGCTGATCCCGCCCCCGTTTACCGTGAAGACGTTGTTGACGGTAATCGTGCTGAGGCTACTCGCCTGGCTGCCGCTGAACGTGCCGCCTTGCAGGCTGAAGGCACCGTTGCTGAAGAATCTGTTGACAGTCGTGCTTTGGCCGAGCGTCATGGCGGCGGTGGACATGTTGACGGCGTCATCGCCCGCGCCGGGGTAGCTGCCGTTGTCCCAATGCGTAGGATTGGCGAACCAGTCGCCCGGCGTTTTGTCCCAGTTGACTGTTCCGGCGTGCGCGGCGGAAACGCTCAGCAGGGACAAAAAGCCAAGCCCGAGGCCGGCGGCGCGGCGCAGGGAGCGGCGGCTCGCGGAGTGCGATTTCGAAATGCGCGAAGAAAATAAAGCATGTGGCATGGTCTGGTCCTATCTCAGTGCAGAATTATCCGTCGGTACTACCGGACATGCACTCACTATACAGGGCTGCCGTTAAACCAGCGTTAAACCAGCGTTAAATTTTTCCGTTAAATTTTGCGTTTTTAGCAGGGAACCACAAAAAATGGTATAATTGACAGTAATATTTGCAGAATGGCCTGTGGTACACCGTTACGGACGCTGTCGGAAGTGAGACGCTCGGAAGTGAGACCCACGCAGCAATGGACACCCTTTGGCATATTCGACTGCTCGGCACGCTGGAGGCCCGGCAGGGAACAACGGCGATTTCGCGTTTTGCGACCTCGCGGGTCGCCGCCCTGCTGGCCCGACTCGCGCTGCTGCCGCAGCGGACGCACTCCCGCGAAGAGCTGGTCGGCCTCCTCTGGCCCGATGCCGACGCGGAAGCGGGCCGCCTGAACCTGCGCGTGGCGCTGGCGTCCCTGCGCCGCCAGATGGAGCCGCCCGGCGGGCCCGCCGGCAGCATTTTCATCACTGACCGCACTTCCATCCGCCTGCATCCCCGCATTTGCACGAGCGATGCCGCCGAGTTCGAGAAGGCGCTGCGCGAGGCTTCCCGCAGTACCGACCCGGCGCATAAGCGCGAAAAATTGGAGCAGGCCCTGGCGCTGTATGAGGGCGAGCTGCTGCCCGGCTTCTATGACGAATGGATTTTAGACGAGCGCGAGCGTTTGCAGGCGCTTTGTGACGAGGCCACAATGCAGCGCCGGACGCTGTCCCCTGCCCCGCTGCCGATTCCACTAACTTCTTCGCTGCCGATTCCACTGACCTCTCCGCTGCCGTCTGCTCCGGCGGCTCCGGTCGGCTTGCCGCAAAGCGCCCTGCTGAACTTTCCCGGCCAGTTCACCCGCTTCTTTGGGCGCGTCTCCGAGCAGGCACAGCTGATCCGGCTGCTGGCCGACCCGGAAATCCGGCTCGTGACCCTGCTGGGCCCCGGCGGCGCGGGCAAGACCCGGCTGGCAACCGAAACGGCCCGGCAAGCGGCAGACAGCTTTGACGGATTGGTCTGCTTTGTGCCGCTGGCGGACATCAGCGACGCTTCGCTGATCCCGTCCACGGTCGCGTCCGCCCTGCGCCTGCCCCTGTCCGGCGACAAGCCGCCGCAAGAGCAGGTAGCGGCCCACTGCGGTGCCGCGCCTCTGAATTCCGCCCGGTCCCTGCTGGTGTTGGACAATCTGGAGCATCTCGGCGAGGACGGCGCGGCGGAAGTCGGGGCGCTGCTCGAAGCCGCCCCGCACCTCACCTGCCTGGCAACGTCACGGCAAAAGCTGCATTTAGCCGGGGAGCATGAGTTCCTGCTGGCTCCCTTGCCGGTCCCCGAACCCGGCGCTGCCGAAGTGACGGCGGCTTCCCTTGCGGGCTACCCCGGCGTGCAGCTTTTTGTGGACCGGGCGCGGTCTGTCCGGCCCGATTTCCAGATCACGCCGCAAAACGCGGGCGCGGTTGCCGCTGTCTGCGGGGTGCTGGAAGGCTTGCCGCTCGCTTTAGAGCTTGCCGCCGCCCGCGTTCAGGCCCTTTCGCCGGGCCAGATGCGTCAGCAGCTTGACGCCCGGCTGAACTTTCTCACGTCCCGCCGCCGCGACCTGCCGCCCCGCCACCGGTCCCTGCGTGCCGCTTTAGAGTGGAGCGCCCACCTGCTGTCCCCGGAGCAGACTCACTTTTTTGCCCGGCTATCGGTTTTTCGCGGCGGCTGGTCGCTGGAAGCCGCCGCCGCCGTCTGCGAAGTTTCTGCCCCGCTGGACCTGCTGGAACAGCTTTGCGAGCGCTCTTTGATTGCGTCCGAAGAGTCGCCGCGCGGGATGCGCTTTCGGATGCTGGAATCGCTGCGGGAGTTCGGCGAAGAGCAGTTGTCGCCCCCGGAGCGGCAGGCGCTGGCCCGCCGTCATGCAAGCTACTTCCAGCAGCTTGCGTCGGAGATGGGCAGGCTTTGGTATGGCCCTCAGCAAAATCTCGGGCTGGAAACCGTGACTGCCGACTACGACAACCTGCGGGCCGCGCTTTCGTTCTGCCGCAGTGACCTCCTGCCGGACTGGAACAATGCCGGCTGGAACGGGGCGGATACGGGCCTGCGCCTGGCGGCCGCGCTTGGCGACTACTGGACGACGCGCGGCCTGATGCGCGAAGGGCTGGACTGGTTGAGCGGCGCACTGGCTGGGGGCGGCTCGGCGTCCGCCCGGTCGGCGGCGCTGGCGCAGGCGGGCTGGCTGGCCGCAGGCGTCAGTGATTTTGACCGGGCAGGCACGGCCTTGACCGAGGCCGTCGCGCTGAGCCGCAGCAGTGACAACCGTCCGGCCCTTGCCTCGGCCCTGCGCCTGCGCGGGACGGCTTTTATCTGGAAAGGCGATTTTCCGAACGCGGAAACCGATCTGGAAGAAGCCCTCACCCTGTGCCGGGCGCTCGGGGACGACCGGCTTCTGGCCGCAGCCCTGAACAGCCTCGGTGTCCTCGCAAATGAGTGGCGGGGTGACAATGTCCAGGCAAAGGAGCGCTACGAGGAAGCCCTGCCGCTGTTTCTGACACTGGGGGACCAGCAGCGGGCGTCCTACTGCCTGCACAATCTCGGCAACATGGCCCATTACGGCGGCGACAATGTCCGGGCGACCGCCCTGCTCCGGCGCTCGCTGGAGCTGGCCGACACGCTGGGCGACGCCTGGCACCGGGCCTACTGCCTGCGTAGCCTCGGCGACGTGTTCCTGGCGGAAAACGATCTGCCGGAGGCCGCCAGCCTGCTGGAAGAAGGCAGCGCGTTATGCGCCCGGCTGGGAGACAAGATGACCGAAGCCGGCACCCGCCTGTCTCTGGCGCGGGTCCGGCGGCATCAGGAACAGTTCGCAGACGCCGACCAGGCGGCTCTGACCGGCCTGCGCCTGTATCAAGGCCTGGGCCGCGCCGAAGGCATCAGTGAGGGCTGGATGATTCTCGCCGAGAACGCCACCGCGCAGTACGACTGGTCCAGCGCCGCCGCCCTGCTGTCCGCCGCCGACGCCTGCCGGGCCGAGTTCGTAAGCGACTCCGAGCAGCGCCGCGCCGGCGCTCTTTGCCACGCTTCCCGCGCCGCCCTCAGCCCCGCCGCCTTTTCCGCCGCCTGGGCAAAGGGCCGCACCCTCACCTGCGACGACTACGGCCTGCGCTGAACAGGCACAGACAAAGAAAGGCCCGGCGCATCTGCGCCGGGCCTTCTTTGCTGTTGTAACTCTATGGTGCGGCTTCTTTGGAGGGAAGCTTGCTGTCCCTCATGCGCTTGTTTCCGTCGTCTGAGCCTCACGGCGCAAAACTTCCAGCGCTGGCGGGTACGCTTCCAGAACGCGCAGGAGGTTAGAAATCGCCTTTGAAGGCACCAGTTCTTCTGCTTCATATTTTTGGAAGGCGTTGGGACCGCCCCCAAGAATGAGACCGGCTTCGCGCTGGGTCAGCCCCAATGTTTTGCGAACGCGCCGAACTTCCGCCGCCGCTAAAATGTTCGCGGCTTGAGCTTTCAGCTTGTGCAGCTCCCGGTCGGACACCTTCATATCGTCCGAAGTTGCAATCGCCTCCTCGCAGTCTTCTCTGGTGCAGAACCATCCTGGCATCAAGAAAGTAGATTCCAGACCTTGATATTTGATCGTAAAGTCTCGCGCACCGCGGCGCATTGGCTGTCCGCACTGCGGGCAGTCGCGCTCGGCAACCAATGGAGTGTCAGCCATTGTTTTTCTCCTAACTATTTTTCTCCTTGAATGAGAGCAGAAGAAACTCTGAAATCGTGTCCGCCGTGAATTTGATATACAGCAAGCCTTCGCTGCTTGGAACATGATAAACATCCTGCCAGATTTTGGCGTTGCTGTAAGAAGTCATTGACTTATAGAAATGAGCGCGGCGCATGGTTTGGATTACGCTGACGATACCCTCTTCATCAAAGCCGAGAGCGGCTGCGTCGCGCAGGGCGACAAAAGTTGCGTTCAAGTCTTCGGCGCACTTTTCCTGAAAAGATTCCAGATCGTAGGTTGGCTTTTTCTTCTCGCTCACGTTTTAGTATGACACCACAATGGTGTCATGTCAACACAAAAAAGCCCGGCGCAAACGCGCCGGGCCTTTCTCTCTGTCACTCTGCTTACGGCACGACTTCTTCGGCGGGCAGCTTGCCGTCCCTCATGCGCTCGACGCTTGCGACGCGGTCGTCGTCGGCGACGTTGATGGCACGAACACCCTGGGTGTTGCGGCTTAAAGAGCGGATGTCGCCGACCCGCAGATGGATCGTGATGCCGTCACGGGTCATAATCAGCAGCCGGTCGACGTCGCTGACGATCTTAGCACCATTTGTCATGGCTTATTGCACAGCATAAAGATAGCCATCACCTGATGTGAAGTAGATTGTTCCATCTGCACCAATCGCAGGGTCAGATGAAATTGGGCCTTCGGTTTTGAACTTCCACCGCAGCACCCCGCGCTTTCCATCTACTGCATACAAATTGTAGTCGTAGCAGTCGAAGTAGATGGTTCCATCCGCTCCAATACAGGGCGAAGAGCCGATAGAGGAGCCAGCTTGGAACGTCCACTTTTGTTTTCCCGTTTTCCCGGTCAGGGCGTACATCTCGTTTCCGCCTGCAATATAAACAGTCTGATCCAATCCGATTGCGGGAGAGTTCAGTATCTCGCTGCTTGCCTTGAAGGTCCATTTGCGTTTTCCTGTTCGGCTGTCTATCGCATAGACATGACCATCTTTGCAGGCAAAATAGAGCGTCCCATCTGATCCGAGTGCGGGTGACGAATAAACCACATCAGCCGCGTCAAACTCCCACCTCTTTTTCCCTGTCTGCCCATTAAGAGCGTACAAGCCACTATCTTTTGATGTTACATAGACCGTGCCGTCAGGGCCTAGCGCCGGTGTTGCCCAGACATGGTCCTGGGTGCGAAATCCCCACCGTTTGTGGCCTGTTTTTTTGTCCAGAGCATAAACCTCAAAGTCATCCGCTCCGACATAGACCGTCCCGTCCTTGCCGATAGCTGGCCCTCTAAAAACAGCGTAATTGGCGGCGAACCTCCATTTTACTGCCCCAGTTTGCCCGTCAAAGGCATAAAAGGCGTCGGTTGATCCCGCGTAGATTGTGCCGTCTGTGCTGAGAGCAGGCGTATTAAATCCATCACCGGCTCGTGTTGCTGCCTGCGGCGGACTGAACCGGGACAAAATAACTCCGGTCGCCCCGTCGAGAGCGAGCACGGCATAACTCTCCGAGCCGACGTACACAACGCCATTTGCGCCAATGATCGGATTCGAGCCAAGGTGGCAGAGTATTTTCCATTGCAGTTTTCCAACCGCTCCTTCGCCAATGCCCTGGCCGGTGTTCCGAGCATCGCCACGTGACTTAGGCCAGGGCGAGGCGGCAAGTCCACCTTCTGATGCTTTCGCTTGCTGCTGGAGCGGATACTTGGCGCTCGGCATACCCCAGGCGCAACTTAAAGCAGAGATACAGCAAGGAACTACTGTATAGAAAATCCGTTTGCGGGAAATGGTGCTTAGGTGCATAATTATAACCTCTAGCGCACAGTGAGAGCGCTGTAATGGTTTAAAATGCAACGCTCCGACTGTGCTATGGTAAATGCACCTAATTAGTGTTTATGGTGATTGTGATGCTATCCTCTTGAATGAATGGTGACGTTTCGACCGCATTCACATGAGAATGGCCTCCTTCATAGGAACCGTCTTCCCCCGGCAATGTGCCGTCGGAGCTGCTCCAGCCTTGACTGCTTCCTGCCGCACCGGGCAGAAACACGGAGCCTTGACTCCAAGAAGCTGCGTTAACAGTGGTTCCTGTTGGGAAAACTCCTGGTGCATTCTGGGCTACTGCATGTACGCGCTTGACGCGGACATTCTCCTCACGGTTGAGGTATTTGGAGGGAGCGCCGAGTGCGGCGGCGGTTGAGTTGTCGAAGTCATCTACAATCAGCAACGACAGCTTCGCACGTCCTGTTGTCGGATAAGTGCCCCAGGCCCAGTAGTTCATCGAGACAAAAGAACTGGGTGTAAAGCGTTGATATTGCGCGTTTCCTACCCCTGGAATATTCTCCAGCACCGTCGGTTGGATCGTTTTCGCGGGGTTGCCTTGTGCCGAGACAATTTTTCCTGCGACTTGCATCTCTAAGGCCCAGGTACCTGATTTACGTTGGTAAGCGAGGCCGGCATCAACTGCAATGCTGCTTCCGCTAATGCCAAGATAGATGACGGGGCTGTCGCCATGATCCGTTACAGACGCCTGTGTTACAGTCGCGCCTGGCAGGTAAAATGTGCCAGTTGCTCCCCGGTAATCTCCACTGCCGTTTGCATTGCCGCGTGTCCTGACGCGCCTGAATGGACCTTTATCACCCATGAGCGGGGTGCCGACAAGGTTTGGCTGAGAACCAGATGCAGATACTGTTGTTGGGTCAAGTTCTCCCGCGTCATCAGGCAATGCTTGGGTGCTTCCATCTGCGCCGACGAACTGGTTTGTGCCGGGTGTGACTGAGCCATCCGGCGGTTGAGCTGTCGAGAACGAAGGATCATAGATCGTATTGTCCGGCCCAACAACCCGAAGCGAGAACGGGTCAGCACCGATGCCGGAAGTATCTGAGGCAAACGCACTGCCAAAGGCAGAAATAATAGCCCCCGGATTGCGCGTATCCCAGGGAACAGCCGCAGGATCGGGAACATCGCCGTCTTCGTTGGATGCTGCGCTTTGGGTGCTGCCATAAACGGCTTTGACAGTGTAGAAATACTGAGTGCCATTTACCAGGCCGGTATCGCTATACATATCCATTGGGCTGCCGGAGTAGCTGGCGGCATTAACAGGTGATGCACCATTAACCGGGTGGTTGTAGTCTTCGCCGCCCGTCGTGGTGCCTCGATAGACGTTGTAGCCGGATGCGCCGTTAAGTGCCGTCCAGTAGAGCGTGACCTTGCCGCTGCCGGTAGCATAGGTGCTGAGGTCGCTCACGTTTGGGGATGTAGGCGTGGCAAAGACAGTGCTGGAAACTGCGCTGTAGATGAGGCCGCTTTCCGTTGCGTTGGCCGGGTCCTGCGTCGCTGCTTGTACCGCAAAGCCGTACCCCGCTCCGTTCGTGAGGCCCGTGACGGTGACGCTCACTGCCGTTCCTGACGGCGGGGCCGCAACAGACAGATGCGCGTTCGAGCCGTCATCGTCCGGCGCATAGATCGAAACCAGGTAGTAGCTTGCCTGCGCCGAACCCGTCCAGTTCAGCGTGATCTGCCCGTTCCCCGGCGTAGCCGTCAGCCCCGACGGAACCGGGGGAACCGGCGGCGGGGCGGCAAGGGTCGTGACCGACACTTCGCCCGACGGGGCGGAAGTGCTGTTAGCGACGCCGGGCGTGTACGAGACCTGCACGGTGCGGACGCGGTACACGAACGTGGTGCTGGCAGGAAGATAATAGTTATGGTAGAACGGGTACTGGGCGGAGGCGGTGTCCAGGGTTGCCCAGGTGCCGTTTGCGCCGGTCTTGCACTCCAACAGGTAGTAGAAGTAGCCGGCGGCGGCGGGGGGCTTCCACTGCAAGAGGACCTGCTGACCGGCGTAGTAGCCGTCGAGGTTGTTCGGGCTAATGTAATGGGCTTGGGCGCTGAGGCTAGTCGGCGGGTTGGGCGGGGCTTGGGCGTCCGCCGGGCGGCTCATGGCGAGCAGGCAAAACATAAAGCAGACTGCAAAAAGGCCGAGACGATGAGGCCGAGCCGATGAGAAAGAGGTGGGCATGGTGGTCTCCAATCTTCAAGAGCCGAGAACGATGTTCAGGGACGATCTTCAAGGCCGTGAGCGGACACGCGATGCCTCGGGGTGATGCCTAACGAACGGGCAGGGCCGGGAGGTACAGTCATTATAGCACCTTTGCCAGAATTGTTTGTTAAGAGAATGTTAAATCTTTTATTTTTTCGCGCGGCAGTAAAAAGGCCCAGCGCAGACGCGCCGGGCCTTTTCCTCTATTGTTGCCCTATGGCACGACTTCCTCGGCAGGCAGCTTGCCGTCAATCATGCGCTCGACGCTTGCCACCCGGTCGTCGGCGACGTTGATGGCCCGGACGCCCTGGGTGTCGGACAAAACAACGACCCACAAGATAATCTTGTGGGTCATTAAGTGCGATGAACCGCTTCTCTGGACGTTCATCCGATCAAAGCGTCAACTTGACTAGCTGGTTCGGGCGCAGTATTTGGACCTTCCGCTTGATGGTCTTGTCGCTAGCGTCAGTCCCGAACGACAGCACAAAGGTGCCAGGGAAAGGGACGTTGCTGTCAATAGTTCCATTGCGTCCAGAGCGGCGTATCATCGCGTCGTCTGTCCCCGCACATTGTGAGTAGATACAAGAGGCAACGTCCGTGCCATCCAGATATACTCCTGAATATGGCTTACCATGAGAGTTGTAGAGTGCAATTCTGATTGGAATCCTTCTACTGTAGAAGATTTGTGTTCTTGGCTGCCATGTCCACACACAGGCAAGGATCAGCACAACCAGACCAACTCCCAGGAACATCAAGATTGCGCTATGCTTGTTTTTGATGTCAGTAGGCAATGTCATCTCCGTCTAGTGCCATAACATTCTTCAGTATTTGTAATCTTTTCGTCGTGATACGTGCCCCAATCGCTTCTCCATATTGGGGCAATTGGTATTTTTGGATTATACCCGTCGAACCGTATCCTCTGTATACATCATCAAAAACTCCATAAACAGTCCATTTTGTATCAAACAAATCGACAGTATGGAGGAAACCTGCTCCACTCTCACCTTCATCTGCATCTGCATCTATTGCAGTGAACAGAGTATCATCGAGGGGAGAAGCTAATATATTGGCAACAGGATAAACTGACTTATCACCAGATCCGTTACCATAGAAGTCTTGGTACATATATTTTGCCTGCAAGTCATGCCCATTAACTGGGCCTGGGTAGCCTGCGATAGTAGTGTAAATGTCACCGGTCGCATCTTCGAAGTCATCAGCCATTTGCACATAGCCAGCTACATCGCCTAATGATTTACCGTTGACGGACGGGAGCGCGTTAGAGATCGGCATGAGGTCAATCAAGGCGAAGTCATCGCCCGGCGACAAGAAGGTAGTTCCCAGTCCAGAGTTGAGTCTGTAATCGCGAGACACATACAGGCCTTTCTGTTTCGCAAAAGCATACCCAAAATTTGGGTTTGGTCGCCCGTTATACCCAGGATAAACCTTGACAACTTTCGCGTAGCCGCCCTCAAACTTATCGTAGAGCACATGAGCGGCAGTCAGCACATGGTTTTTTCCCACCAGTGTGCCAGTACCGTAAAAAACCTTTCCGTCCGACATCACAACGGTGATGCGGCAGACAGCGCTAAACGGGTACGGGAAGTAGGTAGGAACTGGCTGACGATCATCTGCACCGACAACATTGGGAGTAACGCTTTGTGAATTTGGCACACTGTTACTGACAGAGGATGTGATTGTGCCCACTGCCTGCGGTGATCCGTCAGCCTCAATCCGTTCCATGTCTGAAATACTGCTTGCAGGCTGATCAGGAGCGTTTGGATTTGCCGGTGCAGGGAGAGCAAGAGCAGTCTCTGAAACAGAGTCCTCAGAGATGACTATCGTAAACGGTGTCACTGCCTGCTGTCCATTAGAAGCGGTAGCAGTGATTAGGAGGTGATAGACGCCTGCGGGGACACTTGCACCGGCAGCAACGCTCAATATGCCATTGTTTCCAGGAGCTATTGCCTGCGTACCAAAGGCCAACGCCACTTTGCTTGGGTCTGATTGGGAAGTCACGATGGGATACGCGAGATCGTCAGAAATTGCCAAAGAAACATTTTGACTGAATCCACTTGCTGAAGAAATGGAAATTGTTGAAGTGTCTGAGGCTCCAGGAGCCAAGTTCACGAGGTCGTTGTTTGCAGTGACGCTGAATGGTACCGAAGTTGGCGTGGGAGCAACCGTTAGTATGATTAAGGTACTGCTGGTGATTGGAGTCCCATCTGTTGCAGTGGCGGAACCTTTGATGTCAAGCGAGTAGCGCCCAGGTCTGGCGCTATTTTGCAGGTTCAGAGTCAGTGTTGAGGTTTGTGCGGTTGTGCCGCTTACAGTAGCAGGGGTAGTAGACGCCGTTACGCCAAGAGGCGGATTTAGCACACTTAAAACCACTTGACCAGTAAAGCCATTTATAGGCGTCACTGACACGCCAGTAGCCATGCTGCTTCCTTGAACAATAATAATGTTTACAGGGTTGCTAGCAAGATTAAAACCGCCACTTGCACCATTAGCTGGTGGATAAATTTTCAGTGCCGCACCCTTGCTGACTCCATTATAGGTAGCCATGATGTTGGCGGCCGTGGAAGCTGTGACTGCGGTTGTCGTAATCGGGAACGTAGTGCCGGTAGCACCTGCCGCAATGGGAACGCTGGGCGAGACAGAGGCAGCGGCATTGTCGCTCGCAAGGCTGATGGTGAGGCCGTTCGCCGGAGCGGGAGCGCTCAACGTGATGGTGCCGGTCGTGCCGCTGCTGCCGGTGACGCTGGCGGGGATGAGCACCAGGCTGGAAAGGTAAGCTGGCACAGTCGGAGCAGGATTGATCGTCAGCGCTACACTTTTACCGTAACCATTATAGATCGGGGTGACATTGATGACGGTGGGCGCTGTGACCGCCGTTGTCGTAATCGGAAACATGGTGCTCGTAGCACCTGCCGGCACCAGAACAGGGGACGGAATGCCGAGTGATTGAGCATCGTTTGACAGGAAGACCGTGACGCCGTTTGTTGGGGCAGGACTGCTTATTGTTACGGTCCCAGTCGTCGAACTGCCGCCGACGACGCTATTAGGATTGATTGCCAGGGCGGTTACAGTAATCGGTACGGCAATTTGGGAAACGACGCTGAGTTCGTTTGACTGAGGTGCAGAGAAGGTACTATTTGCCCGTATCGGGACCCGGTAATAGTAAGTTTGTCCTTTGACAGCAGTGGGATCGGTAAGCTGTATCGTTGACCCGGTGGGCGGCAGTGTACCGGAGAGGGTTTGTGTGGCATAAGCATAGGCGTTTCCCTCACCTCCCGGCGTTGTCGAGCGCCAAATTAGGTAGGTAGTTGTCAGGCTGGTAGTTGTCTGGACGGTGAGGGTGACAGTTTGGGCATTCGAGATGACGCTCTTTAGAATAGGCGCGATAGGGGCTTGTGCTTGGGCGCTTAGAGCCGACAGCAGGCTGAGGAAAAGCAAAGTGAGCGAAAGGCAAGCCTTACTCCACGGAAGTATGAGGCCGAGCCGATGAGGCCGAGCCGATGAGAAAGAGATGGGCATAGTGGTCTCCAATCTTCAAGAGTCGTGAACAGTAAGTCAGCAACGATCTTCAAGGCCGTGAGCGAACATCCGATGCCTCGGGGGAGTGCCTAAAGAGCGGGCAGGGCCGGGAGGTAGTTGTATCATAACATACTTTAGTGTCATTGTCAACTAACGCAATGTTAAGTTTATGTTAAATCCCTTCGGCAGCAAAAAGGCCCAGCGCAGATGCGCCGGGCCTTTCTCTTCGCCACTCTGCCTATGGCACGACTTCCTCAGCGGGAAGCTTGCCGTCCCTCATGCGCTCGACGCTTGCGACCCGGTCGTCGTCGGCGACGTTGATGGCCCGAACGCCCTGGGTGTTGCGGCTTAAAAAGCGGATGTCGCCGACCCGCAGGTGGTTCAGTGCAGATGTGCCTAATCCCGTCTAGGACAATTTATTAATACACCCAACCACAAAAGTCACGCCGCTTTTCAAAGCTATCATAGTCACCCGATAAGGGAAACAGTCTGCAATGTTTCCTTCGGCATCCAGACCGTCCCATTGAGCCTCAATTTTGTCACCACGCCCCTCAAAGGATTGTATTGGAGAGTCATCGACGCCTTCAATTTCAACTCGCCAAGATTGAGGCGGTGACAAAACAGCCGTGATATAGTACGGGAACACGGAGGGTCCGGGCGGGTTCAGGCCAAGAGACGAGCGCAGATCAACCTCACTGATGACGTTGCGGAAGACGACGCTCCGGGTAGACGAGTTGCCAAAATTGTCCCTGACCTCAAGCTGATGCGGTGCGTTGATGTGCCGATACGTCATTATGCCGAAAGTGCCAATTTCTTTACCAAGCGTTTGTTGGTCGGCGGACGCTTCTGGAAAGGCTCGCGTGTATGTGTAAACTTCCCCATCAAAATAGAGAGTAAGTTCCTCACCCCAAAAGCTGTCATCGGCGAAGGTGACATTAAACAAGACATCGCCGGACAAGATACCGTCGTCTGGAATGTGAAGGAAGTGGAGACGGGCGCTGTCGTCAGCAGCACCCGTCTCCATGTCAGAGGCATTCAATGCTCTCATCAAACGAAGTATCCATGCGGCTCAGAATGAATTAGAGCCGGTTCCATACAAGGTATAGATGTCTTTCGGGTTGTAATCTGGCTTAAAGACCTGCCCCGGTGTTTTGTTGGCATAGGCGATTGATGTCTGCACATTTTGACCATTTTGGAACAAATCAATCCAAAAATTGTTGCGCCAAGCTGTAAAACAGTAGTATATGCTATTTTGTGGTGCTCCATATTGTCCGATATTGCCTGTCCAACCGAGGAACGCACCGCCCTGATCCGAATAGAAGGTATTAGCCCAGCTATAATCAGCAAAAAGTGGATTAATTCCAGCGGATTGGCAAGTGTCAATCCAGGCGAGCAGTGGGGGATCGTTTCCGTTGTCGTAGCCTGCCATAGCCGTCAAAGCGCTCACGTCTATCCGTTGGTTCGATGGAACACCATCTGCAATGAGTGGCAAACTTGAATACCAATACCAGTTTCCTAGACTGAAACGTGGTTTACTAACATCGGAGCCATGCGCGTAGACATAGATGAGGCTGCATGGAATTTGAAGTTGGGCATTGATTCGATTTCTTAGGTATGCGAATTTTGTTACATCCGCACCTGTTGTCAAGATCGGGCTTGGCCGCGTCGTAAAGTCCACACCTGTTTTTGGTGCAAGGAGAGTAGTAAGAAACTTCGCGTAGGCTTTACCTGACGTCATCCCACCAATCATGGCACCTGGATCAGCATCAATAAGGATAAGCGAACTCCCGATGCTGTTCTTAGCGACAGGCCGGTGTACCGTCGTGCCAGCAGCATTAGCTGTAGCAACACTGCTCCCCAAACCACCCATTGTCAGGACCATATCGTAGGAAGCATCAGAAACAATGTTACCCTGGCTGTCTTTCCCATCCCAAGTCACATCAACGCTGGTTCCATTCCCACTATAACTCCTCACCGCATTTCCATCGTAGTCTTGAAACGCTACCTGCCAGGCTTGTGGTGCCGCCAAGCTCGCTGTAATATGAGCGGATTGCGGAACTCCGCCTGCGTTCGACGAAAGGTCAAAGAGCGCGTCACAAACAAGGTTCGTGATCACATTGCTGAAGGTGACGCTGCGGGTGTCGCTGTGTCCTAATCCATCCGATACCGCTATCGTATGAACACCGTTACTGCTGTCATTGGTTGCGACAGTCATCGCCTCAGCATAAGAACCGTCAGCTTGCAACTGAACGTCTCCCGCGTCTACAGTAGTTCCATCTACGGCAACAGACAAAGGGCCACCGTTCAAGTTGCCGTTGAGGACGGAAACATTAACAACAACGTCTCCTGAGAGCGTATCGCCGTCGTTGATGCCGGTGATTTGGAAGGGGGCGGGGGCGGGCGGATAAACTGTCAGCGTGAAGGGGGTGTCCACAGATGCTGGCCGCGGGCTGTTGGGGGCAAATGCCTCGACATGAACGTCAAGCTGATAGCTTCCCGCCAAAGTACTGCTTGACACACTTAGCGTTACAGTATCCGTAGCTGTACCCGAAGCCAAACTCACAATACCTTGTCCATTATGCGGTGATAAGCGGTCGTTCGTTGGGGTGTAAGTGAAGTTCGGGCTGAAAGAGGCGGTCACGCCGCTGGGCAGGCCGAGGGTGCTAACAAAGACGCTGCCATGATAGCCGCCATTAGACGTGACGGTAACAGAGGCCGCCGCGCTCGACCCCTGGCTGATGGCGAGGCTCGGCGGAGAACCAGCAGAGATAGAAAAGTAGGCGTTGGAAGCCTGTCCGTGTGCCCGCAAAGTGAGCATTAAAAGACAAAGAGCGAGAAGGCCGAGCCGAGAGGGCCGAGCCGAGAGGGCCGAGCCGAGAGGGCCGAGCCAAAGAAAGAGGTGGGCATAGTGGTCTCCAATCTTCAAGAGTCGTGAACGGTAAGTCAAGAACGATCTTCAAGGCCGTGAGCGAACATCCGATGCCTCGGGGGAGTGCCTAAAGAGCGGGCAGGGCCGGGAGGTAGTTGTATCATAACACAATTTAGTTCTGTTGTCAATAACGCAATGTTAAGTTTATGTTAAATCTTTTCGGCAGCAAAACGGCCCAGCGCAGACGCGCCGGGCCTTTTCCTCTATTGTTGCCCTATGGCACGACTTCCTCGGCAGGCAGCTTGCCGTCAATCATGCGCTCGACGCTTGCCACCCGGTCGTCGTCGGCGACGTTGATGGCGCGGACGCCCTGGGTGTTGCGGCTCAGCGAACGGATGTCGCCGACCCGCAGGTGGATCGT
>JAABUZ0100003540.1_pt1 | contig 22980 bp, 18 predicted proteins | sample 5562091 | NCBI WGS metagenome assembly JAABUZ01 (sample SAMN12813069, study PRJNA571459) | rock metagenome | isolation source: Antarctica rocks | place: Antarctica: Victoria Land, Linnaeus Terrace sud | collected 2015-12-21
ACCTTTGCCGTCAACGCCGCCAATCCTAAACTCCTGAGCGAAGTCAACGATTACCCGACCTGGGGAACTGCCGTCTTTTCGGCGGTCACCCAGCCGGGAATGACGTCGCAGGCCGGCGAAGACACCGTGGTTCGCGCCGCCGCCATCGCCAGCGGCACGCTGGATAACTCGGTAGACGCCGATCAGCCGCGCCCGATCAATACGCGCTGGCCGGTCTTCGCGTTCAACTTCGCGCTGGGCCAGGTCGGAGCCGCCGCCGGGAAGCCTCTTGTGCTGGCAATCGGCGATGTCCGCGACCCGGCGGTCAGCTACCAGGGCGCACAGGTTCCGCCGCTCTGGAAATCCTACTGGCCGGACTGGACCCAAATGCTGTCGTCGTTCTGTCTGGACGCCGATACCGAGCGGACACGGGCCGACCAGATGGACGCGCGGGTGACAAAAGACGCTACCAAAGCGGGCGGCGCGAAGTATGCCGCGCTCTGTACCCTGGCGCTGCGCCAGGCGTTCGGCGCGACGGAGATGGTTGGCACAGCCGCGAAGCCGTGGATGTTTATGAAGGAAATCAGCAGCGACGGCAACATCTCCACGATTGACATTGTTTACCCGTCGTTCCCGGTGTTTCTTTACGCAAACCCCAATTTGCTGAAGATGCAGATGGACCCGCTCTTTGATTACGCCGAATCCGGCAAATGGCCTCAGCTTTATGCCGAGCATGACATCGGTTCTTCGTACCCAAATGCCAACGGCCACAACGACGGCGGCGGCGAGAATATGCCGGTCGAGGAGTCCGCGAACATGCTCATCATGGCCGCGGCGTACATGCGCTATGCCCCAAAGGCCGATGCCGCCGACTATTCCCGGAAGCACTACCGAGTGCTGAAGCAGTGGGCCGATTACCTGCTTACCGTTCCGGCGGGGTCTACTTCCCCGAACGCGCTTGACCCGCAGTTCCAGAACCAGACCGACGACTTTACCGGCGCAATCGCTCACAGCGTCAATTTGGCTTTGAAGGGCATTTTGGGAGTCGGCGCGATGGGCCAGGTCGCCACGTTTGCAAACAACAAGGCCGATGCGAACCGCTACGGCGCGGCCGCCCGCGACATGATCGGCAAATGGTCGCGCCGGTCCCAGTCCGCGACGGGGTCTCACCTGACCATGCAGTATATCGAGCCGGACACGCCGCAGAAAGCCGGCTGGACCGAAGGCATTGTCGGCCCGCACGCCCTGCTTGTGACCGGCGCTGGCGGCGCGGAAATCGCAAAGCCTGTCCTGGACACCACGAAAAGCTACACCGTCACGGCGTGGGCCAAGCTGACCAGCCTGGACGGCTTCCAAACCATTGTCGGCATTGACGGCGTTCATGTCGCTGGCTTCTTCTTGCAGTTCCGCGGTGACAGCCACAAGTTCACGCTGAGCGGCGTTACCCAGGACAGCGCACAGTCCGGGGACACGGCGATTGCCAGCGAGACCGACCTGCCGGTCCTGAACAAATGGTATCATCTCGCGGGCGTGTACGACGCCGCTGCTCAGACGATTTCGTTCTACCTCAACGGACAGTTGCAGCAGACGGTTCCGTATACCCATGCGTTCCGTGTCAGCGGCCACACGTCGATTGGGCGCGGCTTCTTTAATGCCGGCCCGACGGACTACGCCCATGGCGCGATTGACGACGTGCGGTTCTACCAGTCTGTTCTTTCCCCTGCCGACATTCTGGCAATCGCCCGCGACGGCGGCGCAGCGCTGCCCATTGCCGGTGCAGCGGCGTCCTCGCCTCTGCTCATCACTCCCAGCGGTCAGACACCGGTGGCATATTACACGTTTGACGCCGGCATGGGCCAAACGGTCGCCGATGCGTCCGGCAACGGCAACGACGGGTATTTGGACCGCAATGGGGTTGACCCGAACGACGCATGGAGCCTCAAATATAATGCCTTCCCGGACAAAGTGCTGGGCCTGAACATTATTCCCCAGTCTGTCTTGAAAGAGGAAGCCAAGTTATACAAAGCGAACTTGAAGCCGCTCGGCATCCCGCTGGACATCCGGCACACCTACACCAAGACGGATTGGGAAATTTGGACCGCCGCGTCCACCGATGACCCGGCGCTGCGCCAGGACTTCATTGATGGCATCTACAAGTTCGCCAATACGTCCGACCACCGCGCCCCCTTCACGGACTGGTACGACACGGTTTCCGGCAAGGAGTATGGTTTCAACGCCCGCCCGGCCATCGGCGGCGTGTTTGCAATCTTAGACCGCACCGCCCTGACGCCAGGGAAGTAGCGCTTAAAACTCAGGCCGCTCAGGAGAAATCCTGAGCGGCCTTTTTGTCTGCCATTTTATGCCTGCACTACCCGCAGTTGCCTTCTGTCACTCCAATAAAGAAGAACAAGCAAAATCAGAAAAAACGCCCCAAACCAGACCATCTGCCACAGCATCTGATAGTGCAGGACTTCAAAGCCGTGCAGCCCTGCGAGTTCCGCATAATGATAATGGGGAGCCTGAGAACCGGGAACCCCACCCTGTTCAAGATGTGCGACACTGATCACAGCCTGCGTCTGCGCTTCTTCACGCAGCCATTGGGCCTGGGAATGCCAGACGAAGACCGCAATCGCACACACGCCAATCCCGCAGCCAGCCATCAATGTACGGCTGAGGCGCGAGGAACGCGGCTTTTTCAGGCCGATGGAAATCATCACCCCGAGAGCAAGGAAAAGGGGGAATGGGAAAGACGCAAAAAAGCTGCTGAGGCCGGAGTGAATAGTGGGCATGGGTTTTCTCCTCTTGCCAGATAGTATACCTAGTTCAGCGGTTGTTTTGAGTTCAGGGTATAATCCGTGCAATGCCCTGAACGAAGGACCGCTTTTAGATGCCACAAACCTTTACTTCCCGACGCCCCGCCCCCGCCGACCGCAAGTTTACCTCGCCTGCTGTGGAAGAAACGCTGCAACGGGTGAAATCACAGATTGCTGACCCGGAGCTGGCTTGGCTATTCGAAAACTGCTACCCGAACACGCTGGACACGACGGTCCGTTTCCGCCCAGACGGCGGCGAAGGCGGCGGGCCGGACACGTTCGTGATTACCGGCGACATTGATGCCATGTGGCTGCGGGACTCCACTGCCCAGGTCTGGCCCTTTCTGCCGCTGGTCACGCAGGACCCGCGCCTACAGCAGCTCTTCGCAGGAGTCATCCGCCGCCAATGCGTCTGCATTCTGTACGATCCTTACGCGAATGCGTTCATGGCGAACCCGGAAGAAAAGACCCAGTGGGTCAGCGACCATGCGCTGATGCTGCCCGGCATCCATGAGCGTAAATGGGAGATTGACTCGCTCTGCTATCCGATCCGACTGGCGCACGGCTACTGGACCCAAACCGGCGATGCGTCCCCGTTTGACGCCCAATGGGAGCAGGCGATGGCGCTGATTTTGCAGACGTTCCGGGAGCAGCAGCGTAAGGATGGCGACGGCCCCTATTTTTTCCACCGCGACGAGCCGGGCGAGCCGTTGACCTCGCGCTCTGCCACCGGCGAGCCGGTCCCGGATTACGGCTCTTCGGTTCAGCCGAACGGCCTGATTTGCTCCCGGTTCCGGCCTTCCGACGACGCCACGACGTTCCAGTATTTGATCCCGTCCAACTTCTTTGCCGCTGCCGCCCTGCGCCAGATGGCGACGCTGCTGCGTGACGCGCGGCAGAACACGGGCCTTGCGGCGCAGGCGAACGCACTGGCCGAGGAAGTTGCGGCCGCTTTGGCGGCTCATGCCCGCACCGAGCATCCCGAATACGGCACGATTTACCCCTACGAGATGGACGGCATGGGCGGCGTGCTGCTGATGGACGACGCAAACGTCCCCAGTCTGCTTTCGCTGCCGTATCTGGGTGCGTGTGACACAGCCGACCCGATTTATCAGGCAACGCGCCGCTTTGTCTGGAGCAAGGCCAATCCGTGGTTCTCCGAGGACAAGTACGCCGGCATCGGCAGCCCGCACACGGGGCTGAACACGATCTGGCCCATCGCGCTTTCGATGTATGCGCTGACCAGCACGTCGGAAACGGAAGTCGCCCAAGTGATCGCAACTCTGAAAGCAACTCATGCCGGCACCGGCTTCATGCACGAGTCGTTTTATGCCGACAACCCCAATCGGTTCAGCCGCACTTGGTTCGCCTGGGCCAATTCGCTGTTCGGGGAGATGATCGTGCAGACGGCAGCTCACTTCCCGCATCTGCTGAGGTAAGGAAGACAGACCTCACCCCGCAAGAACCTCACCCCGGAACTTCGTTCCGACCCTCTCCTTGTTAAGGAGAGGGTAAGACTTAAGAGAAGGAGACTATCGGCGGTTGTTCTTCTCGTTTCTGGGTCTTTTCCTACCCTCTCCTTAACAAGGAGAGGGTCGGAACGAAGTTCCGGGGTGAGGTTCTTGCGGGGTGAGGTCTCTTGACGTGGGCTGGGGGGCTTCTCCGTCTCTTATCTGAGCAAACGCCGGGCGTCCTCACGCAGCGTTTCCAAACTTAAGCCCGCGTCGGTTAAGCGCTGAAGTCCTTCTGTTTCCGGGCCGCCGCGCAGGTAGGACTGGAACGCCAGTGTCCAGGACTCTTCTTCTTCCTGCTCCCACAGCTGGGCCGTTTCGCCCTCAAAGTTGTGCGCGACGGCCCACAGTGTCGGTGAAGAGCCGTAGCCGAGGGCTTCGGCGAGGAACGTGTGCAGGATTTCGTGGTCCCGCGAGAGCGAGGCCGTGTCCGTGCCGTAGCCAAGCTCCATGGCACTGGCCCGGTACTTATCGCTGTCTTCAGGGATCGCCGTGACCCGCGTTCCGTCATGGTAGCAGGTTTCCGTGTAGCCTGGAGCGCTGTTGACCCAGCAGTGACGAAATTCCAGCGTCTTTGTCAAGCGGGCCGTCAGCGCCGCTGCGGCTTGGTATTCGTCGCTGATGCCGGAGGAAACGTGTGCTGGGTCCGGCTCGCATAAGTAGGTTCCTAATACTGGCGATTGCAGAACGCGCAGGCCGGCGGTATGCAGCGCAATCTCGGCGTTTGGCAGGGAGAATTCCTGAAAGAAGAGCAGACGCCGCGCTTTTCGCGCGGCAGTGTCCAGCGCCAGCAGAGGATAGCGAAGCTGGGAGCAGCCCGTGAAGACAACTAAATCGTAGGTCTCCCAGCTTGAAGCCAGGTCGTAAACCCATATTTGCTCAAACTCGGTTTGCGCTTCTAAGCGGCGCTGCGCGGCTTCGGTGCGAGCCGCCGCCAAAGTTTTCGCGTCCGTGTCTATTCCGAGAACCCATGCACCGCGTTTCGCCAGCGCAAACGAGAGGCCGCCGCTGCCGCAGCCGATGTCCAGCGCCCGCCAGCCGCTGAGGTCTTCGGGCAGGTAATGCAAAGCCTGTTCCCGCTGTTCGTGTCGCTGCTGCTCCGTCAAAGTCGTCAACTGCTTCGCCTTTCTGTCGACTATTCTGTCGTCTATGCGTCCTGAAGATACTGCACGAGTTCGGCCGCCCGGCGTGCCGCCGTGTGCGACTCCATCACCCGCGCTCTCGCCTGCGCCGCGATTTGCGTTCGGTTCGTGTCCGGCATGTCGCGCAGAACGGCAAGCGTGTCGTCTGCCGAGCGTGTTACGAGAATCTCCGTGCCGATCTCAAAAATTGTTCCTAAGCCATCCCAGTAGTCGCTTAAAATCGGAACGCCGCAGGCGGCGGCCTCAAACAAGCGGACACTGGGAGAATACCCCATTTGGATCATGTCTGTCCGCGTGATGTTCAGCGTAAACCGCTGCCGGTTATAGAAATCGCGGTGCAAGGCCGGCGGAAGATGCTCGGTGCGCGACACGTTCGGCGGCCAGGCAATGGAACGAGGATACTGCGGGCCGGCGACTGCGAAGCGGCCCTCGCGCCAGCGCCGCGCCGGTTCCAGCAGCAGAGATTCGAGCGGCGGCTGCCGGTCCTCGCTGTAGGTTCCCATGTAGCCGAGATCGCAGTCGGCAGAAACGTCTTCGGGAGAGTATAAGTCGGGGTCTACCGAGCAGTACAGCGCTCTGGCGCAGGGCGAGCCGTACTGCTGTTCCAGGCGGGTCAGCGTCGGACCACCTGCGAACGATAAATAAAGGCCGTAGCCGGGAATGAGTGCAGGCGTCAAATAGTCGCACTCGCCGCGCTTCATTTTTGCCAGCGTGACCGGCGTATCAATGTCGTAAAACGCCGGAACGCCCTGCGCGGTGGATTGCACCCAACGCCCGACGGCAATGCCTTCGGGAACGTAAGAGCCGACTACGACAGCATCGGCGTCCCGGACTTCCGTTCCAAACCGTTCCTGAAGCTCCGGGAGGCTGCCGTACAGCGCCGTCCGGCCCCAGGGCGGATGCGGCAGGTCGCGGTTTTCGGCGTACCAGGGCGCGTCCCGCTCCAAAAACAAAACGTCATGCCCCAGCGCAGTCAGCTCCCGCACCAGCCCCCGGAATGTCGTCGCGTGGCCGTTGCCCCACGACGACGTAATAGACAGGCCCAAAATCACGATCTTCATTGCGGAATGCGCCCTTCCAGCACGGCTTCCAGCTGCGCGACCCGGTGCGCGTAAGTATGCTCCGCAAGTACCCGCCTGAGAGCAGCCGCCCCGACTTCGCGTGCCTGTATTTCCGTCAAGTCGCGCACGAACCGCGCCACATCTTCACCGTCACGGGCGACCAAAACCTCGCGGCCCGGCGCAAAGAACAAGTCTATTCCTTTCCAGTCATCGGTGATTAAACACGCGCCCGCGCCCGCCGCCTCAAAGACCCGCGTGGCGGGCGAAAAGCCGTAACGCGCCATTGACTCGCGGCTGACATTCAGCACCATGCGGGGCGTACAGTTGAACGCATTATGGTCTTGCGTGTAGACATGGCCCGCATACTTTACGTTTGGCGGCATGAGTTTGTCGCTCCACCCGCTGCCGCCTAAGAGAAATGAGGCTTCAGGAGACAGCGCGGCGGCACGCAAAAAGAACTCGTCCACCCGCGCTTCCCGGTCCGGCAGCCGGTTTCCAAGAAAGCCGAGCGTGGCCGCAAAGCGCGGCTCCGGCGGCACGGGAAAGTGCGTGTGCGGGTCAAGCGCGTTATAAATCGGAATGCACTCCCCTGCCCCTAATGCCAAGTAAGCCTCCCGCACCGGCTCGCCACCACCGTAGGTCAGCACCAAATCATAGCGCGGGATGAGTTCAAGGAAGGGGTCAAGCGGGTCATTCTGCACCCGGTCCAGCGTCGCAGGCGCGTCTACGTCCCAGAACAGGACCAGCGTATCAGGCCGTTTCAGGTCCAGAACCGCCGCTTCCAGCAGGGCATCAAACACGCCGACGCCGCTGGCCTTGACCACCAAATCCGCCTTACGCGCATTTTCCAGCGCCGCCCGAACGCCGTCTTCGCCGTCTGCCGAATAAACCACGACTCTGGCCCAGTCCGGGGCTTCCATGTCCCGGTGCTGCTGGCGCTCATACGCATCCGGCTCGTAGAACGTGACGTGATGCCCGCGCTCCGACAGGGCGCGGATAATGCCCCGGTAATAAGTTGCGGCCCCGTTCCAGTAGGCGGACACGAGGCTTGAGCCAAAGAAAGCGATGTTCATAGTTGGTTATTCAAAAGGCATAAAAATCGCAGAAGACTAAGAACCATGTGTTGAAACACACGGCTAATCAGCGAAGACGCTGAAAAGTACCGCTTCGCGGGACTAAGAGAAGATTAAAATCCTAACCCCGCGAAGCGGTGTTTGTTAGCGTCCTCGCTGATTAGCCGTGTGTTTCAACACATGGTTCCTCATTTACGTCGCAATATCTTCATTCGCTGACTATTTCCTCATAAATCCCCAGCAGTTCATCTACGCGGTGGGCGCAGGTATGGCGGCTCAAAATCGTCGCTAAACCATGCGCGGCCAAATCCCGCGCCAGACCGTCATCGGCTTTGAGAGCCGCGAGATGCGCCTGCATTTCCGCGCCGTTTCGGGCGACCAGGAAATCTTTGCCGGGCGTGAACAGATGCTCGGCATCGTTCCAGGGCGCGGAGACCAGCGGAATGCCGCAGGCAAGCGCCTCGAAGATGCGAATGGTCGGGATGCCGGGCAGCGCTTTCACATACGGGCGGCGCGGGACATGGACAGTCATGCGGTAACGTACAAACACGTCCGGCGCGGCATAATTCGGCAGCCAGCCGGCGTACTCAATGCCCGCGTCCGCCAAAGCCTTCTTTGCGGCTTCCGGGTAGCGCACGCCATGAACACGCGCTTTCAGATGCAGCGCGTGAACCGGCGCAAGCAGAAATTCGTGCAATTCTTGTGTCCGCTCGCCGTCGCCCCAGTTGCCGATCCAGACTAAATCGCCGGTCTTTGGGACATTGGGCAGAGGATGAAAAACGCGCGTGTCCGCCGCTTCATGCCAGGTCCAGGCGCGTCTCGCCCAGCCTTCGCTTAAATACAAATCACGAATGATGCTGCCGAACGCTAATACGCCGTCGTAATGCGAGAGATCATAGGCCGCCATGCTGCCGCGCTCGGTCACGGCCCGGTGATGCGTGTCATGGAACAGCAGCGTATAGCCGCCCCGATGAGCGTGATGCTCTCCGATGCATCTGACCAGAGCGTGATCGTTCCATTCATGCACCAGCACCAAATCCGCGTCCGCCAGCGCCGTGTCTAAATTCAGCACTTCGGGATCGTATTGCGTGCTTTGCAGCATCGGATACGCCGTATGAAAGCCTGCCAAAGCAGATGGCCCGGCGTCCGCCAGCAGGTTTTGCAGGCTCCAGGCATTCTGCGGCTCATAGACTTGAACGTCATGGCCGCGCGATAGCAGCTCAGTCAGAACGCCGCGCAGAAAATGGGCGTTGCCGTGGTTCCAGTCCGAAAGCAGGGAATGCGTGAAGATGACGAGGCGCAAATTGAGTCTCCGAAAGAGACCCGGCACTGGAAGTGCCGGTCTACTAGTGAATGAAAGTGTCTCCGACACTGAGGAAAAGCCCAACGCCTGCGGCATTTAGTCCCGCAGGGACTTTCACGCGAGAGTAGACCGGCACTTCCAGTGCCGGGTATCAATGCCCAAGCAGGGTTTTGTAGGCCGCTAAATAGCCGTCCGCCATGCGCTCCGGCGTGTACGTTTGGGCGCGGGTCAGCGCACGAGTAGACATTTCGCGCCGCAGGGCGCTGTCAGAAATTAGGCGGCCTATGGCTTCGCGCAGAGCGTCGGTATCATCAGTAGCAGCGTACAGCGCGGCGTCGCCCCAGACTTCGCGCAGGCTTGGAATGTCTCCCAGCACAAGCGCACAGCCGGACAGTCCCGCTTCCAGGGCAGAGAGGCCGAACGGCTCATACCGGGCCGGCAGCGCGTAAATCGCCGAAACGGCGAGGCGCAAGGCGATTTCGGCAGGCGGCAGGCAGCCCAATAAACGCACATTTTCAAAGTGCCGATCTTCTCCATCGGGAGGCGCGATTTCCCCTGCGACAGAGACAGGCCAGGGCAAAGACGGCGCGATTGCTGCGAGAGCGCGGATGTTCTTGGCTTCGTCCCAGAGCCGTCCCGCGCAGAAGATGGTCGGCTGTCTCTCGCCTGACTTGAACAGAGAGGGGTCGCGGCCGTTTGGCAGCACTCGCGTTGCCCTCAGCGGGCCGTAATGCGCTTGCAGGGTGTCCAGCATGGCCTGCGTCGGGGCGGCGACTAAATCCGCCGACTGCAAGCCCGCTTGAACTTCGTCTTGATAGCGCTGCCATTCCGGCGGCGCGGAACTGCCGTGAACAGCTTGCCACCAGGATAGAACGCACGAATGCCCGGCCATCAGCACCGGCGCGTTCCAGGGTAAAGAGCCGTGCGCGTAGCCGTTCAGATGCACGATGTCCGGCCGGCACTCGGCTGCCAGCGTCCGCAGCCAGTCACCGGCGCGGGCGACATCGTCCCACGGGTCAACCATCCACTCTAAAGCAAACTCAGACGGATAAAGCGTTAGGTTTCGAAGACGCGCCGCGTCCGCAAGCTGCGCCGCCGACGGCAGGCGTCCCATTGTCGCCAGCGCAATACTCACGCCGTGCGGGGCCAGGGCGCGGGTAAGGTCTAGGGCATAAGTCCAGACGCCGCCGACGGTGTCCGCCGTCATTAACACACGCAGGGGCGTCAAGACAGCGTGACCAGGGCCTTCAAAAAGCCGTCAGGCCGGTCCCGCGTTGCGTTCAGCGCGTCGCCCAATTTCTCTGATGGGAACGTGTGCGTATACAGCGGGGAGGGGTCTAAAGCGCCGGATGCAACGGCATCCACGGCCTGCTTAATGCCGCCGGTATACATCAACGGGTCGCGCTCGTGGGCGTTGATAACGTCCAAGCCGCGCCAGTTCCAAAGCTGCATGTTCACCGAGCGCAGGCCGTCCTGATGGTAGCCTGCAATCACCAGCCGCCCGCGCTCTTTTGTCAGCTCGGCGGATAAATCCAGCGGCCACTGCTTGCCGACGGCTTCAATGACAACGTCGCAGCCTTTCCCGTTTGTTAATTCTTTGACCTGCTTAATAATCTGCCAGTGGTCGTCCATCGGCAGGATATGGGCCGCGCCCATTTCTTTCGCAACAGCCTGAGCAAACGGGCGTCGGGCAACCGCAATCACCGTCGCTCCGGCATTCGCCGCCAGCCGGGTCAGCAGTGCGCCTAAAAATCCGATGCCGACAATGGCGACCGTCTGACCGGGTTTAATTTCGCTGCGCCCAAAGATGTTGACGGCGCAGCCGAGCGGCTCGCCCGGCAGCGGCACGCCACGCAGAGCGTCCGGCAGCTTGACGACTGCGCTCTGGTCAGCAGTGTCATATTCGGCGTAGGCATGGCCCGACAGCATGGCGACGCGGTCTCCGGCTGCCAGGCTCGAAACGTCCGCGCCGATCTGCTCAACAATCCCCCACCCTTCATGGCCCAGCGCCCCCGGTTCCATCGGGTACGAAAACCATTCCCGGCCTTCCCAGGGCGGCAGGTTGGACGCGCAAACGCCGCAGCCTTCCAGGCGCACCAAGACTTCGGTCGGTTTCGGCGCGGGACGCGGAACCGTTTCCATCCGCATTTCGCCGGGAGCCGTTAAGACGGCAGCCTGCATGTCCATTAAACAAGCGCCTCCTGCCGTCGGTCTGCCGTAAGCGTAAGGCCGCGCGTCTCGCGGAGCCAGCAGGCCAGACGCTCGATGCCGTGGGCCACGTCCGTCGCCGGGGCCCAGCCGGTCGCCGCCCCAAATTTGCGCGTGTCGGACACATAATAGCGCTGGTCGCCGGGCCGCCAGTCCTCAAAGCGAACACTTGGCGCTTCGCCGTAAGTCTGCTCGATAAGTGCTAGTAGGTTCAAGAGACTGATTACATTGTTCGCGCCGCCGCCGATGTTGAACGCCTGCCCGGAAAGCCGCTCTACGGCGTTTTGTGCCAGCACGAACGCATTGACTAAATCTTCCACGTACAAGATGTCCCGTACCTGCATTCCGTCGCCGTAGAGCGTGATCGGCTTGCCTTCCAAAGCGCGAATGAGAAAATGCGCGACCCAGCCCTGGTCTTCCGTGCCGAACTGATGCGGCCCGTAAATGCAGCTCATGCGAAAGACAACCGCCGGGATACCGTAGGTGCGGGCGTAGTCCAGCACATACTGATCCGCCGCGCCTTTGGAGCAGCCGTAGGGACTGTGGAAGTCTAATGCGCGGGTTTCGCTGATGCCCTGCGCTCGAACCGAGCGGTCTTCCGGCTCGTAGCGATTGCTTCTGACCCGCAGCGTTATGTCGGACAGCCCGCCATAGACTTTGTTGGTGCTGGTAAAGACAAGTGCGGGCGGCACGGCGCACCGGCGGATGGCTTCCAAGAGGTTCAGCGTTCCCCGCGCGTTGATCTCAAAATCTTCCAGCGGGTCGGTCAGGCTTGTCGTCACTGCCACTTGCGCGGCCAGATGAAAGACTTGTCCGACGCCGCGCAGGGAGCGGCGCAGGCGGTCGGCATTGCGAATGTCGGCTTCTTCGATGTCTACCAGGCTGCCGTGCGTGTCCGAAAGCCACTGCGCGTTCTGCGCTACGCCCGCGCGGGAGAAGTTGTCGTAGACGCGCACGGGCGTTCCCGCCGACAAGTAGCGATGCGCCAAATTGGTTCCGACAAAGCCTGCGCCGCCTGTAATCAAGACAGTTTGGGTCATACGGTCAGCCCTCGCTGGGCCAGCTCCGAGCTGGCTTCGGCGACGCGGTCATGGGCGACCTGTCCTTCCAGCCATAACGCGATCTCTTTCAGCCCTTCGTCGAGCGAAACCTGCGGCGCGTAGCCGAGAACTTCCCGCGCAAGCGAAATGTCCGCGAAGCAGTGCCGGATGTCCCCGGCGCGGTACTTGCCGGTGATCTCCGGCGCGATGTCTTCCCGGCCCAGCGTCCGGGCCATCCGCGCCGCGATCTCCTGCACGGTGTACGCCTGCCCGCTGCCGACATTGAACACGCGGCCCCCCGCGTCCGGCGTTTCCAATGCGAGGCGGCAGGCCTGGGCCACGTCCTGAACGCTCACAAAATCGCGCTGCTGGCAGCCGTCTTCAAAGATCAGCGGCGGACGCCCATTGAGGTAGCGCGACGCGAAAATCGCCAGCACGCCGGTGTACGGGTTAGACAGCGCCTGGCAGGTGCCGAAGACATTGAAAAACCGGAGCGCCACGGTCGGGATATGATAGGCGCGTCCGATCATCAAACACAATCGCTCCTGGTCATATTTGGAGAGCGCATAGACCGACGACAGCGACGGCGTCTTGATTTCCGGGGTTGGAACGGGCCTGAGCGCCTGCCCCGCCTCGTCCCGCAGCTCCCAGTTTCCTGCTTGCAGACGGCTCAATGGCCGCTCCTGTCCCGGCACGAACGCTCCATCGACAGTCCGGTACAGTCCTTCGCCGTAAATGCTCATGCTGGACGCGACCACAAGCCGCTCGACGGGCTTTTCTATTAATGCTTCCAGCAAAGTCGCCGTGCCAAGGTTGTTGACATCGGTATAGCGCCGAATTTCGTACATGCTCTGGCCGACCCCGACCGTTGCCGCGAAATGATATACGGCGTCCATGCCCTTTAAGGCTTTCTGGACTGCGGCTGGGTCACGCACATCACCGACCACAAGTTCCACATCTTCGGGCAAGTAATCGGGCCGCTTCTGCTCGCCGCCATGCACCTGGGGCGAAAGATTGTCCAGCGCCCGCACTGCGTAGCCGCGCCCCAGCAGTTCCAGCGCGAGATGCGACCCGATAAATCCTGCGCCGCCGGTAATCAAAACGTGCTTGCTCATGTACCGTTGTTTCCTGAAAGTGAGAAAATTGAAAGCTGTTGAGCATCTTCTACCCGTACCGGCCCTGTTTTCAACCATACCGGCATTGAAAAAAGAAAATGAACAAAGAGAAAAAGCCGCTTCCTCTTCAGGAAGCGGCTTAGAAACTGTCTCGAAAGATTTCACTGGGCTGAACCCCCGTGCTTTAGAAAAGCAAATTCCCGCCTTCGCGGGCATGAAAATCCAACGAAGTTGGTCGCCCGCGTAGGCGGGGACTTGCATTCTTAAAGTCCTGCCGTTCAGGGTAGGATATGCTTTTCATGCGGTTTCTTAACTTGCCGATTAATGGGTGATGTCCGGGTCGGAAGGCATTGCGCCCATCAAACCGCTGTCCATGTCACCCATCATCGCGGCGGCGTGTTCGCTCTGGCAGCGGCGCTCCTCGGCAGGCAGCAAGGCCGCGCAGGGCGTTCCGAAGCGAGGCCGGGCAAACGGCAGGTGCGTATCGCCGCGGGCCAGAATATGCGAGCCGTTGGTCATGCCGGTAATCGGGTCCGTTCCCTGCGCGGCAAGCTCGTCCGCGCCCCACTGCGTAAACGACCGGGCATTGCAGAAGTGGCCGACGAACGAGCGGCGCACCCGGTCGGTCGTGTAGTTTTTCTTGGAGCGGTGCAGGATATGGCCGCCGAAGAAGACAACGTCGCCGGCCCGCGCCGACACAAGCACCTGGTCGTACTTGTCGCCGATCTTTGCCAGGTCGTTCTTTTCGTCGTCCGGGTCACTGACCCCGGCGACCTGCGTGATGCCGTCAATCGCATCGCCGTGGCCGTAGCTGCCCACGTGAGGCGGATAGACCGGCTCGGCATTGCTTCCCTTTGCCATCCACATTGCGCCGTTCAGCTCGTCGGCGTCGTCAATCGCGATCCACGCCCCGCAGAGCGTGTCGGGATGGGTGGGGATATAGAAGCTGTCCTGATGCCAGCCCTGTCCCGGCTTGCCGGCGGGCTTCAGGAACAGCATGGACTGAAGCGCCAGAATATCCGGCCCGGTCAGCACTTCCAGCACGTCCAAAACGCGCGGGTGCAGCAGGTACCGCTCATGCAGTTCCAGCTGCCGGTGCAGCATATGAATCCGCAGGAAATACTGCACTTTTTCTTCGGGCGAGAGATGCGCGGGCGGGGCATCCAGGCCCTGCACGGCGACGCCCTGCTCCGGCTTGTCGCCCGAGTTCATCTGCCGCGTTTGCTCCGGCAACCGTCCCTGCATGAGGTCGTCGGTATGCCGGCGCAGCTCGGCGATCTCGGCAGGTGAGACTAAGTTTTTGACGACCAGAAAACCGTCGCGCTTGAATTTAATATATTCGTTCACAGAAACCTGGTAGCGATCCGTCAGGTTTTCAAGCGCGTATGCCTTTGGTTCTTGTTGGCTTGGTTCTTCTTTAGTGAGTTTTTCTTGGAGCGGGCGATCCAGGACTGCATTCATGGGTGATGTTCTCCTTGAGCAAGTATTCTGCTATTGTAGCAAAACTACGGCGACTATGCCATAACCCAAGTTGGCCTCTATTACGGGCGGGAAACATCAAAAACAGATAAGCTTTGCTGCATAAATTAAGAACCATGCCGTGAACGGCGCGGCCATTGGGCCTTCGGCCAAAAACTACCGCTTCGCGGCACTCGGATTTTGATCTTGTCTTAACATCCTCATCTTAGTCCCACGAAGTGGGAGTTCTCGGTGTCCTCGCCCAATAGCCGTGCCGTTCACGGCATGGTTCTTAATTTATGCAGCAAAGCCAAACAGATATGTTCAAATAATCAAAGCGGGCGAAAAACGGAAGCTAAAAGAGGCGGGGGCGGCGGAAGACCAGCCTGAACGCGGCGGCGGAACTCGGTCGGCGGAACGCCGTAAGCGGCGCGAAACAGGCGGGAAAAGTGGAACGGATTGGCAAAACCGCACAAGCTCGCGATCTCCCCGACCGCGTAGTTGCTGCGGGCGAGCAGAGTCGCGGCCCGGTCCAGCCGGGCCAAGCGAACCGTCTCCGCCGGCGAATGCGCGATAGAGGACTGAAACAGGCGGCAGAGGTGCGCGGGGGTGACGCAGGCGATTTCGGCAAGCGTTTGCAGCGTCAAAGCGCAGGCCGGGTCTTCGTCCAGCCGCGCAAACAAGTACGCGCAGACCTGCTCCACGGCGGGCGGCCAGGCTTCCGGCGGCAGGCGGCCCGTGGTCCGGTTCCCGGCCGCAAATGCCGACAGCATGGCGGCAATCGCCCGCAGGCACGGCTCCGGTTCGCTTCGCCCCAGCCAGGTCAGCAGGTAGCGGAACAGGGAACACAGAATGTCGTCATCCACCGGTTCCCGCACCCGCGGCCAGTCTTCCCAGCCATCCGGCGGCTGGGCCATTTGAAAATGAAAAAACGCATGGCGGGTCCGCCGGTTCCGGTCCCACTGAAAGAAGTCCGTCGCGCCCGGCCGGCACAGAACGACCGATCCTTCGGAAGCAGCGGCAGCGGCCTCGTCCCAGCGATACTCGGCATCCCCTTGAATGAGCCAGACAAACTCCCAGTCCAGCATCACGCGCGGCCCGAAAGACGCGCCCGGCGGGTAGGAAGCGACGCCGAAGCTGGTCGGCAGCGTAATTTGCAGATCGTCCATTTCCAGTAAGCTCGTTATTCGTCAAAGCCCGGCAGAGAAGCACTGTACGGAAGCGGCTGCTGGGCGGCGGCGTAGCTTTGGACATCCTCGCGTCGCTCGTCGCTTTGGAACACGAGCAGGTAGTAGGACGCGGAATACTCGCGCACGCCCCGGTTCTGGGTATCCAGCTCTTCAAAGGGGGACTGCTCCAGATCGCTGTTTTCCGAAAGCGAGCGCCGCCAAGTGTCCGGCGTCAGCGAGAACAGTTCCCAGCCCTGCTCCGAATGCGTGTCCAGCACGCCCTGCATTCCCTCATAATCCGTGACCACTGTTTTGTACCGGCGCATCGGCATCCTCCTGTCTCCTTCCGGCTTCCATCCCCAAGCCGGCGTTTGTCAATCCGTCATTGTACCCGAACAAGCGGACGCTGACAAGCCGCTTTAGCGTCCGGGCAGCAGGACTAACGCATCGGGGACGGTGACGCCGGTTTCGCGGGGGGATTGGGCTGCGCCGTTCACCGTGTAGGTCATCTGGGTGGACGCGCCGCCGTCCAGGCACATGGCGGCCTCAGCACGGGAATGGTCATAGCGGGGGAAGTAACGGGACACGAAGGCGGCAAGCTCGGAGAAGTCTGCGCCGGAGGCGATGCCGATAACGAGGTGCCGGGGGTGTTCGGCGGGGCCGTCGTAGGCGACAAAGGTGCGCGGTTCGGGTCCGGGGCTGACGAGGCGTTCTTGATACTGAGTGACGACAATTTTGCGGTTTGCAATCAACGTCGGCCCGCAGCCGACGGCGTCCGTGACCGGCCAAGCGGTAAGGCGGCGGCTCATTGGGCCGGCATATGCTGTTACGGATTGGGGATTGCTGGGATCAGTCGCGGCCCAGACAATGCTCGGAGCGCCATTCGGCAAAAGACCAAAGGCGCTGCGAACATACTGGCCTTTGCGAATGGTCGGGCTGCCGGAGCCGGTGAGCAGCGGGGCGGCATGGCGGACACGCCCGCGCTGAATTAACAGTCCGACAAACTCTTTGCGGCCTGCGGCGTCTTCCTGTCCGAAGTAGCCGCCGTTGACGGCTATGAGCGCGTGCGTCCGCGTCAGCCATTCATGCGGTGTGAATGCCTGCCCGACGACATGGCCGCCGGAAAGCGTAATGCCGCGCGTTTGGACCGTCAGGCGGCAGCGCGACGCAAGGTCAATGTCCACTAAGTCAATGCCTGCCCCGGCGCGGGTCGGAATGGCCCGGTGAACGACGCCGGGCGCGAGGATGTCTGCGCCGCTGGTTACCGCCTGAGAAGGGGCATCGGGAGCGGAAGCGGTGCGGGGCGCACAACCAGAGAGGAGAAGGCCGAGGCAGGCGGAGGCAAGAAAGAACCTCACCCGGTCACAAGTGACCACCCTCTCCTTAAGCAAGGAGAGGGTCGGAACGCAGTTCCGGGGTGAGGTCTTCATTAGCAGTGCCAGTCTACGTTGGAGACTTCGCGGGCGTACTTGATGATGAACTGCTTGCGCGGCTCGACTTTGTCGCTCATCAAGATGGAGAACATCTCGGCGGCGGCATTTGCGTCTTCGAGCGTGACGCGGGCCAAACTGCGCGACTCAATGTTCAGGGTCGTCTCAAACAGCTCCTGCGCGTTCATCTCGCCGAGGCCTTTGAAGCGTCCGACTTGAACGTCTTTGCGCTTCAGCTCTTTGACCATGCGATCCCGCTCTTCTTCCGAGCGGGCGTAGAGGCGCGTGTCTTTGCCGGACTTGATCGAGTAGAGCGGCGGCTGGGCGATATAGACATGGCCCTGCTCAATCAAAGGCTGCATGTAGCTGAAAAAGAACGTCAGCAGCAGCGTCCGAATATGGTCGCCGTCTACGTCCGCATCGGTCATGATAATAATGCGGTCGTAGCGCAGCTTGGACATGTCGAACTTGGACGTGGACTCGCCCTCGTCATCACCGTCACTGTCTACTTTGATGCCGATGCCGAGCGCCGTAATCAGCGAGCGCACTTCATTGTTTTCCAGCGTCTTGTCCAAAGCCGCTTTGCTGGTGTTGATGATCTTGCCCCGAAGCGGCAAAATCGCCTGATACCGCCGGTCCCGGCCCTGCTTCGCACTCCCGCCGGCGCTGTCGCCTTCTACCAAAAAAAGCTCACACTTTTTCGGATCGCGCTCGGTGCAGTCGGCCAGCTTGCCGGGAAGATTCGAGTTCTCTAAGCTGCTCTGGCGCTTGATAAGGTCAGCCGCCTTGCGGGCAGCGTCCCGCGCACGCTGCGAGGTCAGAGCTTTGTCCACAATTTTTTTGCCGACAGCGGGATTCTCTTCCAAGAACTGAGTAAGACCCTCGCCCATAATTGTGTTGACAATGCCTTCGACTTCCGAGTTGCCGAGCTTGGCTTTGGTCTGGCCCTCGAACTGCGGCTTGAACAGACGCACCGAAATAACGGCGGTCAATCCCTCACGCACATCGTCGCCGCTCAGGTTGGCATCTTTTTCCTTAATCGCCCCGGATTTACGCGCATACTGGTTAATAACTCGGGTTAATGCTGTGCGGAAGCCCGACAGGTGTGTGCCGCCTTCTTTGGTATGAACATTGTTGGCATACGACAGCACAGTTTCTGTGTAGGTATCGTTGTACTGCAACGCAATTTCCACCTGAACATCATCACGGGTCTTGTTGATATAGATAGGATGGTTGATGCCGGTTTTGTTCTCGTTTAAGTGTTCCACCAACTCATAGATGCCACGCTCATAGTGATAAGTGACAGGTTCGGCCCCGGTCAGCTTGTCATGAAAGTGGATCGTCGCCTCGCGATTTAGGTAGCAGGTATTCCGAATACGCTCTTCGAATATCTCAGGCTTGTAGGTGAACTCGCCGAAAATCTGCGTGTCGGCTAGCCAGGTCAGGGTCGTGCCGTGGTTGTCCGAAACACCGATCTCCTTGAGCTTGCCTTTGGGCTTGCCGCGCTCGCAGCGCAGCTTGAAAAGCTTGCCGTTCTGTTCTACCAACGCTTCGCACCACTCGGAAAGAAAGTTAACGCAGGACAACCCGACGCCGTGCAATCCGCCGGAAACTTTGTAGCCACCGTCTCCGAACTTGCCGCCCGCATTGAGCTTGGTCATTGCGAGTTCAACGCCTGATAGGCCTGTCTGCTTGTTGATGCCAGTTGGGATGCCATGTCCGTTATCCCGTACAGCGATAGACTGGTCCGCGTTCAGCGTCACCCAGATTTCCGAGGCTCGCCCGGCCAAAATCTCGTCTACACTGTTGTCAACGATCTCAAACATCAAGTGATGCAGGCCTTTCGGCCCTGTGTCGCCGATGTACATTGCAGGAACCTGCCGTACATGCTCGACGCCTTCCATCAGGCGCAGTTTGTCTGCCGTGTACTCACTGGTAACATGGCTCATCTTTGTGCCGTCGGATTCGCCATTAGTCAAGATGTCTGTGACGACCTGCCGGCCGGTCGTATCCAGCAGCGCCATGTCTTCCGCCTGGCCGCTTGCGCCCAGCCCGTCCAGCGCCACCGGCTCCGCGCGTTCGGTTTCCCGGTCCAGCAGTGTGTCTTGTTTTGCTTTCGCCAATTCGTTTCTCCTACACCAATTCGTTTCTCTTTATTGCCAGCAAGTATCAACTATTTGCTGAAAATCTACTCTAATTATAGCAGATTCGGGCCGGCAAAGTCAAGCCGGCCTCCCGTTTCAAGTGTAGAGGAGGCGGTTCATGGGAACAACCCATTATGATCTCACCGAACAACCTCGCAAACTTTTTAGACCAGTATTTAGAAACCGCCAAATATGCCGAGGAAGCGCCTCTCGTGCGCCGCCAATTCGCGCGTTCCGTGAGCCGGCTTGGCCTGGCGCTGGAACCCTGGCCGGGACTAGGCGACTGGGCGGCGGCGGAAAAGCTGGACGCGGTTTTCCTGCACCGGGCATTCAAGCTGGAGCCGGACGCTCTGCCGGAAGACATCGGCGTCCTTGCGTCCCACCTGCCGTTTGAAGAGCGGCTTGGGCTGGGCTACAATCATCGCCTGGCAACGGCGCTGGGAATGACGCAGCTGGAGGCGCTGGGATACCGCAAAGGCAGACCGCTGGGGATGCTGGGCCGGGTGCCGACGCAGACCGTCGGCGCGTTCTACCAATCCGTCAAAGAGACGTTCGGCGGGCGGGATGAAGCGCGGACCTGCGAGCGCAACGAAGTCACGAAAGTCGCTGTCGTGGGGGCAATGACGGCGGATTTGATGCACGAAGCGTCTCAGCGCGGGGCGGAAGTGTATGTGACCGGGCAGATGCGAAAGCCTGCCAAAGAAGCAATCATAGACACCGGCCTCGGCATGGTCATTGTCGGCCATCAGCGGTCGGAGCAGTGGGCGCTCTCGGTCTTTGCGAATATCCTGCGCGAACGGTTTTGCGGCCTGAAAGTGGTGCTGGCAAAAGAGCCTGCACTGCAGCCTCTTCCAAAACTGCCTCAAGTGGGGTAAGAACCTCGCCCCAATCAAACCTCAGCCCAATCAAACCTCAGCCCGTCACGAGACCTCACCCCGCCTCGTTCCTCGTCGACCCTCTCCTTGTTAAGGGGAGGGTAGGACAATGAGAACAGGAAACGGTTCCATCCCGGTCTTGTCTCTTTTCTTCGCTTTTCTCTTACCCTCTCCTTAACAAGGAGAGGGTCGACGAGGAACGAGGCGGGGTGAGGTCTCGTGACGGGCTGAGGTCGCCTACAACACCACAGCGGCATAAGCGAACATCAGGCCATTGGGCTGGGCGATTTGCACCGATACGGCTGTTCCCGGCTCAAAGTATTCTTTGCGGACGTAGCCCAAAGCAATCGCCCGGCCGCCCAGTGCAGGCAACTCGGCGGCACTGGTAATTGTCCCGATTTCCCGTCCCGGCTCCGGGCCGTCTTCCGGGACATGGACTGTCGCACCGACCGGCGGGACCAGCGCGTCTTCGGCCAGCAAAATCCGCCGTAGGGCCTTGTTGGTATGGCCCCGCGCCTGCAATCGTGCCACAATCTCCTGCCCGACATAGCAGCCTTTGGTGTAGGAAACGGCGTCCGGCATCTCGGCTTCGGGAAGCAAAATGGCTGGCGAAAGCTCGGCTCCCCACTTCGGAAGGCCCGCTTCAATCCGCAGCGCTTCGGCGTCTTCTGCGCTTAATGAAACCGCCCCAGCGTCAAGAAGTTGGCTCCAGACGGCGGCTTTTTCAGCCACTGGTATCCAGAGGTCAATTCCAGCAGCAACCGGAAAGGAAGTTGAAGAAGTCCAGAGTTTAAGAACCGGAAATTGGTCGCTTCCGTCTGTGCCAAAGAGTACCGAAACAACCGCGTAGTCACTTGAAACGTCGGCGATCTGCACGTCTTCCATGATCAGAAACTTGTTCAGCGTGACAGACAGCACTCCTAAGCAGGCCGGATCGGTTTCAATGATCAGTGCGTTTGGGCGGGCATGGATATGCAGATCGGCAAGAATATGGCCGGTGGTGTCCAGAAGCGCGGCGTGTCGCGTGTCGCCTGCGGACAGTCCCACGACATCGTTAGATACCATGCCCTGCAAGAACGCTTCCCGGTCTGAGCCGGTCAGTTCCAGAATGCCACGCGGCGAACGGTCCAACATGAAAAGCGGTTGATTTGAAGCACTCATGCGTCACTTATACCCGGTTCAGGAAGCGTTTAAGAAATCGCACGTCCGGCCCGGCGGTCAAGCTCATCCAGCACAACGATTTTCACGGCGGCGGCAGCGGCGGCGAGCAAGGCTCCGAGGAGAAATCCGGATTTAGAAATAGGCGGCATCGACTTTGTACCTTTCTTCACAATGTTCACAAGTACATTGTGGCATTTTTCACAAACTTTGTCAACGTAAAACACCCAGGCTTTTTTGATTGCGGTTCTGGGTAGAACTCACTCATGCCTACGATTACAAAACACGCCTCTCAGCCCGCCAGTTCCCCTGCTTCGGACACTTTAGCCGAAGTCAAGGCCGCCGGCCTGCGCTACGTCTCCGACCGTCAGCCGGGCATTCGGCGTGAGCCGGACAGCGACAACTTTCGCTACTTTGCTCCGAACGGCCAGGCGATTGACGACGACCTGACGCTGACGCGCATCAAATCACTCGCCATTCCTCCCGCCTATTCAGACGTTTGGATTTGCTCGTCCCCAAACGGCTACCTGCAGGCGACTGGGCATGACGCGAAAGGCCGCAAGCAGTACCGCTACCACCCGCACTGGCGCGAAAGCCGCGACGACACCAAGTATGAGCATATGATGTCGTTTGGAGCTGCCCTGCCTCACATCCGGGAGCGCGTGGACGCCGATTTACGCCGACCCGGAATGCCCCGCGAGAAGATTTTGGCAACGATTGTCCGGCTGCTGGAAACGACTCTGATTCGGATCGGCAACGAGCAGTACGCCAAAGAAAACCAGCATTACGGCCTGACGACGCTCCAATCTGAGCATGTGGAAGTCACCGGCGCGACTCTGCATTTCCACTTCGTCGGCAAAAGCGGCAAAGAACACACGATTGACCTCAAAGACAAAAAGCTGGCATCCATTGTCGCCCGCCTGCATCATCTGCCGGGCCAGGAGGTATTTCAATACGCGGGCGAAGACGGCACTCTGCACAGCATAGACTCCGCCGACGTGAACGCTTATTTACATGAGATCGCCGGGTCGGAGTTTACCGCCAAAGACTTCCGCACCTGGGCCGGAACCGTCCTGGCGTCTCTCGCGTTGCAGGAATTCGAAGCGTTCGGCTCCGCAACGCAGGCGAAACGAAACGTCACCGCCGCCATCAAAGCCGTGTCCCAGCGCCTCGGCAACACCCCCGCCGTCTGCCGCAAAAGCTACATCCATCCTGCCGTCTTTGAGACCTACTTAGACGGCACGATGCTGGAATCACTGCGGCAGGAAACCGAACAAGAGCTTGCCGACTCCCTGCATTCGCTGAAGCCCGAAGAAGCCGCCGTCATGGCTTTGCTTGCCCGGCGGCTGGCGGCAGAAGCAAAGAAGATCAGCAAGTAAAGATACCACGGGTTGAAACCCGTGGCCTTTAACAGGATTCATACACGAAAGGTTCCCTATTTTCATACACGAAAGGTTCCCTATTTTCATACACGAAAGGTTCCCTATTTTCATACACGAAA
>JAABUZ0100003543.1_pt1 | contig 22972 bp, 17 predicted proteins | sample 5562091 | NCBI WGS metagenome assembly JAABUZ01 (sample SAMN12813069, study PRJNA571459) | rock metagenome | isolation source: Antarctica rocks | place: Antarctica: Victoria Land, Linnaeus Terrace sud | collected 2015-12-21
GGGCGGCAGCAATGGCCCTAGCCGCTCCCACTGTTCGTTGCTCAACTCTCCTCTATTTGTCATACTTAAATGTACCAACTCAGAGCAGCCTTTGCAAACAGTCCCTAGATATGGTGTGGGCCCAACAGGGATCGAACCTGTGACCAACTCTTTATGAGAGAGCCGCTCTACCGCTGAGCTATGGGCCCATACGCCACGAGCATGCAGATGCCTATCCCGCCCGCACTTCAGTATACGATGCCGTCGCTGCCATGACCACAGCGGTGGCCGCGTTAGCCGGTCACCCCAAACTGTCACCGCGCCTTCTTGTCACGACAGCTTCAATATCACCAAACTGAATACGGTCGCCATAGTGGAGCGATCGAGCCCCATCCCCCGCCGGTCTCCCATTGACAAACGTTCCGTTCGCACTCCCCAGGTCTTTCACACGCGCCGAACGCTCACTCAGGTGGATTTCCGCATGTTGGCGCGAAACCGAGGGATCTTCTATGCGAATGTTGCATTCGGCCCCCCGTCCCACGACGGCCGGTGTGCTCCACACCTCCATAACCTCTCCCCGCTGTGGGCCCGTGAGAATGGCCAGAGAGAACTGCTCCGAAAACAGCACCGGCTTCTTCCCCGTCGTCACACGACTCCTCGCCACCGAGCGCCCGTACCAGAACGCCAGCAGACTACCACCCACCACGAGTGGGGCCAGCAGGACCAGAACAGGCGCCTGAGACCGAATCCGGGCGACTGCGCCCGCATCAAGGTCATGGCCCGCCTGCACCTCCTTTCGGGCAAGCTGGCTATACGCCGCTGCATCCTCCAATGACGGCAGCAGCCGTTGCGTCTCCGCGAATCGCTCCAGCGCACCCGTGTAGTGTCGCGACCAGTACCGTTCCAATCCGCTCTGAAACACGGTATCGCCTTGACCACCCTCAGCATGCACCGACACACTGGCAAGGAGTTGATCAAGCGGCTTCATGAGAATCAGACGGGCGGTGCTACTCGCCTTGATCGTACCCGCCCGAGGTTGCCCCAGCAGCCCGACCATCGTGCCGTCCCCGGAGAAGCACGGCCCTGCCTGAAAGCCAGGGCTTACGGCAACATCGAGTGCCATACTCAGCCCGGGCGCTCCCGTCGTGCCCGACGTGACGAGCGTCGTCTCAAGCGGCTGAGCGGCGCCCGACCGAGTTGCAACCATGCCGCCACCCGGAAAACCGAGGCAGACGACACCTCCGTCTGTCGTGGCCTCGGAGCGTCGGTTCAGCGGTACTGTCGGCACGCTGCCATGTTCAATCTTGAGGAGTGCCAGATCCGGTGCCGCCTCGGTGCGTTCCCGCACCACCTGCGCCTCTGCCACCTCGTTGTCTGCCGCCACGATTGCCGAACCCACACGAACGCGCACACGCCGCCGTACGCTCCCCATCGTCACATCAGTGCGCGCGACCCGTGCAATCTGTTCTCGGTCGTCAGCCGTCAGGGATCGGCCAAGTCGCCGTTGCGTCGCCTGGCGCGCGTCGTCCTCGAACGCGCCGATAACCAGTCGTGCAACGTCAACTGGAGGGAGATCGACCACTGCTGCCAGAGTGACGATGTACCCATCGGGAGTAACACTCACACCGCTTCCATGAATCCCAACCTGGTACGGGCCGTAGGTCCGGTCGTGGTAGCGAACCGAGCCCTCATAGATGGTCTGCACGTAGGTCACACCCGGCCGCGCCATTGCCAGAGCCTTCCCGAGCGGCGACGACGCCGCCTGTGCTACCCGCGTCGTTAAGAAGCCAACGGAGACAAGAAGCCAGAGAAACAGCGTCCGTGGGAGCCACGAGAGCCAGCCGTGGCACGTCATGTGACCATGCACCGCGCTTGCCACTGCAACGTCACAAGCGTCTCACGATCCCGCTTCCCGCGGATTGTTGAGCCAGTCGGACATGCCACGCAGCACGGGGGGAACGCTCCGCACTGTGTGATACTCCAGCGGCACTGTGCCCCCCACCACGCAGGCGGTAACGTCATGTTCATAGGGGGGCCAGGCACGCCGCTGCACCCGTCTGCCGCCACTATATAATTCGAGGCAGTCGTCAAAACCGGCCACCTGCTCGCTCATGTCCACGACCACGGCACCCTCGCTCTGGACCGGCACGTCCTTGCGCCACTGGACGACGCCAACGTACCAGCGCAGGCCAGCGGCACGCACATCCGCCAGCGGCGCTTCAGGTATGGGAGCATCGATCACCGGCCCGGCAGCATCGGACGATGCACCGAAGTCACCGCATAGTATGCAGACAGATCGGGAACGTGCGTCCTGAGGGCGTATGGTCACACAGTGGAGACCGGCTGACAGGTCCACGAGGCGAGCGACGCTGCACGGTAGCCCAAGGCATGTGGCCGGGCGAAGTGCGACCCGGGTTTCATGATCGAGCGTCACGACAAGCGCCGCGTCGTTGTGCATCACGATCAGTTCGATGGGTTTCAACGACATCTGCTCTGCCACCCTGAATACCATCGGTAGAGCAAGGTCCGCATCAGTGGATGACACCGTCGGTTCGTCCCATCGGCGGTGCAACAGGCCAAGTGGCGCGAGGTTCGGCGATGTCCTGCTGATCCGCCAGACCCCTCCGAGATCAAGCCAGGTGCGCCGACCCGGCCCATGTCCGAACCATGAGTTCCACACGGGCGGTTCTGGCAGGCCCGGTCGGGCATACAGCAGCAGTCCGGCCCCCGGTTCGAGCAACGGTCGAAAGCTCGCCGCGTGGACTGGCTTCATTGCCACGTCACCCGTCTCAAGGTCCCATTGCTCGATCTCACGCAGTACGCCACTCAGTTCGACGGCGACGGGTTGCGGTACCGGCGCCGTGTTGACGATGAATACAAGCTGCCCGTCATCCACTGTCCGTCGTGCCAGGATCAACGAGCCAGGTATCCGCGGGGAAACGCCAAGCCGCGCGGTGATTAACCGACGGAGAGCCGATGCGACAACCGACAGGAGGCGCTGGAGATCGATCGGTGCACGCTGCTCTTGCTCACCCGCACCCACCACGCGCGGTGCTTCGCCCGCGAACTGGCGCAAATCCACCACGATCACACCCGCCTCCGCCGCTTTCCGGGGCAACTGCGCGAGGGCGCCGGTGAGTCTCACGCTCGGAGGCACCAGCAGAGCACGATAGGCCGCCAGCCCCACCAGCAGTGTGTCACCGAGAAGCAAGGCGGTCGGCGCGCGCTCCACGGGCAACACATCCACGCTCATGCCCAGGCGCATCACGCCATCCACCAGTGCGAGCGTGGCAACGTCTTCACCCACGGCCGCAGGTGATGCGCAGAGCACGACAACATCCGGCATTCCTTCCCCCTGCCGGAGTGCCCAGCAGAGCCGCGATGCATAGTCATCGAGGATCGCACCGTAGTCGGCCCAGGGCGAACGCACGCCGATGCCTGCACCATCAGATGCGGCAGTGTCGGAGAACGCCTCCAGGCCAACGATGTCCGTGGCGCCGTGTGCGGCCACCACATCGATCCATTGCCGGAGTTCAGACAGGCTCGGGGTTGTGGCACGTCGTGCAGTGATATCCACAATCACCGCGCCAGCTCCCGTCTGCGTCACAAGCGAAGCGGGCCAGCGCAACACTACGGCGGCTCCGGGGTTGGTGATACCACCGAGACCCCATGACACATCTGCCCGCATCTCCCGCCGTGGCTGTCGGAAAACGTCACGATCCATGCACCCCCGACCTTCCCGTCGTGTCCAGAACCGACTGTGATGCGAGTCTGCGCCAAAAGGCGCCCGGACAATCTCTAATGGACATCTAAGGGAACGGACACGGTCTCTTAGGTTGTCTTAAGCGAGGGTACTGTACAGTGCATCGTGGAGGCAATTGCTCCGTATGACCCTCCGTGCCCCCACCGCGCTGACATTGCCACGGGAGGAGAACGATGTGCATACCGTCACCAGTGGACCAGCTTGACACATTCGACCTTCACCGCCTGCGTCGTTGGGTCGGGATGCTTTCCGACCTGGATGGGAATGCGCTGGCTGTGTCAACAGAGGTACGAGATAGCCGTCGCAGGCTCCTCAACCGGATCATCTTTAATCAGTGCGCCATGCTCAGCCGTTCGGGCATGATGGACGAAGTGGAGCGGATCATCGCCGTATACCACAACACAGCCCAGGTCGATCCTGTTTTCTGATACACCGTGCTGCCTGGTCGAGCGATACAGCCCCGCACCCGTGACGACGGACATTGCAGGGGTAGGCGCCACATACGCCTTCGGCCACGTCAATTCGCCGTACACGGCACACCCGTCCACATCGTCGTCTACGCCACACCAATAGCGTCATGATGGCGTGTCCGTGCGTTCCACGGTGTCGTCCGGTTTCCGCAAGACGTACCCGACTCCAGGTTCACTGATGATATACCGTGGATGGCTGGGGTCTTCCTCAAGCTTCTGGCGCAAATAACGCACGTAGACCCATAGATACTCTGTTTCGTCACGATATTCCGGTCCCCAGACGTGATGCAACAGATCCTCGTGTGGAAGCACACGGTCCATGTTCGTCGCCAGATACTGCAACAGTTTGTACTCCGTGGGAGACAGCCGCACTTCTTTGCTCCCCACATGGACCTTGTGGTGGGCAAAATCGAGGCGTAAGGTTCCGCACTGTATCACCGGTTGCGGCTTCGCGTCTGCCGCCACGTGCGTCCGCCGGAGCACGGCCTTGACGCGCACGAGCAGTTCTTCCGGATTGAATGGTTTGGTGAGAAAATCATCGCCGCCAAGATCAAAACCACGGATCTTATCGGCGTGCTCACTTTTGGCGGTGAGGAAGACGATGGGCACCTGGGAGAACTCTCTGATCCTGCGGCAAGCGTCATAGCCATCCATACCTGGCATCATGACATCCAACACCACCAGATCAAACTGCCGCCCCGCCACCATATCAACCGCATTACTCCCATTGAGTGCCACGTCAACATCGTAGCCCGCCCGTTCCAAATTAACCCGTAATAATCGCACTACGTGGCGGTCGTCGTCGACGACCAGGATGTGCGTTTTAGGCACCCGCTGCCTGCCCTTCGCCGCCACCAACCACCTGCACCCCCGCAAATCGACCCGCCAGTGCCGACGGTCTGCGTCGGGGCAAGGAGAATGTGACAGCGCATCCGCCAGTTCCAGCCGCGCGCGTCACCCAGATCTCACCACCATGGGCCTCAATAATGCCACGGCAGATGGAAAGCCCCAGGCCACTCCCTCCAGCGTGGCGCGTCAACGAACGATCAATCTGAAAGAATCGTTCGAAAACGCGATCGAAGTACTCTTGAGGAATACCAGGCCCATCGTCGGAAATCGTGATACACACCCGCTCCGCCTCAACGGCGCCAACAATGGTCAGCATCCCCACGGGGTTCCCGTGCTTCACGGCGTTCTCCAGCAGATTACGAATCACTTGCTCAATGCGCCGACTGTCCGCCTCGATCACCGGGAAGAATTGCGGTAACCGTACCTCAACGGTGTGTGCCGAGAGCAACTCCCGTTGCCGGTCCATGACCTTCCGTATCACCAGCGGAAGAAGTACATCGTGCCACTGCACCTGCAACACCCCCGCCTCAATCTTGGAGACGTCGAGCAGGTTGTCGACCATCTCGCCCAGTTTATCGCTCTCCTCGTCAATATATTGCAAAAACTCACGGCGCTCCGGCGCTTCCCACGGTGGGTTATCCATCAGCAGCGTCCGTGCATAGCCTTTAATGCTTGTCAAGGGAAGACGCAGTTCATGGGAGACCGTGGAAATCAGGGCCGATTTCAGCGCATCGCTTTGATGCTCCCGGCTCACGTCCTGATAGGCAAACACGCGCCCAATCACCTGCCCGTTTGCCGCGTGTACCGGTGCCGAGTAGCGTCGAAGCACCCGCCGTGCCGGTCGCACCTGCTCGAACTCTTCACGCTGCAACACATGGAGTGGCTCGGCAAAGAGGTCGGCCGTGCTCCGGTCAAACAGGGCGGGCTGCGCGAAGTGGTCGCGCATGAGCCCCGCTACCGATCGCGCATCGTGGCCTTCGAGATCTTGACTTTGGAGACCGAACAGATACTCCCAGCGCCGATTGACGACCTTAAACCGCTGCTCAGCATCGAACATAATAATGCCGTCGTGCGTGGAGTTCAGGATCGCGTTGACCAGGTTCCGTTCGTCCTCCGCATGCGCCTTGGCCTCGATCAGCGCCCGTGATGCCAGCCCGACGCGTTCACGCATATGATCAAACGCGGCCGCAAGCACGCCGATTTCGTCGTTCGTATGGACATCAGCCGGAAGGTCGTAGGTGCCACCAGCAACACGCGTGGCTGCTGTGGTCAGCTGATGCAACGGACGCGTGAGCGAGCGAGAGAATAACCAGGCCAGGGCAATGGTAGAGAGAAACGCGAGTATCCCCGCGATCATCATCGCCAGGCGTACGGAGGTACGTGCCTGCTCCAGTTCACTCATGGACGTGGTGACCGCCACGATACCCACCAGCTTATTTTCCGGGTCGCGCAGGGGCAACGCATACGAACCGAACGGCATCCCGTGGATATACATCAGGGACGTGAATTCGTGCCCGTGCTCAATAGCCACCAGTGCCTGCAGCGGCACGCTTGATTGGAAGATCGTCACATCCTGTACCGGGTCACGGGTCCAGGCAAGCGGGGTGCCATCCGGGGCCAGAATCGTGGCCGCGTAGCCCGTCGCCTCCTTGGTGCGTTCCATAAACTCCTGGTCAAACTGCTCGTTCACGCTGACCGCACCGATGACATCACCCTGCCATCGAATGGGAGCGAAGCCGTGCAGGGCCAATCCGAAACTGTTCGGATCCTCGATCGAGTAGGTGGCACGACCGTCCAACGACCAGCGCAGACCGATCATTCCCTTCCGGTTGACATCCCCCGAAAAATCCGGTCCCCAGCTTGGAATCAGCGATTGTCCCTGCGCGTCGAAAAACGAGATCGTGGTACCGGGCATCTGGCTCACCAGAGGAAATGCGACACCAATCAATCGTGAACGGTCGCCCGCCGTCAGCGCATCCTGCACCGCGGGCATGGCCGCAATGAGCCGCGCCGAATCCAGCAAGGCGCGGCCCCGCTGGTCGTACAGCGCCTGGGTGAGCTTGCCCATCGTGCGAGCCTGTTCGCGCATCTGTGCGTCGAAGCCGTGGTCAAACCGCACGATCACATAGGAACCAGCAATGCCATAGAGGAGGAGGACGCTCATAAAAAAGAGGAGAAACAGCTTGAAGCTGAGGGACTGATGCAGGGGCAACGAAAACGGACGCCGTTGCGCTCGACGGTGATACAGACTGGTACGCCAGGCGAGGCCCAGCATAACCGCTCCCTTCTGACCACAGGGCAAGGTATGAACGAAACGCCTGACGACAGAAAGAAAGCGGCGTGTGCGCCGAATCAAACCTGAAGGAGGCAAGAAACTGGCAAGCGATAGGAGATCAGGCAGACAGACGCGTGGTTGATCCCGCGCACACGCTCACGATATCCAGTATACCCGGTTGACGCTCTCATTTCAGCAAGCGTGGCGCGAGTGATACCACGCCGTTGCTAGCGGCACGGCTGGATCGACCTCTGGCCTGCTAGAGTTGAGCTCGCTGCAGCAGGAGATCTTCGTCCACCATCATGCCGACGAGTTCTGGCAGCCGAACCGCTGCTTCCCATCCAAGCACTTCCCGGGCTTTCGTGGCATCGCCCACCAGGATCTCCACGTCGGCTGGCCGAAGCAGCGCGGGATCGATCGATACATAGTCGCGCCAGTTCTGGATGCCTACATGCCGAAAGGCGAGTTCACAGAACTCAGCGATACTGTGCGTTTCGCCAGTCGCCACAACATAATCATCTGGTGCCGGTTGCTGGAGCATGAGCCACATCGCACGCACATAGTCCCCCGCAAACCCCCAGTCGCGCCGTGCGTCAAGATTCCCCAGCAACAGGCGCGGCTGCAAACCAAGCTTGATGCGTGCCACGCCATCGGTTATCTTTCGCGTCACGAATTCCAGGCCACGGCGGGGAGATTCGTGATTGAAAAGAATGCCCGAGCAGGCAAACATGTCGTAACTCTCCCGATAGTTCACGACGATCCAATGCCCGTAGACTTTCGCAACGCCATACGGGCTGCGGGGATACAGCGGCGTCCGTTCGGTCTGCGGAATCTCCTGCACCTTACCGAACATTTCGCTGCTCGATGCCTGGTAGAACTTGATGTTCTTGTTCACGATTCGTGCGGCTTCGAGCATCTTCGTAACTCCGAGTGCCGTATACTCACCGGTGAGGACCGGCTGACGAAAGGACGTCGGGACAAATGACTGCGCCGCCAGGTTATACACCTCGTCGGGCTGCGACTCTTCCATCGCCCGGATCAATGAGAGTTGGTCCAGAAGGTCCCCATCAACCAGCAAAATGCGACCACGAAGGTGCCGAATACGAACGTCGTTCACGACGCTACTGCGCCGCACCAGTCCATACACCTCATAGCCCTTGTCCAGCAGGAATTCAGCGAGGTAGCTCCCATCTTGACCGGTGATGCCCGTAATCAGTGCACGTGGCACAGCCTATACTCCCTTTAGTGTCCGCGGCGCGTCTCCGCCGAGAAAACCTGTGGGTCGTCGTCATCCACAACCCGGACAGCATACGAGGAAATGAACTGAAAGTCAAGCATGAAAGATAACATTACTTTCAGTAAAGATATTTCAAACATCCGCCATGAGTTCGGGGCTCGCCTGCGACGTGCACGACTGGCACACCAGCCACGCATGACCCTGAAACAACTCGGCGACAACCGACTGTCGGAGGCGATGCTCAGCCGCCTGGAACGCGGAGATGTCCTCCCCTCGCTGGAGTCACTGCTCTTCCTGGCCGACCGCCTGGGCCTCCAGCCGGGAGCGCTGCTTGATGGCGAGCCACCCGCGGTACGCGAGGAAGACCGTCATCTTCTGCAGGGTCAGGCACTGCTGGACCTCCATCGCGCCGAAGAGGCGTTCCAGGCGTTCAACGCCGCCGGAAATACCGCGGCGGCACGAGCGGGACGGATCGAAGCGCTCGTCCACCTGGGTCGACTCGATGACGCGGACGCGCTCCTGGCAGCCGCGCCACACGATACACCCGCGCTGCAGCGCGCCGCCGCTGCTGTCGCACGGGCACACGGCGACGTCCATGACGCCATGGCACATTGCATCCACGGCCTTCACCTGCTGGCACACGCCGACCCCCCGACCGCGTCGCCGGAGATGCACGACCTCGCCACACGCCGTGTGCGTGCCGAACTGCTCGCTTGCCAGGCTGACATGCACGAACAGCTGGGAAATCGGGAAACTGCGCTCCTCACCTACCGGCAGAGTCTCGAAGCGGTGACCGGCCTCTCTCGTAGCACCACCGTCGCCCTGTCGCTGCTACAACAGCCTCCTGCGTCGGCAAACACCTTTGTCCCTGCCACTGCCGCGGCGCTGGCTGCCATCGATGCCATGCTCCGCCTGGAGGTGCAGATCCGAACAGCACTCGGACGACTGCACCTGGCCCTTGGCCGACGGCGTGACGCGATGGCCGTCCTTCAGGTCGCCTGTACGCTTGCTATCGGTCGGGGCACGCTCACCGCAGAGTTGACCGCTGCCCTGAACGATGCCGCGTCACTCCTACACAGTCAGTCCGAGTCGGCATCGGATGTCGTAGATGTGCTCGAACGCGTCGCGCTGGGCTACGCGGCATCGGCACAACTTGCGGAAGCTGAGCGGGCATACATCCAGGCAGAACAGATGGCCGTTGCTCAGGACGCAGAGACGCGCGGCGCTGCCCTGGCCCTTCGCTGTGGCCTCATGTGGCTCAACGCGGGTGACCGTAACCGAGCACAGCCCCACCTCCACCGGGCCGATGCATTGCTCGAAGCCTCCCGCTATCACCGGCTCGATCCACGGGCGTGGGAGCACTAACGCAGGCCTGCGTGTGCCCGACCCGCCCGCCGCCCGATGACCACGCGCGTGAATGGGATCCGGAACTGATGAACGATATCCACGCTCACGAGGAAACCAGCAAAAATGAACAGCACGCCGAGAAACTCACCCGGGTACAGCAAACGAGGGACGCCAAAACGGCTCAGGCCCGTCGCCATCGTCGGGATAAAGGCCCCCACCGCAATCAGGACATTCGAGACCACGCGCCGCGGATATTGCCCTCGTTGCCAGAACAGCCAGGCGCTGTACAGCGCCCCGCCCACAAGCGCCGTCGCTCCGGTAATGTTAAACAGCGGCGTCATAAGGCGGATCGTCGCGGGAAATGCGGCCCCGGAAACCGCCCCACCCGCCACCGGCAGCCGCGAAGCATCAAGTGGCGCGGACCAGACCGCCAGAGCAGCGAGCAGCGAACCACCAACCAGGAGCAGCAGTCCCACGCGCGAAAACCATGCGGGACGTACCCGCAACGTCACCAGCAGGAGTGCCGCCGCCACCAGACCCGCCACGGCTACCCCTGGCGCACCGGCGAACAGAGCTGGCAACGCACCCAGAACCAGCGCCACGATCACCACGTACGCAAACGGACCGGGCGTCAGGAGAAAGACCACACCCGCCCCGAGATAGGCGGCGACACAGATGGCGCCGGCGACATACCACCACCGGTAAAGCGCACTGTCCCATCCACGATACTCGCCCAGGAACTCTGTCAATGTCCCGATCGCGTACCACGTCAACCCGGCGGTCCACACGGCCTGGTACGGCTTTCTGCGCTCCAGATACTGATCCAGCAGACAGACCGCAAAGAGCAGGCTGACAACGGTCGTGGCAAGCGCCAGCAGCACAGCCAATCCCTCCATCGCCATAAGCCTCGTGCCGGTCCATCGTTACACATACTGACCGCACGGCGCAGCGAATGCCCTGGCCGTAGTGCGCCTCGTCGTCGTCTGGGCTACCGCTGGGACACGTACGGTCATGTCTCACTGTCTGTCCGGCGCCGGGCTATCTACGGCTATGATACCTGAGGCGTCAGCCAGACCGTGGCATGGTCGGCTGGGTCACGCAGCGACAGAAAGAGAGCGATGGTACTCGCAACGAGTATTCTGGATACCATTGGCCATACACCGCTGGTACTGCTCGACCGCATGCACCACGGCAGCGGCGCACGCATCGCCGTGAAACTTGAATACTACGGTCCGGGCGCGAGCATCAAAGACCGAGCCGCCCTCTGGGCCATCGAAGCGGCCGAGCGTTCGGGCCAGCTTCGCCCCGGTGGCACCGTGGTCGAGCTCACCAGCGGCAACATGGGCGTTGGCCTCAGCGTTGTCTGCGCCGTGAAGGGCTACCGCATGATCGCCGTCATGTCGGCAGGCAACTCGGTCGAGCGGCGTCAGATGCTCCAGGCTCTGGGTGCTCAGGTGGAACTGGTGCCGCAAGCGCCCGGCGCCATACCCGGACAGGTCTCGCGTGAAGACCTTGACCTCGTGGAACAGCGTGCTACCGCCCTCACCCGCGAGTTAGACGCCTTCCGCCCCGATCAATTCCGCAATGTGGCGTGCGTCCGAGCCCACGAAGAAACCACTGGCGAGGAGATCTGGCGTGACTCGGGCGGTGGCGTAACCGACTTCGTAGCATCCGTCGGTACCGGCGGAACGTTTATTGGAGTCGCGCGCGCACTCAAACGACATCAGCCCGCCGTCAGGTGTTACGCCGCCGAACCGGCCACCGCGCAGATCATCGGCGGCCGGCCCATCATCACGACCAGCCACAAACTCCAGGGCACCGGCTACGCCGCCATGCCGCCGCTCTGGGACGCGACGCTGTGCGACGGTACAGTGGGAGTGAGCGACACCGACGCGATCGCCACCACACGGACGCTGGCCACCGTCGAGGGCATCTTTGGCGGCTACTCAGGTGGCGCGAACGTCGCCGCAGCGCAACAGATCGCTCGTGGACTGCACCCCGATGATCTTGTCATAACGCTCATTCCCGATACCGGACTCAAGTACCTGAGCACCGACCTCTACCAGATCGAGACGTTACCCTAACGCGGGAGCGGGCTCGGCCAGTTCGTGCTTGATCAGTTCCAGGCTCCGCGCGATGCCGTCATACTGATCACCCTCGCCCTCAAACTCAACCGACAGGGGACCACGAAAATCGGCGGCTTTGACCAATCGCATAGCGATGCCGAAGTTGAAGGCCGTCATCTCTCCCTGGTCATTGAAATCCAGGGTTTTGGCATGCACGATATAGGCAAACGGTAGCATGATGCGTATGCCGTCATACCGGACCTCTGGCTCCCAGTTGCCAAAATCGGGGAGCGCACGGAAATAGTAGAACGAATTGACGCCACGAAGAATCTTCATGATATTTGTGGGATCGCTCGAAATGCCCCCATGATTCTCGATGAGCACCCGAACATTCAACTGCTTGCCGTAGTTCGTGAGGATACGGTACGACTCAATAATCGTCGGGAGGTCAGGAAAGGGCGTGTCGGACCGCCCAGTATTGATCCGAACCGCGGGGGAGCCAAGATATGCGGCTGCCCGAATCCAATCCTTCAGCAGCTCAATGTCACGCATGCGTGCGGCGGTGTCAGCCTGTGCGATATTGCCGACATCGATAGGCATGTTCAGGATGCTCACATCTGCCGCCACCAGCGCCTTGCGTACCTTCTCCAGGTAGGAATACTTCGCAGACTCCAGATGCATCTGGCAGATTTCAACGTTGGTGACTCCAAACCGATCCCGCACCATGGCCGGAAACTCTGTCACGTCGATGCGGTACGCCGCGGGCGTGTAGTTTGGACGGGCGAGATGCCGGTGCAGGCTCCAGGTAGAAACGGCCAGGGGATTGATCATCACAACACTCCTCACGTCGGCGAGCCAGCAATCACTCCCGACGGCGACCACGGCATCCGATAGTAGACCGGCGAGACAGCACACGTCAAGATGGCACGCCAGCCACTCATGGTGGAGGCAGTCGCTGCGTGGGTGGAATCCGTCGTACCACAAGCCGACGAATTTTGCCTCAGAGGAGCAGGTTGTTCAGCATCCCGAAAGGCCAGCGACAGCAGCAATCGCGGTCCGCAGGGTCGCCGCCGATACCCCTGCTCGTAACGCTAACGGCCAACGGTATCCGCCCCGACCGGGGCGAAACGACCGACCTACGTCGCGTGCTCGACGCTCCACCCCGATGAAGACATCGTCACGACCCGCGATCGCTGGCTCTCCGCCCTCACTGACCAGGAGCGATGGGCCCAGATGGCCATCGCCCTGCTCGACGGGATCATAGGCAGAGGGACGGCCGGAAATCGTTGAGCGTCTGATCCCATCGCGCATCGCCGCGTTGGAGAGCTCCCTCTTTCTCCCTGATACCCCGTCCTTGGGCCGATCGGGCGCACAACCCTCACCAAGCACACCGAGGTTGTAGAATTGGCATAGGGAGACCGCGCCTGTGCCGCCCCCGTTCTATCTCGTGCAACTCGAGTGGAGGGCTCATGGACCAGGAAGCCATCATTCGGTACATCACGGAGACGTTCGAAGGGGTCGAAGTCGTGCGACCGACCGACGGCCCTGGGGCGGGCGACATCTTTTTCTACTACGACCCCCAGGGCAACCTCGACCCGACGCGCCAGTTGCCCTTCGTCACCATTGTCACGAAAGACTATGGCGACTTCGACAACGCCTCAGACCTGAACCGCCCGCACGTGTTCCGGCTCAACATCGGTGTCGGCCGGGACACGTTCCGAGCGCTCTTCGCCTCTCCGGCCGGTGCAGGAAGTGATCGGGGCGCCGCCTACAACTTCGCCGCCTTAGATCGACTGCTGCCCCATCCGGTCCACGCGCCGCAGTCGTGGGTCTGCGTGCTCAACCCCAGCGCCGTATCCTTCGAGGCCGTCAAGCCCTTGCTGGCCGACGCCTACGCCAGAGTCGCCACCCGACACGCCCGGCGGCAATCCACTCCCAACTGAGCGGGGGCGGTGTCCGTAGCGGACCGTGTGAAGGCGGGCAATCCGCCCCATGGGTGATATCGGCGCGTCGCTTGAGAGGGGCGGATGGCCGGCTGCCACTCTCCAGAGGCATCTCGGTCTCGTTGTCGGCGCAGACCGATGCATTCCGGGCTCGAACAGGGTGTCGCCCCCGCCGACCATCGCCCGCCGTGCGTGCCCCTTGCCATTCGCCACCCATTGGGGGTCGGCACGACATTATTGTCCGATGGGCAACACTTCAAGGTGGGCGGGCAGGTTGGCCGGGAGTACTAACCCGTTTGCTGGGGTGATGATGGCACACCTGCGAGCACTGGAGACCAGCGGCAATGCGACGCTACGGCGGCAGGAGAAGCTGGCGCTGGTGCGGTGGCTGTATGGCCGGGGGTATGAAGCGGAGGAGGTCCGTCGCCTCTTCCGCTTCATCGACTGGCTGCTGCTGTTGCCCCGGGAGGCAGAGCAGGCGTTTCTGACGGACGTCCACGCATTTGAGGAGGAAGCACACATGCCCTATGTCGTGAGCTATGAGCGATTTGCACTGGAGGAAGGTGAGCGAAAAGGCCGTGAAGAGGGCCGTGAAGAGGGCCGCGAAGAGGGCCGTGTAGAGGGGTTGCAACTGGGGGAACGAAAAGGCCTACTGCTGGGCATCGAGCCACTCCTATCCATAAAGTTTGGAGAAGCAGGCGAGCGTGCTTTCGAGGAGATTCGACAGATCGAAGAGGTGGCCGTCCTCGAAGTCATCGTCCAACGGTTGCGCACCGTCACCGGTCTTGACGAAATCCGCGCGCTCTATCAGCACCCGGGCCCCTGACGGGTGGATACGTGGTGGCGGCCGGGCAGAACAGCGGCTCCGTCCCCCGGTCCTGATAAACCAATGCTGCGCTTCGAGCAACAATTTATCCGGTGCCCCTGGGCATGCTGTGTCCACGGCCCTGAGAGCCACCAGCGGGCATGAACATGGCCTCATCCCCCTGCTGCCATCGGTGACAGCGTGACCAACCCTTATGAACTCGTCCATCAGTAGACGCACGGGTGCCCTCTGGACACGCAGTCCGCACCTTACCATCAACCACCCGGCGGCAAGCGCCACGTCAGGGCGCCCGGCACCACCCACCAACCACTCCCCGATCCCGTTTCCACCGCGGTAACCACGGCCCTGCGGGCCACCCCCGAGGATGAAAAGGATGCCATCCCCGTGGAACCACGCGGGGAGTCCGCGAAGGCGGACTTTGCCGTGTCAGGCGCGACTTCAGTCGCTAGCCGCGCCGACCACCGAGATGGGATTATCAACCAAGCAGCATGCCTTTTTCAGAGCAGTCACGATACAACAACTGGACGACGCACGTGTAGACGCAACACGCCCGCACACGCGGTACAGTACCCTACTGATAGTCACACGGGTACTCACCGGTACCACACGCCGCCAACAGGAAGCACCGATGCAGTCAGAGAGGGCCGTGGCTCGCACACCCACACCGCTCGCGCAGGGCAGCCGCGGCGTGGCGAACGCGGCGCTCATCCTGACATCCGCCTATATCCTGAGTCGGCTGCTCGGCCTCCTTCGGCAGACAGCCATCAATGCACAGTTCGGCGCTGGCGCACAGACCGACGCCTTCTGGGCGGCGTTCGCATTGCCCGACTTTCTGTACAGTCTGCTCGTCGGCGGCGCCCTCACCTCCGCCTTTATACCCGTCTTCGCCCACCTCGGTGCCGAAGGACGCGACGCCGACGCCTGGCGCGTCGCCAACACAATCCTCAATACCGCCATCCTCGTCCTGCTCACCGTTGCGGCCCTGCTGTTCGCCCTGGCGCCGCGATTGGCCCCCATCGTTGCCAATGGCTTCGCACCCGACACGCAACAACTCACTGCGCAGCTGACCCGCATCCTCGCCATACAGCCCATCTACCTGGGCGCGGGCGCCCTCGCGATGGCCGTGCTCAACGCACGCAAACACTTCCTGCTCCCCGCCTACGCACCCGTTGTCTACAACATCGGTATCATTCTCGGCGCGGTGCTCCTCGCCCCTTTTGTTGGTATCGAGGGCCTCGCGGTCGGAGTGACCCTCGGCTCGCTCGGCTACTTCCTCCTGCAGATCCCCGGGCTCCGGCACGAGGGCATGCCGTACCGCGCAGAACTCCACTGGCACCTGCCCGAAGTGCGCGAGGTTGGACGGCTACTGATACCCCGTACGCTCGGCCTGGCAAGCAGCCAGATTGGTGGCCTCATCACCAACGTCACCCTTGCGTCGGCGCTTGCGGCTGGCTCGCTCACTGCCCTGCGGAACGCCACCCAGATCTGGCTCCTTCCCGTCGGCATCTTCGGGGTGGCCGTCTCCACCGCCGCGTTCCCCACACTCGCGGAATATGCGGCCGCGAAAGACTGGCCCGCGCTCGAAGAACTGACACGGCGCACCCTGCGCTTCATGCTGTTTGTCTCCGTGCCATCAACCATCGTGCTGATCGTCTTGCGGCGACCCATCGTGAGCCTCCTGCTCCAGCACGGACGTTTCAACGAGCGTGACCTGCAACTGACCAGTACGGCACTGCTGTTCTACAGTCTGGCCCTCTGGGCTCATGTCATTGTCGAACTCCTGCCTCGCGTTTTTTACGCGCTGCACGATACCGTCACACCGCTCCTCATCAACCTGGTGGTGGTGGCCGTCAACGTCATCACCAGCTGGCTCCTGATGCGCTGGTTGGCGCTCGGCGGCCTGGCGCTGGGACTCTCCGTCGCGGCCACGGTAGAAGCGGCCATCCTCCTGCTGGTCCTTCAGAAGCGCCTGCCCCACCTCCTCACGCGAGCATTCGCCGGTGAGGTCAGTCGCGTACTCCTCGCGGCACTCCCGTTACTCGCGGCACTGCTGCTCTACCGTTGGAGCACCGATCAGGTCCATCTGCCACTGAATCTCCTCGTGCAACTCGGCGTGGTGGGCGTCGGTGCCATCGTGGCTGCCACCACGTACCTGACCGGCGCATCCTTGCTACACTGCGAAGATATGGCCTTCGTGCGGAGCCGCGCAGGGCGCGTGCTCGCTCGCTTCAGGCGCTTTTCGTAAGGTTCGCGTACACGACGACAATACCGGCACACATGACTGATGCAGCCTCGGGCAAAGGCTCGGTAAGCCGCCCGCCCAGCACGTACAGAACGGCGTTCGTGTCCAGAACCAGCCTCAACCCCAATCGCTCCGCACGCGCCTTTGATACTCGAGTGGCTCCTCCGTCAGTTTCAGAATACCGCTGTAGCGCGCCGGGTTGGTTGAGTTGTGGTCACCATCGAGAAGCCGCAGAATTCGTTCGATTTCGAGCCAATCTGTATAGTCGACTTGCACCGCCACCGGCCGCATGCGCTCATCGGTAACCGGGTGTGTGAATTCTCTTTGTGTCACTACTCCTGAAACATCAGGTGCTTGAACGCTTCCTCAGTCAGCAGCACATCCCATTGATCGCCATCGGCACGCAATGCTGCCAACGTGCAGTCACCGTTCACGTAGACGCAATTGAGCGCTGTTTCTGCCGGTCGAAAACCGTACCCTTGCTGCACAAAGAACTGTCGCAGCGCCCGGTCGTCAGCGGTAGACTCCACCTGCCTGCGCCAGATCGCAAGGACACGGCCACCGTTTGTCGGTTCAGGTCCGCTTGCGTGTTGGCACTCTCCCGGTACTCGAAATAGATATTAAGTTTGCCCCCGACATCTTCGGTTGGGAGCTCGTCTCTCAGGACGAAGCGGCGCTCTCGGCTCTCAGCTTGCTTGTTGTCGTCCCGCTCGGTGCTCGCCACAGCCTGCCGAAGGTGGACATGACGACCGTTCGACAGGTGGAAGCCATAGTGTTGGAAGGACTCGGACGACTTTACGCAGTACTGGTCCTGGTTCGCCGGTAAGCGACGCATCCCCTACGTCGACAAAAATTCGTTCATTACGATGCCCATCACCAACGCGTCCAGTTTCTCCGGGAAGAAGGGGAACATTGGCGCACCCTCGACGAGGTAAGCCCCGCACGGTCGATACGCTCGTGTCGGATGGTCCGTGGTGACGGAGCCAGGACTGGCCCCGATCCCGTTACGCGCATTCGTGACAGGCAGCATCCCTGTACACGATACACGGGCCAATACTCCAATCGACTCGATCATATGCGATGTGTTGGCCGGTAGCAACGCAGGTCAGTACGCAATAGCGCACTGCAACCTGTGTTGACACCACACAGCGGGATACCCCAACCGGCGTAGACCCTCGTGTCACGGATTCCAACCAGCGCCGCCGTACCAGGGATGCCAATACCAACAGCTTGAGTCCTGCTTGCCCCGTCCACTACACTCGCAACTGGAACGACCACGACTACACGGCACACCGAGGCGCGGTCGCCATCACACAACATATCCGTACAGGAAAGGAGCCTACGATCATGGCCCCGCCGCTCTACCGCTTTCGCACCCCGACCGAGATCGTCTACGGCATCGGCACCGTCGGGCAAACAGGCGCCATCACCCGCAGATACGCGTCCGACCGCGTCCTCATCGTCACCGACCGTGGTGTCATCGCCGCCGGACTGCTCGACCGCGTGACTCAGCCACTCACGGAGGCGGGCCTCCGGTACGATGTCTTCGACTCGGTGGAGCCGAACCCGTCAATCGAGACGGTCAACCGTGGACTTCAGGCGTTCCAGAACAGCGGCGCACAGGCCATCGTCGCCATCGGAGGCGGCAGTTCCATCGATGCCGCCAAGGCCATTTCCCTGCTGGCAACCAATGGTGGCGATATTGCCAGCTACGAAGGCGCCGACAAAGTTCACCTCCCCAATGCCCCGTTAGTCGCTATCCCCACCACCGCCGGTACCGCCAGTGAGGTGACCATCTTCTTTGTGATCACGAACCGTGACACCGGCTACAAGTTTTCCGGTGGCAGCGTCAACGCCACCGCCCATGTCGCGATTCTCGACCCCGAACTGACCCTGACAATGCCGCCGAGACTGACGGCCGCTGTCGGTATGGACACCCTCACCCACGCCATCGAGTCGTACACCTGTCTCGTCACCTACCCCGTCACCTCGTCGCTGGCATTCGACGCCATCGCTCGCACCGCGAAATACTTGCCGCAGGCCGTGGAACACGGTGACGACATCGAAGCACGCGACAACATGCTCATGGCCTGCCTGATGGCGGGCATGGCCTTCTCGAACTCACGCCTCGGGAACGTCCACGCAATGTCGCACCCGGTCGGGGGACATTTTGACGTGCCGCACGGCGTGGCGAATGCCATCATCCTTCCCTACGTGATGGAGTACAACCTCGCTGCGTCCGCGGAACGGTTTGCCAACATCGCCACAGGGCTTGGCTGCGACGTCGCCGGAAAGTCCCAGGCCGACGCCGCGAAGATGGCGGTGGACGCTGTGCGTACCCTGTCCCGTCGGATTGGCATACCCGAGCGCCTGTCGGAGGTCGGCGTCACCACCGACAGAATTCACCTCCTGGCCACCGACGCTATGAAGAGCGGTAATATCCCCATCAACCCCCGCCCGACAACCTACGACGACATGGTGGAACTCTATCAGCGGGTCATTTAGCGTGTAAGGAGCGGCTCATGGCACGGAGAACCGGCGGACAACTGGTTGTAGACACGTTGCGAGGCTACGGTGTAGACACGGTGTTCGGCATCCCCGGCGTCCACAACCTGGGCATCTATGAAGCGCTGCGTGAACAGTCGGCCATTCGCCACATCCTCACACGGCACGAACAGGGTGCGGCATTCATGGCCGACGGCTACGCACGGGTCTCGGGTCGCCCCGGCGTCGCACTCGTCACCACCGGGCCCGGTGCATTGAACACCCTCACCCCACTCGGCGAGGCCTACACTGATTCCTCACCTGTCCTGGTGATTGCCACCAACGTCGAACGACGGCTGCTTGAAACGGGCAGAGGAACCCTTCACGAAGTGAAGGATCAGCCCGGCGCGTTCCGAGCCGTCATCGGGCAGTGCGAGCGCGCCATGAACGCGTGGGAGCTCGCACCGGCCCTCCAACGCGCCTGGGCCGTCCTGTCCGGATCCCGTCCTCGTCCGGCGGCGCTGGACATCCCCAACGACGTGCTGCTTGAAGCCACCGACATGGAGCCGCCACCGCTACCGTATGCGGTCGTACTAGAACCACAGGTGACCGATATCGAGCGGGCCGCAACGCTCCTTCGCACGGCGAATCGGCCCGTCATCTACGCGGGTGGTGGTGTCGTTGGTGATGCGGCGCACGCACTGGTGGTGCTAGCCGAGCGCCTCGGCGCGGGCGTGGTCACCTCGTCGAAGGGCAAGGGAGCCATTCCCGATGATCATCCCCTCGCCCTCGGCTGTGACGCAGGGAGCAGGAGTCCGCTGTCCCGCTATATGCGTGACTGCGATGTTGTCCTCGCGGTAGGAACACGATTCGCGGGTGAAACCGCCCGAAACTGGCAGGTTCCGTGCGCCCAGAGTCTCATCCGTATCGACGCCGACCCGACAGATCTGTCCCGGAGTGTCCTGCCAGGCGTTGCTATCCACGCCGATGCGCGGCGTGCGCTCGACGCTCTCGTGCGAGCACTCGGCGCCGGAATGTGCCATGCCGATCCCACTATCGCCAAACTCCGCGAACACGTTCGAGATGCAGCTCGCACGTCAGCGCCGTGGAACTGCGCCGTCCTCGATGCAATCCGTGCGTCACTCCCACACGATGGCATCCTGTGCGTCGACATGACCATGGTCGGGTATCAGGCCGCAACATCATTTCCAACCTACCGGCCCCGCACCTTCCTCGCGCCGCGTGGCTTTGGCACACTCGGATTCGCCCTGCCAGCCACCATCGGTGCGCGGGCGGCGGCGCCCAACCGGCCAGTCGTCGCTCTGGTGGGTGACGGCGGTTTCCAGTTCAGCATGCAGGAGGTCGCAACCGCGATCCAGCATCAACTCGGTGTTGCCTTCCTGATTGTGAACGACAACAGCTATACAGCCGTGCGACGCGCGCAAGAACGGCAGTACGGACACACCGTGGCGGTCGACCTGATCAACCCCGGCTTCCAGCAACTGGCTGCCGCCTATGGCATGCCCGCCGAACTGGTGCCCGACCCCGTTCACCTCCAGCCCGCGCTTGAACGCGCCTACGAACGCACGGGGCCAACGCTGCTGGAAATCCGGGTGCCAGAGCAGGATATATGCAACGCTTCGCCCCTACCTCCAGAGAGACTCCGTTGAGCCCGATACGCCCTGCGGCTGAAACGCGCGGGCCCGCAGCGCCTTTGCGTTCATCTCCGTGCCTATACCCGGACGCGTCGGTAACTGAAAGTGACCATCGACCAGGAGCGGCGCCTCGTCGCAGAGCTCTGCACGCAACCCTTGCTCGAACTCCATCTGCTCGAGAATCAGGAAGTTGGGAATGGCCGCCGCCAGGTGAATTGAGGCCAGGGTCACGATCGGGCCACCCGGATTATGCGGCGCGACGGCAATATAGTGCGTGTCGGCCATCGCCGCGATCCGCTTCACCTCCGTCAAGCCCCCTGCGTGCATCAGATCCGGCTGTGCCACACGGCATCCCTGAAGCTCAAACAGCTCGCGGAACTCCCACCGCGAGAGCAACCGCTCCCCGGTGGCAATCGGCACCGGGCACTGCTGCTGCAATGCGGCCATCGCCCGCGCATTCTCAAATGGGATCGGCTCTTCAAACCAGTACGGGCGGGAAGGTGCCAGGCGCTCAGCCAGGAGCAGTGTTGTACGAGGGGACAACCGCTCAGCCAGTTCGATCATCATGTCGCAGTCATCACCGGCACCCTCCCGTGCTCCTGCCACCAGTTCCGCGGCGCGCCCGAACGCGCGACTCTCGTTCTCCATCAGCAGGTTCCTGTCAATGGGAGAGAACTTGAACGCGGAAAAGCCCCGTCGGCGTGCCTCCCGCGCACCGTCCGCGGCCTGTGCGAAGTTCTGTACGCCGGGCAGCCAGTGACTCGCGTACGCTCTGATCCGATCACGGTAGGGCCCACCTAGCAGGCGGTACACCGGAACACCCAGCCGTTTGCCCTCGATGTCCCAGAGAGCAATGTCGAGCGCCGCAAGCGCCGTCATAAGAATGGCGCCGCCCCGCCACCACCAGGCGTGATACATCCCATGCCAGTGCCGTTCCACCCCTGCCGGGTCCCTCCCGACCAGATACGCGCTCAGTTCCTGAATCGCTGTCTCCACCGCTTGCACACTGCCGTGCAGCGAGCCCTCGCCCCAGCCATGAATGCCTTCGTCGGTGTCCACCCGCACAAACAGCCAATTCACCCAGTCAGCCCAGCACACAAAGGTCTCAACACCGGTGATCTTCATCGATTCCCCCCACGCTTCAACTCCACACCCTCGCCCCAGGGCAGCCGTCAGATTTTTGCATCGGGCCGCGGCACTCAGATGCCGTTCACGCTGCGTGGCCGTCTTCTTTTGCTCACGCGTAAAAAGTAGCCCCGCACCCCCCAGCCAACACAGAACACGTTTGCCGCACTCAGCGATCGATCATAAGAATAATCCCTTCATGCCCGCACCATGCCACAGGTTTCGGCAAGGTCTTCACCGCCGGATTGCTAAAGACTCCGAATACCCTGAAAAGGTGCATTGGCGGCTGGTTGGTAATCTCCGCCTCGGTGGTCAGGCGCTGGCCGTGTCCGACCACCGAAACGTGGCATCATCAACCAGCCTGCGATACCTATTTTCAGGGCAGCGCTGATGCCCCGCGGGGGCACCCCCGAGTAATGAAAAGCATGCCATCCCCGTGGAACCACGCGGGGAGTCCGCGAAGGCGGACTTTGCCGTGTCAGGTGCGACTTTAGTCGCTGGCCGCGTCCGACCACCGATACGCGGCATCATCAATCAAACGGCGAGTCCTATTTTCAGAGCAGCGTCGATGCCCTGCGGGGGCACCCCCGAGGGGTGAAAATCAGGGCGCGCCGACGCGTGGGGACTGTAGGGGCGTATTGCAATCATGGGAGACAAGTTAAGGGTGGTGTCAGGAAGTCAAGGGGGGGGCAGCGATGGCAAACGGTGACC
>JAABUZ0100003544.1_pt1 | contig 22970 bp, 33 predicted proteins | sample 5562091 | NCBI WGS metagenome assembly JAABUZ01 (sample SAMN12813069, study PRJNA571459) | rock metagenome | isolation source: Antarctica rocks | place: Antarctica: Victoria Land, Linnaeus Terrace sud | collected 2015-12-21
CTGCGCGTTGACAGCTTGCTAGTGCGGTTTCTGTTGGCGTGATGAGCGCCGGAGCCGAGCCTGGAGGGCGAGGCGGAGGCGCTTATCACGCCCGGCGGGCCGCCGAGCATGGGCCGCTCGAACGACCAGGAGGACCTGTTGTCCGAGCGACGGAAGTACCGGAAGTTCACCGCCCAGCAGAAGACCGAGCTCGTGCTCGCGGCGTTGAAGGGCCACAAGTCGATCGCGGAGCTCGCGCGCGAGCGCGATGTGTCTGAGACGCTGCTGCGGCGCTGGCGGGAGCAGTTTCTCGCTGGCGGCGCGGAGAAGCTCGCCGGGAAGGCCGAGCGCACGCAGCTCGACGAGCTGCGCCAGCGCAACGCCCGCCTCGAGCGCGCCCTCGGCCGCAAAACGATGGAGCTTGAGATCTCGGGGGAACTCTTGCGGGGATGGGAGTGACCGAGCGCGTCGCCCGTTCCCGCGAGCTGGTCGCCGAAGGACGGTCTCCTTCGGTCGTGGCGCGCGTCGCAGGCCTCAGCCGGCAGGCTCTCTACCGGCGGCCGAAGCGGCCGCCTCGCGGCCACCGCAGGCCGCTCTCTGAGGCGGATCGGATGATTCTCGAAGTGGCCCGGGCCAACCCGACCGACGGCACCCGCATGGTCGCCGCCCTGGCTGGGAGAGAGCTGCGTCGGGCGGTGAATCGCAAGAAGGCCCGACGGCTCATGACCGAGCACCGGATGCTGCAGCGCCACCGGCCCTTGGGCCGGCGCCGCCGGCCGGGGTTCTTCCGAGTCGAGCGGCCCGATCAGCTCTGGCACATGGACATGGCCTCCGTCTGGAGCGCCGAGCACGGCTGGAGCTACCTCAACGCCATCATCGACTGCTGCACCCGCGAGATCACCGGCTGGAGCCTGGACGTCCGCTGCCGCCACCAAGAGGCCACCGCCGTCATCGACCAGGCCGTCGCCGACCGCAGCGTCGAGCCCGGCACGCTCGTGCTCGGCTCAGACAACGGGACCGCCTACACAAGCCGCGCCTTCCGGGCCCGGCTCGCCGAGCTCGAAGTGACCCACCGCCGCGGCGGCTACCGCGACCCCCAGAGCCAGGCGTCATCGAGAGCTGGTTCTCAAAGCTCAAAGAACGCTGCATCTGGAGAGAAGAATTCGAGACCCTCGACGACGCCCGCGAGGCCATCAGCCGCTACATCGACCGCTACCACCACCGGCCTCACAGTCGCCTCAACTACAAGACGCCGCGCGAAGTCGCGGCCCTATAGAAGGATGTCAACGACGACCTAATCCCAGCGGCCTGAACTGACAACCGCACCGGGGACCAGGCCAGCCCGCGCCCGCAGCTTACGACGAGTTCTCGGATGGTTTCTTAAGCGACACCACCGGGCGGCCATAGCAAGGCACAAAGTGAAGGAAGGCGCGAACGGCCCCTGCGGTATCGCGGCAAAGCAGCACCAGGCAGTCGCTGTGGTGCTCCCCCAGGAACGGAACCGCCCTGGTCGGCGCGGGTCTGAGTGCGGACGGCCCGCTCACCGTCCCGCGATCGTCGCGTCGGGCAGGAACGCGGCGACCGCAAACCAGAACTGCTCGTCGTGCTCGAGGGGGCGCAGGCGCTCGCCCGCGAGCGGGCCGCGGATGGCGCGCCCCGTGATGTCCCACGTGCTGCCGGTCTGCTGGTCTGCGAAGACGCCTGCCGCCGCCGGTGCGAAGGTGAGGGGTCGTGTCCCGGCGTGTGGATCGAACGCAGCTGCGGTCCCGACGTCCCGTGAGTCGGTGATGACGTCCGCATCCAGCGCTGAGAGGACACCGCGCTTGAACAGCACGACGTAGGGCTGAGAGCCGACGCGTCCGGCTGCGACGCGGTGCCGCTGGAGGCCGCTGAACGGGATCACCGTCGCCGCGTGGGCACTGCGGATCAGGACGACCCGCTCCTTCGGGGGCAACCGCCGGTCTGGCGCGCGGTCGAGTGCGAACGGTTGCCCGTTCGGGTCGGTGTCGTATCCCTCGTACGGGTTGCGGCCGTAGTCCCGGACGAATCCTGTGTCCCGGGAGAGGACCGTGCCGTGTGGGTAGATGTGCTTGAAGTCCTGCCAGCTGAGCGTCTGGTTCGCGAGCGTTCGGAGGCGTGTGCCGGTCAGGGTCCCGACGAGTGCCTCGCCGCTGAACTGTTGCCACCAGCTCTGGGTCTGGCGATCCCACATCACGAGGTCCGAATGGCGTAGCTTCCCGGTGGTGCCAAACGTCAGGTCGCGTCCGTCCACTCGCCGGTCGAAGACGACGCCGGAGTTGCAAAGCGGGCAGTAGGTCGCAGCGATCGGACGACCGGCGAGGCGGTCGTTGACGATCTCGTGCCACACGAGGATCTGGAGGGGGTAGGCGCGCGTCGCCGCTCCCTGCTCGACGACCATCACGGGTTCGCGCTCGGCGAGGAACCGATCGCCCTGGCGCTGTGTCACGACGTGCGGGTGGTCGATCGGCGGGATGCCGTCACGAGGCGGCCCTCCGTCCTGGAACTGATTTAGTGCGACCGAGTGGTGGGCGAAGTCGGTTCTCCAGCCCGGGTACCGCGCGTCGGCGCCAGCCGCAGCGCGGGAGTTGGCCGGCGCGCCCACGGGACCGCCTCCACACGCGGCGAACGTGGTGGCGGCTGCGATGAGGAGGATCGTAGCGAGGACCCGAGGCATCATCTTCTGCGACCTGTGCGCGGTCAGAACGGTTCAGCGAATCGTCCGGGCGTCCGGTGGGTCCAACCTGCCATGGCGAGATCACGCACGCGGTGTGAGGGCGAGCATCCCGATCTGCGCGCGGAGTGGCGCCGGGCGGGCCGTGCGTTGCTGTTCTTCAGCGCCTGTCTACTCCTCATCTTTGTGCTCGCCGCCGTCGGCATCTATCACTGAGACGACAGGCCGTTCGGTGAATGGCATGATCGCGCAGTCAATGGACGTCGAGTTCGCCAGCGGGGGAGCGGCCGCCGCTGCGGGCACCTGGGACGAGCACGCGACGAGCTACGCCCGCCAGGAGCGTTTCGAGGCGTCCGCCATCGCAGCAGCGCTGCGGCTCGCCGATCCTGGACCTCAGGACCGCGTGGTTGACCTCGCGACCGGTACGGGCCTCCTGCTGCACGCCCTCGCGGCGCGAGACCCGCGACCGGCGACGGCGACTGGCGTCGATCGCTCCCCGGGCATGCTCGCGCAGGTTGGGCGGTTTCCTGATGAGTGGCGTGTGATCCGCGGCGACGCGCGGTGTGTGCCCTTGCCGGACGGAGCCGCCGACGTGGTCACGTGCTGCTACCTGCTGCACCTCTTGGGCATGGAGGATCGGGGCCGTGTTCTGCGTGAGGCGCGCCGTTTGCTTTGCCCTGCGCCGGGCTCACGGCTGGTGATTGCGACGGTGTGGGCAAACCCAGACACGATCGGAGGCCGGATGCTGAACGGTCTCCTGCCTCGCCTCGCGGCCGCCAGTCCCCGCCGGTGGGGTGGGCTGATGCCAGTGGACCCGATGGCCGAGCTGGGGCCCGCCGGGCTGGCCGCGACCCATCGCTTGGTTCTGCGGCGCGGCGGCTATCCCTCGCTCGTGGTGCGTGCGCGAGTCGCATGAGCAGTGGCGCAGCGCTCAGTCCTGAGTGATGCCGGCCACGAGATCAGCGATCGCGGGTGCCTGGTCCTCCTGGAGGAAGTGCTTGCCTGGCAGGCGGTGGATCGTGTCGACGCTGGCGGCGCGGCGGACTGCCTCGCCGTGGATGTCGACCTTCAGCGCCGGGTCCCGCGTGCCCCAGACGACCTGCACTGGGTAGCGCCTGCTGCCGAGCACGGAGCGGTAGAGGTCGCGCTTGACGGCGGTGCGCTCGAAGCCGCGCATGATCTTCAGGAACGCGCGACCACGGTCCTCGCGCTTGAGCAGGTCGACGTACGCGTCGAGTTCGGCGTTAGGGACCGCAGAGCGATCGGCGACCCCTTGCAGGCTCATCAGTGCGCGGAACGCCGGCTTGGAGAGCGCCCGCAGGTAGACCTCGCCGACTCCGCGTCGCGCAAACGGCTCCATCGACCACGGCCTCTTGAACGTGTCGACGTCCACGATGGTGTTGAGGACGGTCAGCGACTTCACCCGGTCTGGCACCGCAGCGGCCAGCTCGAATCCGACCGGACCGCCCAGGTCGTGGACGACGAGATGAAAGTGCTCGAGTCCGAGAGCGTCCACGGCGGACACGCAGTACTGCCCGAGTCCGGTCCAGGTGTAGTCGAAGTTCTCCGGACGGTCGGCGAGCCCCAGGCCGGGCAGGTCGAACGCAACGCCGCGCACGTCGCGCGCGGCGAGCTCGTCCAGCACCTTGCGGTACAGGAAGGACGACGTTGGGACGCCATGCATGCATAGGACCGTCTCGCCGTCGCCGGCCTCACGCACGAAGCCGGTCATGCCGGCGGCGGTGAAGGCGCGGCCCGCGGCACGATGGTCCGCGACGACCTCAGTGCTCGTCATCAACCGACCCTACCGTCGGCGCTGGCCCAGACCACGCGCCTCGGCCGCTGAGCAGGCCGAGGTTCGACACGACGAAGGGGATCAGGAAGTTGGCCGCGCTACGCACCCACGTCAACGTCGATGCGTGCCCGCCGAGTATCACGGCCCCCTGGTTGATGGCTGTCAGCAGGAGGCCGACGACGAACGCGATCCGTGTCGTCCGGCGCAGGTGCGTGCGACGCAGGCAGTAGGCGAGCGCCTCGCGCGTGCCACCCTCGTATGACGAACGAGCGGTCACCGCGGGAGGCGTGTCGGCGGGAAGGTGCATCCGACCGGTGAGACCAGCCGGAATGCGATCCGGTTCATGTCGCCTACTCGGCTCCAACTGAACCCTTGAGCCGCCGTCAGGGTCGTACGCCGAAGATCGCCGCCGAACCGCGGCCGTAGCCAAACCTGACCGAGGACCGATGAGACGCGTACACAACATCTCTGCCGTGGCCGCCGTTGTGCTGGGCGGCGTTGTGCTGGTCTCCTGTGGAGGCAGCACAGGCTCGAAGAGCGCCACGGCCGGCGCCAGTGACTCCACCGGCTTCTCGGCGATCGCCAAACAGGCTCATGGACAGACGGTGCGCTGGTGGCTGTACGGCGGCGACGACAAGGTCAACGCATACGTCGACGACGTCGTGGCGCCCGCGGCGCGCAAGTTCGGCGTGCGGATCAGACGGGTTCCCGTCACGGACACCGCCGACGCGCTCCAGCGGGTGGTCGCCGAACGTCGTGCGGGCAAGACCTCGGGTGGCGCGGTCGACCTGATCTGGATCAACGGGGAGAACTTCGCGACCGGCAAGCAGGCCGGCCTGTGGCTGCGCGGTTGGGCTCGTGGACTGCCCAATGCGCGGCGCTACGTCGATCAGGGCGATCCTGCGATCAGTCACGACTTCCAGGTGTCCGTCGACGGGCAGGAGTCACCGTGGCAGCGTGCCGCGTTCGTGTACGCCTACGACGGCGCGAAGCTTAAGGCGCCGCCGCAGGACCTCGACGGGCTGCTCGCCTATGCCAAGGCGCACCCGGGCCGGGTCACCTATCCGGCTCCCCCGGACTTCACGGGTTCGGCGTTCGTGCGCCAAGTCGTGGCGGCCCGAGGAGAGGACGCAGCGTTCGCCTACCTCAAGGAGCTCAAGCCGCATCTCTATCGCCATGGCACCACGTACCCGAAGTCCGAGGCCGAGCTCAGCACGCTGTTCGGTGATGGCAAGGTCGACTTCGCGATGTCCTACGACTCGTCGTTCGTGAGCTCCGGGGTCCGCAAGGGCGAGTTCCCCGGCTCGGCCCGGCCGTTTCTCCTCGGAGGCGGCTCGCTGCAGAACACGTCGTTCGTGACGATTCCCGCCGATGCCGCCCACCAGGCCGGCGCGCAGGTCGTGGCCAACCTGCTGCTCAGCCCGCAGTTGCAGGCGGCCAAGCTCGCGCCGGCGTCCCTGGGCAATCCGACCGCGCTCGATTCCCGCCGCCTCGGTGCCGGCGTGAGGCTGTTCAGCGGGGCCGCGGCCAGCCGCTACGTCCTACGAGACTACGGACGGACCGTGCCCGAGCTTCCCGCCGGCCGGGTCGCGCCGCTGGAGCGACGATGGAAGCAGGAGATCCTCCGATAGCCGCGGTCGCCGCATTGCTCCGCCGGCCGCGGGTACGCGACGCTGCGCTGGCTCCCGCGGCGCTGACGACTATCGTCCTGTTCGGCGGCGCACTCGCCGGGACGGTGCGCACGAGCGTGCTCCCGCTCGGCGGCCACGCGACGCTGGATGCGTGGCAGGCGCTGCTCGACGATCCCGGCTTCGCGGACGCTGTGACCTTCACGCTGCGCACCGCAGCCCTCAGCACCCTGCTGGCCGCGCTCGTGGCTCTGGCGGTGGCGATGGCCGCGCGCCGCAGCGGCACCCGGGTCCGGGCGCTGCTCGCGCTTCCGGTCCCCGTCCCGCATCTGCTCGTCGCGAGCGTCGCGGTTCTGTGGCTGGCACCGGGCGGCCTGGCCGAGCGGCTCCTCGGCGGGCTGCCGGTCGCGTTGATGCGCGACCGCGCCGGACTGGGGATCGTGCTCGTCTATGTCTACAAGGAAGCACCGTTCCTGGTCCTGTTGCTGCTGGCGGCGATGGGACAGGGTCACCGCGAGCGCGGCGAGGCCGCCGCCGCGCTCGGCGTCTCGCCTTCCCAACGGCTTCGCTGGGTGACCTGGCCGACGCTTCGCGGGCCGCTGGTCGTCGGATCGATCGTCGTGTTCGCCTACGCGTTGGGCGCGTTCGAGGTGCCACTGGCGCTGGGGCCGTCCTATCCGCCCACCGTCGCCGAGTACGCGCTGCAAGCCACGTACTCAGACCTCATCGCCGGCCAGAGCACCGCTTCGGCAGCGCTGCTGCTGAGCGCACTGGCGTCGATGCTGCTGGCCGCGCTCGTCGTCCGTGCCGCCCGGGACCCGCAGGGTGGCTGACCGTTCCCGCCAAGCGCGCGCGCCGACGATCGCGGCGCTCATCGCCCTGCCGCTGCTGGCGTTGATCATCCGCGCGTTCGCCGACGTGTGGCGCGCGCCCGCGATCGTGCCGCAGCGCCTCGGGCTGCGCGGCGTGCGCATCGCGTTCTCCGGTGACACTGCAACGGCGTTCACGAACTCGCTGGTCGTCGCGCTGTGGACGGTGACGGTCGCGCTCATGGTCGGCTGGCCGGCCGCGAGGGTGCTCGGCGAACGGCGGCTGCGCCACCCCGCGCCGGTCTTCCTGCTGCTCGCCATGCCGCTGCTCGTGCCCAGCTACGCGGTCGGCAGCGGCCTGACGGAGTGGTTTATCCGACTCGGCCTTGACGGCACCATCCTCGCGCTCGTCGCGGCGCACCTGACGTTCGTGCTGCCCTACGTCACGGTCGTCCTGCTCGCCGGGTTTGGCCCGCGGCTGACCGCGATCGAGGAGCTGGGCAGCGTCAGCGGGCTTTCGCAGCTGCGCCGGCTGGCGTGGGTGACCCTGCCCTCCGCCGCTCCGACCGTGGCCGCCGCTGCGCTGCTCGGCTTCCTGGTGTCATGGAGTGACTACGGCGCCAGCCTGGCAGTCGGCGCCGGCCGGCCCATGCTCCCGGTCGTGCTGCTGCCGTTCATCGGCGCTGACCCTCAGGTCGCCGCGACGCTCGCGTTGCTGTTCCTGGCCCCCGCGATCGCCGCCCTCGCGGTCACCGTCCGAGCCGGAAGGCAACCGCTGTGATCCCATCGGAGCTGTCGTGCGAGTCTCTCACCGTCACGCCTGGCGGCAGTCCCGTGCTGCGAGGCCTGTCGCTGCGCGTGGAGGCCGGCACCCGGACCGCCCTGGTCGGGCCGTCGGGCGCGGGAAAGACCACCCTGCTGCGCGCGATCGCTGGCTTGCAGACGGTGCAAGAGGGACGGATCCTGCTCGCCGACCGCGAGATCCACCGTACCGCACCCCACCGGCGAGGCATCGCCGTTGTCTTCCAGGAGCCGCGACTGCTCGGGCACCTGGACGTCCTCGACAACGTCGCGCTGCCGCTGCGCGCCGCCGGCATCGCCCGGCGCGAACGCCGCCATGCTGCCGCCATGCATCTCGAAGAGGTGGGGATCACTGCCCTGAGCAAGCGCCGCGTGCAGGGCCTGTCTGGCGGCGAGCAGCAGCGCGTCGCGCTGGCCCGCGCCCTCAGCGGCGACCCCGACCTGCTGCTGCTCGACGAGCCGCTCGGCGCGCTGGACCCAAACCGCCGCAACGCGCTGCGCGGTGTCATCTGCGACGTCCAGCGCGAGCGACAGATCACGACCTTGATCGTCACCCACGACCGCTCCGAGGCCGCCGAGCTCGGCGACAGCATCGCGCTGATGCTCGAGGGCCGGATCGTGCAACACGACGAAGCGCGCGCGCTGTTCGAACGGCCCGTCAGCGCTGCGGTCGCCCGCTTCTTTGGGGTGGCGAACCTGATCGCCGACGCGGCTGGAACGCTCGCCATCCGCCCGGAGCATGTGCGCATCGACGCCGGCGGCGCGTTGCGCGGAACGGTGCTCGAAGCCCACTACGCCGGCGACCACGTGCGCGTGATCGCCGACTGCGACGGCCGTCGCATCCAGGCGCACGTGCCGCCGCACACAGCGCCCCATCCCGGGCAGGAGATCGACGTCGAGCTGCCCGCCGAGCACGTCTGGAGGCTGCCGTCGTCGGTTCCCGCCGCCGACGAGACGGCCTGAGCCGGGAGGGCCGCGTCAGGGCGCGCGGTGCGGCTCATCGTCGCGCAGCGCGCGCGCGAGCGTCGCGCGCGCGGACTCCTCGTCGCGACCCGTCGCGCGCCGCACTCGCCGCCCGGTGGCGTCGAACGCCTCGGCCACCCAGCACGACGACGGACGGCGCAGCCGCCGCTTGCGGACACGGGTTACCGGCAAGGGCTCTCCGTAGGCCAAGGCGGCAAGCACTCCGCGCCGGTCGAGGCGCGCCAGACGGTCGGCGCCACCGATCGGACGCCCGTCGACGACGACCTGCGGGACGGTGGACCCACCGGTCAGCTCCTGCAACCGGCGCCGGAACCCGGGGATACCGTCCCCCGACACGGTCTCGTGCCGGATGCCGCGGCGATCAAGCAGTGACGTCGCCCGCGCGCAGTGTGGACAGCCGCCGAGCACGTAGACGGTGATCGGCACGTTTTGCGTGGGGAACACCACCTCAGAACGTGATGACCTGAAAGCCATCGGCGACGAGCGCGCGCAGGCTCGGGTGATCCTTGAAATCTGAGACGAACGGCACCCCAGACTGTTCGATCGCGTCCTTGACGCCGTAGGCCCGTGAGCAGTACAGGCACGCGCCGCTAACCACGGGGCGGACGGCCTCGAACAGGCGGAAGTACTTCTCGTCGGCGTCGGTCAACCGTGGCACCCAGGTGACGCCGGCGCCGTCGAACATGAGCCGGACGTCGTCGCCGGCCTCCTGGAACTCCTGCGTGGTGGTCAGGGCGTTGGCCATGCGGCCGGTTCCCTCCGGCGTGTCCTGCCCGGCGAGCAGGATGATCGCGATCTTGAGCACGGCTTCTCCTTCACGGATTGATCAGACGGCAGCGGCGGTGCCCGACGCGCTGTGAGGGACGACCGGAAGCGGTTCGTCTTGGTTTCGGGCCGTACGGGCTCAGACCCACTCGAAGCCAGGTCGATTCACGATCTTCATCGCGCACCGCCCGCGGTGTCCGTACGCCGACTGCATGACGTGCAAGGCAGCGGATCGCCGGCCACGGATCACATGCTCACGCGGACACATGAGACTCCCGAACGTGACCCGACAGCTACGGACACGTACCGGCACGGCTTGGCCCCGACGGCGAGTGATACGGATCACACTCTAGATGTGGCCGGGCAGGTGGCCGCCGACCCTCGGCGCACCGTTTCGCAGCGCTGCGGGTCGGACGTCACGTGCACGCGGTCGAGAACCCGCACGACATACGCCACGTCCTCGTGATCTACGACGGGTCCGCGGCTGCGCGTAGCGGGCTCGCTGAGGCAGCATCTCTGACCGCGGAGCACGATGCCCCGCTGACGGTCGTCACACTTGTGGTGCACGAGCGCCAAGCGGTCGGCTGCTGTGTGCCGGCGGCCACGTGGAATCGCGAGCTCGACACAATCGTCGATGAGCAACTGACCGAGGCGCGGGCGATTCTCGGCTCCTACGGCCGGGCCGCGCACTTGGCCGCGGTGGAGGGCGACGGCGCCCGCGCCGTGCACCAGACCGCGGAGGCGCTCGGCTGTGATCTCGTGCTGGTGCCCGCCCACGGACTCTTTCCTGAACGCCTGGCCCGCGGCTGCCGGCGCGCGGGGTGCGCACGGGTCATCGCGGTCAGGGCTGGGTGACACGCCCGACGTGGGCGGCGAACCCAGCACCTCGCATGAGGGTCACAGATCACATGCTCACCCGGACCGATGGGAATCCCCGGACGTGACTGATCGCTACGACCTGGTGATCCTGGGGGGCGGCACCGCGGGGCTCGTCTCGGCATTCATCGCCGCTGGCGTCGGCGCGCGCGTGGCCCTTGTCGAACGCGACCGGACCGGCGGTGACTGTCTGTGGACGGGCTGTGTCCCCAGCAAGAGCCTGATCGCGGCCGCGCACGCGGCGCACCGCATGCGCCATGCCGACGCTGTCGGGCTTGCCCTGGTCGAGCCGGTCATCGACTTCGCCCGGGTCATGGACCGAGTGCACGCCGCGATCGCCGAGATCGAGCCGCACGACTCCCCGGCTCGCTTGCGCAACGCCGGCGTGGAGGTCATCGGCGGCGAAGGGCACTTCGTCGACGGGGCGATGATCGAAGCGGGTGGCCGCCGGCTGCGGTTCGCCTCGGCGATCGTGGCGACCGGCTCAGAGACTGCCCTCCCGCCGGTCAGCGGCCTGACCGGCGGCGACGTCCTGACGACCGAGAGTGTGTGGGCGCTGAGTCGAAGTGCTGCGGCCGGCGGGCGCCCCCGGCCAACTCGTGCTCGACGTCGATGGTGAACGCGATACGGTCACCTTCGACCAGGCCCTCGTCGCCACGGGCCGCCGGCCGCGGACCGCCGGAATCGGGCTCGAGGCTGCCCACGTCGAGATCGACCAGCGCGGCGCGATCGCCGTCGACGACCGCCTGCGCACCAGCGCGCCGCGCATCTGCGCCGCCGGCGACGTGACGGCGCGGCTGCCGTTCACCCACGTCGCGGCCAACCACGCGCGCGTGGCAACGGTCAACGCCCTGTTCGGCCTGCGGCGCACCGTCGCCGAGACCATCCCCTGGGTCACCTTCACCGACCCCGAGGTCGCGCACGTCGGGCTCACGGAGGCACAGGCCGGCGACCGCTGGGGTGATCGCGCGATCCTCGCACGCAGCGACTACGCGGTCTTGGACCGCGCGATCACCGAGGCCGAGCCCGAAGGCTTCGCGCTGCTCGTCGCCGACCCCCGCGGACGGCTCGTCGGCGCGACCGTCGCGGCCGCAGGCGCCGGTGAGGTGATCGCCGAGCTCACCGCCCGGGTCGTGGCGGGCGACAAGATCGACGCGCTCTCGATGACGGTCCACGCCTACCCGACGCTGGCCGAGGGCCCGTCACGCGCCGCCGACGAGCACCTGCGCCAGAAGTACGCCAGCCCGCGCTACCGCGCATTGGCCCGCCCGATCCTGGCGGCGCGCCGGCGGCTGGGACGTCGTGTCTGATGCCGACAGCCCGAGAAAGAGCACCCGGGCAGTGGTGGTCCGGAGCACGAGGAACCGAATCGCGCCGCGGCAGGTCCAACGCTCCATGACCGCCCACGCCACGTTCAACGGCCAGACCATCGCCGAGAGTGACCACACGATCGTCGTGGAGGGCAATCACTACTTCCCCGTCGATGACGTGCGCGACGATCTGCTTCACGCGACATCGAGCCGGACGCTGTGCCCGTGGAAGGGGATTGCCAACTACTGGACCGTCGAGGTCGACGGCGTACGCGCCAAGAACGCGGCGTGGGGGTACCGGCGCCCGTGGCCGTTGGCGCGGCGCGTGAAGGGACGCATCGCGTTCTGGAACGGGGTGGCCGTCCACGCCGACTGACCTGAACCGTCACGCCCGCCCGACCCAGGAGGTTTCCCATGTCTAATCGGCAGGAGAAGGAGCGCCGTCGCCAAGCGCGTCAGGACACCGAGGCGCAGGCCGCTGCGGCTGGGCAGCGTCGCAGCACCATTCGATTCCTCGCCGGTGTCGTGGTGGCGCTCGCCGCGGCCGCCGCGTTGGTGATCGTCGGAACGAACTCAAAGTCGGGCAGTGGCTCGGGAACCGCGCTGACAGCGGTGCCCCCGCGACCCGCCGCGGCATCGGCGTCCGCCGCCGGCGCTCGACGCCCGCGCTCACCTGCGGCGCACGGTGCGTTTGCCGGTCTGCGAGCTCAGGCCAACCAGGTGATCGACGAGAACGTGACAGCGCGGCTGGCGAAGCTCAAGGGCGTGCCGGTCGTGGTGAACATGTGGGCGTCGTGGTGTCCGAACTGCCGCGCGGAGTTCGGCTACTTCCAGAGCCTGAGCAAGGCCTATGACGGGAAGGTCGCCTTCCTGGGCCTGGACTCCAACGACAACCGCGGTGACGCGGAGTCATTCCTGAAGCAGTTCCCGATCCCCTACCCATCGATCAACGACCCCGGAGCCTCCCAGGCGCGGTCGGTCGGAGCGGGACTTGGATGGCCGACGACGATCTTCTACGACGCCAAGGGCAAGCGGCGCTTCGTGCGCCCGGGCGGCTACACCTCGCAGGGGTCGCTGGACGCCGACATCCGCGCATACGCGCGGTCGTGACAGTCGTCAGTCCAGGGTGCGCACGGCGAGCGCGACGCGCTGCCCGACGGTGACGAGCACCATCGCCGTGAAGACCCACGCGATCGTCGCTGCCTGCGCGGGGAACAGGCAGATCGCGGTGTAGGCGATGACGGTCTCGGTGCCTTCGGTCAGCCCCGAGGTGAAACGCAGCGAGCGCTCGTCCCCAAGGGGCAGACCGCGCTTCTCGATCAGCGAGGCGAAGCTCAGCAGCGCGACGTTGTTGAGCAGATAGGCGGCCAGCAGAGCCGCGCACGCCACGCGCGCACCGGGCTGGGAGATCGCGACGCCGACGAGGAAGCCGCCGTAGACGACGAAGTCGGCGAGGAAGTCGAGCATCCCGCCGAGATCCGAGGCACTTGACCGACGCGCGATGGCGCCATCGAGCCCGTCGAGCATGCGGTTCAGCAGCCACAGGACCAGCGCCGCCCACCACGTCCCGGTGGCCGCTGCCACGCAGGCGCCGACGCCGACCAGCAGCCCGACGGCGGTCACCGCGCCGGCGCTGATCCCGGCGTGTACCGCCCGGTTGGCCGCGCGGTCCACCACGGGCGCGTAGAGCGCGCGGGCGCGCCGGTCGAGCATCAGGCCGTGACGGGGGCCGCAGAGCCGCGAAGCGATGCGAGGATCGTCTCGGGCGCCGGACGCGCGCGGTCGTCGTGGTGGCTCGCGCCCAATGCGAACGCCAGCAGCAAGATGGTGATCAGCGACCCGGTGGCGAGCAGCGTGTCGGCCGACCCGCGCCTGCCGCGACCGGCGGCAATGAGTCCCGCCAGGCGCAGCGGGGTAGTCAGGCGCCCCGCACGCAGGACGGACCGGCTCGGTGCTTGCGCGAGCGCGAAGTAGACCGCGATGGTGTATCCAAAGCCGGCGGTGACGCGCCCGAGCTCGAGGGCGATGACCGCTGGGCTCAGCCGCCCGGTGCGATGGGCGCAGCGCAGCGCTGCCGCCAGGACAGCGGCGTCAACGAGTCCTTCGAGGTCGCGTCCGGCGCGGGTGGGGACGGTGGCTCGCGCGGCGATGCCGTCCAGGAGGTCGCTGACGGCGGCCGCAGTCAGTGCTGCCGTGTCCAGGTTGTCGGCGATGACCGGGACGAGAACGCGCGAGCGAGGGTCAGTGCGTCGGCGGGCCCGAGACTGCGGGGCTCGCCGTCCTCGGACTCGATCATCCCCGAGATGCCATTCGAGCATCACGGCCACGAGGCCCCACTAGGCCAAGCCGGAGACCGCACGACGGCGATATGGCTCACGTCCGCTCAGCGCGAGGCTCGACCGTGCTACCGCGCCGGTGAGCTCCCAGCAGCGTGCTCTGCGCGCGAGCGCCGGGCGAGCGCGGCGCACGTCCTCGGCCCGGCGCCCGGACGCGGCGAGGAAGGCGACGACAGAGGCGGGCGTGAGCGGCGTGCGCGCAGGCGTCGCAGTTCGGCGTGCGCCCACTGCTCGCCGCTCGTCACGTGCCGGGGAGCATCGGCAGCAGCTCGAGCAGATCGAGGCTCTCGGCGGGGTCCAGGATGCCGTGCTGCACGCAGGCCGGAACCGTGCGTCCCTGCTCGGGGTGGGCCATCGCGTAGGAGCAGGCTTGGGGCCAGGTCGAAGCGCACCCCGTGCTCGGCCCGCAGCCGCTCGAACATCTCCACGAAGCGTCGCCGTGGCGCGTCGAGGTCACGCTCGGCACTCGGGCGCGCAACCCCGCGGCGGCCGAGCATCAGCGAGTCGAAGTGCCCCGCCATCCGCAACACGGCAAGACGCGGTCGCTGATCGGCGTCGAGCGCGAGGCGGCGCAGATAGGTCTCGTCGAAGTCGCCATGAGTCATGCTCATCGGCTTGCGGACGTGACGGCCCATGACCTGCAGCGTGCGGGCGTGATCGTCGGCGTCCAGCAGCGACACCTCGCCGCCGATCAACTGCGCATGCTGACCCGTCCCACGGATCCGGCGCAGAGACGTCATCTGCGCCTCCACCTGCGTCACGGTGTGGTCGCCGTCGGTGCGCACGCGCTGCGCCTCCTTGGCGTGATAGCACGGGGTACACGCGAGGTTGCACCGCGGAAGCACGCCGTGGGTTCCCTCACACCCGACACTGCGGCGCCCCAGGAGCTGCGCGTCGGTGCGCACACCGACGGGCAGCTCAGCCCAGCGCCGCGCCAGCGCCGCTTGCGTATCGGGGTGAACCGGTCGCGACGCGCGCCACGCGCGCATCAGCCCGGCCCATAGCCATCGGCGGGTCAACGTCGCCATGGTCACACCTCGTTGAAGAAGTCGAGCCCGAGGTCGCTCATGAGCCGCTGGGCCTGGGCGTTGAGCATGGCGAGCTCCCCAGTCCAGATCAGGACCCCCATCACGATCAGCACCAAGCCCCCCGCGGTCAGCACCGCGCTGTAGTGGCGCTTGACGACCGCGAACGCGGTCGTCGCGCGATCGAAGAAGATCGCGGTTGCCAGAAACGGCAACGCCAGGCCCGCCGAAGTACCACGCCATCAGATACGCCCCTCGCGTCGCTGATCCGCTCAGCGACGCGGCGGTGAGGATCGCGCCGAGCGTCGGCCCCACGCACGGCGTCCAGGCGATCGCGAACGCTGCCCCAGCGAGGATCGGGCCCCCGCGGCCGGCGCGCTGCACGAGGCCGTCAACCCGCCATTCGCGGTTCACCGCCGGGACGAAGCGCGCCGTAACGAACACGATCCCCAGCATCATGATGACGACCGCGGCGACCTTCTCCAGCGTCGCGCGGTGCGCCTGCAGCGTCTGGCCAACGCCCGTCGCGCCGACGCCCAACAAGATGAACACCGACGAAAAGGTGGCGACGAACACCAGGCTCGGAATCAGCACGCGCCGAAGCGAAGCATCGGCGCGGTCAGCGGGCCGCACCCCGCTGACCGCCGAGAGATAGCCAGGAACCAGCGGCAGCACGCACGGCGAGAGGAACGAGATCATCCCAGCGGCCATCGCGGCCAGCACACCGACGCCGGCCGAAGGATCAGTCATCAGAGGGTCGCCGGCGAGACGACGCCCTTGACGGTCGCTGCATCACACCATCAGACCCACGGGGCACGGGAACGATTCCCGACACGTCGTCGGCCGACCCGATCAGCGTTCAGAGGGCCACGAGAGGCATCGGTTCCTGGAGGCGTGAACCGTTCTGTGCTGCTACGGGTCCGAATTCACGTGCCCCGATGGGATCGCATGCATCGAGATCACCGCTTCGCCCAGCGAGCGATGCCGGATGCGCTGGACGGGACGCTCACCCCGCGCCAGCGCGCGCGCTTCGCGCAGCACGTCGACGAGTGCCCTGACTGCGGCCCGATGCTCCGCGGCCTCATTCGGCTGCGCGCCGCGCTTCGGTCGATCACCACCGACGCATCTGACCCAGCCGGCTCCAACCCCGAAGGCTCCGTCGTCCCGGCGGTTCTCGAGCACCTGCGCGCACATCCGAGCGACCGTCGGCCGATGGCCGGTAGCTCCCTCTGGCACCGCCGATGATACCGGCCAGCGTGCCGCGACAATGGCAAGCTGGTGGGCATGCACCGGGAGCTCGGATGAGCCGGCAGCGCCAACCAAGCGTCGCTGACGGCACGCTGGTCGCTCGCGCGAGAGCGGGTGACCGTCTCGCGTTCGAAGAGCTCGTCCGTCTCTACGCCGATCGCCTGCATGCCGTCGTGCGGCGCCTGGTCGACGACCAGCACCAGGCGGAGGAGGTCACCCAGGAGGCATTTCTGCGTGCGTGGCGTGGGATCCGCATGTTCAAGGGCGATAGCCAGTTCTTCACGTGGCTCTACCGGATTGGCGTCAATGAGGCGCACCGCCGCACCTCCCGCCGCCGCGCGCCCGTGACCTCGTTGGATGAGCATCTCATCGAGCCCGTCGACTCGCGGCCGGGGCCTCCCCGCCGCCTCGAGCAGAACGACTTCCGGCATGCACTCGAACGGGCGGTGCAAGGCCTGCAACCCGACCAACGCGCCCCGCTGGTCCTCCGCGACATCGAGGGCCTGAGCACCACCGAGGCTGCGGCGATCCTGGACCTCAGCGAGGCGGCGTTCAAGAGCCGCCTGCACCGGGCGCGACTGGCGGTCCGCGACGCGGTGCGCGACTATCTCCCGGAGGATCCAGAGCTTTGATGATGCGCGCCGCCCTGCTGCACCCTCTTCGCTTTCGTCGTGACCACCGCTTCACGCGCACGCAGGCTTCGGCCTTCCTGGACGGAGAGCTCGGACCAGACGATCGTGGGCGCATCGAGTCGCACACGCACATATGCTCTCCGTGCGCGAGGTTCATGGCTGGGTTACGTCGCACGGTGTTGGCGCTCGGGCAGCTGCGCAACACCGAGGCGCCCAACGTCCGGGTCAGCGACGGCGTGCTCGCTCGGCTGCGGGATGAGCCGCACATCGACGGCGCTGGCGGGCCGCCCCCGGTCTGACCAGGCCGCGGGCTGCAGTCATCCTCCGCCTGGCGCAGGTCGCGAGTTGCGCCGCGACTTCACGACCGACGCTGCGACCAACAGGGCCACGGCTCCGAGTGACGCCATGAAGCCGACCGATCCCGGGTCGGCGATCGAATCGCCGAGGGCCACGAACGCGACGCTTCCGGGAACGATTCCGATCGCGGTCCCTACAGCGTGATCGCGGCGGCGCACCGACGAGAGTCCGAACGCGTAGTTGAGCGCGTTGAACGGCACGACCGGAAGCAGCCTCAGTCCGATCACCCCTGAGACACCGCGTCGCTGCACCCAGGCGTCGGCTCGCAGGACCCGCTCACCAACCAGCCGGCGCGTCCGCTGATGCCCGATGCGCCGGGCTACCTCGAAGGCCCCTACCGCGCCGGCGGTCGCGCCGGCGACTACAAGCAGCGAGCCCCACACAGGACCGAACAGCGCTCCGGCGGCGAGCGAAGGGATCGTCCCCGGGACCAGAGCGACAGTCAGGACGGCATACGCGGCGACGAACGCGGCCGGCCCGAAGGGCCCGGCAGCATCGACGAGCGAGCGCACATGATCGATCACGAAGCATTCGACATGGCATTCGGACAAACGGTTCAGCGGCCTCGCGAGCAGCGGGAGGACACGACGCGCTATCTCATGTCAGGCTACACTGATATGAGTGGCCGCCGTCTCTGTCATCGAGGGTCCGTTCCTACTTCCCCAGCAGCCGACCGAGCCCGACCTCATCGCCAAGTACTTCAAGGTGCTCTCCGACCCGGCCCGCGTGCGGGTACTCGGGCTCTTGCACGAGCGCGGCGAGATGTCGGTCGGCGAGCTGACCCTGAGCCTGGGCCTCGGGCGCACGAACATGTCCAATCATCTTGCGTGTCTGCGCTGGTGCGGGTTCGTTCACACCCGGCGCGAGCACCGCACGGTGCACTACCGAGTCGCCGACCCGCGCGTGAGCGAACTGCTCGCGCTCGGCCGAGCCCTCCTGGCCGACAACGCCCAACACGTCGCCGCCTGCCGGCGAGTCGCCGGGAAGGGATGCTGATGAACCACACCCCGAAGGAGTCTCAGACTGGCCCGAAGGCCGGTCTTGCCACGGCTGGCCTCGGCGTCCTCGCGGTCGTGTGCTGCGCCGGCGCCCCGCTGATCGTTGGCGCGCTCGGAAGCATCGCTGTCGGCGGCGTGCTCGGCGTCGGGGTGGGGGCGCTCACCGCGATGGTGGTGAGCGCTCTGATCGTCGGATGGATCCGCCACCGCCACGCCTGCGCCGTGTCCCGCGCCCAGGCTCCGGCGGCTCAGCGCCGCGGGGATGGATCGTGAACGCGGCTCGCTACGGCGCCGTGGTCATGGGAGCCGGGCCCGCCGGCGAGGTCGCGGCCTCCCGGTTGAACGCGCAGGGTGTGAAGGTCGCGCTCGTCGCGCGTGAGCTGGTCGGCGGTGAGTGTGCCTACTGGGCGTGCATCCCCTCAAAGACGCTCCTGCGCCCGCCCGAGACACGCTCGGAGGGCGAGCGTGCCGCGGGGGTCTCGGCGCCCGCGATCGCCTGGGCGGAGGTGGCGGCCTACCGCGACTTCATGATCCGCAACCTTGACGACGGCGGCCAAGTCGATGGCTACCGCGATCGGGGAGTCGACGTCTTCAAGGGCGACGGGCGCATCGCGGGCCCCGGCCATGTCGAGGTCGGCGGCCAGACGCTCCAGACGGAGCGCATCGTGATCGCCACGGGCAGCGACGCGCACATCCCCGCGATTGACGGGCTCGAGGAAGCGGGCTGCTGGACCAACCGGGAAGCGACGACGCTGGCTGAGGTCCCCGGGAGCATCGTGATCCTCGGCGGGGGCCCGGTCGGCGTGGAGCTCGGCCAGTTCATGCGCCGCTTCGGCGCGCGCGTGACGATCGTCGAGCACGGCGAGCGGCTGCTCGCCCGCGAGGACCCCGCGGTCGGTGAGCTGATCGCCCAGACTCTGCGCGATGAAGGCATCGAGCTGCGCATTGGGGCCAAGGCCGTCAGCGTGTCGCGCCGCGAGGGCGAGCGCGTCGTGCGCCTCGACGGCGGCGAGGAGGTCACCGGTCGCGAGCTGCTCGTCGCGACCGGCCGCGCACCGCGCGTGCACGGCATCGGCCTGGAGGCTGTCGGCATCCAGCCCGACGCCAAGGGCCTGAAGATCGACGAGCGCTGCCGGGCGGCCGACGGCGTTTGGGCGATCGGTGACGTGACCGGCGTCCTGCCGTTCACCCACGTCGGGATGTACCAGGGGCGGATCACCGCCGCAGACATCGCCGGCAGACCGGCCCGCGCCGACTACACCGCGATCCCACGAGTCGTGTTCAGCGACCCGGAGATCGCCGCCGTCGGGTTGACCGAATCCCGGGCGCGGGAGCGGGGCCTCGAGGTCGCGACCGCACGGGTCGCGCTCGCCGACGCCATCGCGCGCCCATGGACCTATGAGCAGAACCCGCGCGGCGAGCTCGGACTGATCGCCGACCGCGACCGCGAGGTGCTCGTCGGTGCTTGGGCGGTCGCGCCGATGGCCGGCGAATGGATTCACTACGCCGCGCTGGCCATCAAGACCAAGACGCCGATCTCCGTCCTGCGAGACACCGTCGCGCAGTTCCCCACGTTCACCGAGGCGTACCTGAATGGGGTCGAGAGCCTTGAGCTCTGAACGCCCACGCGAGCCGGGCACGCGCACGGGGCGCCAGACCGCCTTCGACTATGACCTGGCCATCGTCGGGTCTGCAGGCGCAGCGTTCTCCGCGGCGATCAGCGCACGCCGCGCCGATCTACGCGTCGTCATGATCGAGCGCGGCACCGTCGGCGGCACCTGCGTCAACATCGGGTGCATCCCCTCCAAGGCGCTGCTCGCCGCCGCCGACAGCCGCCACCGCGCCGACGGGGCCCGGTACCCCGGCGTCCGCACGAACGCCGGCGCCGTCGACTTCGCCGAGTTGATCGCCGGCAAGGATGACATCGTCGAGACGCTGCGCCAAGAGAAGTACCTCGACATCGCGGCCGAGTACGGCGTCGAGCTCGTCGAGGGCAACGCACGCTTCGTGGACGGTCCGGCGGTCGACGTCCACGGCCGGCGCATCGAGGCCGCCCACTACCTCGTCGCCACCGGGGCCGAGCCCGCCATCCCCGACGTCCCCGGCCTCTCCGACAGCGCGTACATGACCTCCACGACGGCGATGGAGCTCAACCACCTACCCGAGTCGCTGATCGTCATCGGCGGCGGCTACGTGGCGATGGAACAGACCCAGCTCTTCGCGCACCTCGGCACCCACGTGACGATGCTGGTGCGTTCGACGCTGGCACGCGCCGAAGAGCCCGAGATCGCCGCCGAGCTCAAGGCCGCCTTCGAGGCCGAAGACATCCGCGTCCGCGAAGGCGCCCAGCCGTCCACGGTACGCAGGGATCACCACGCCGTCGTCGTCACCACCGACAGTGGAGACGAGTACCGCGCCGAGCGTGTCCTTGTCGCCGCCGGCCGGCGGCCCCGCACCGCCGGACTCGACCTCGACGCCGTCGGGGTACGGACCGGAAGAGGCGGGGACGTCGTCGTCGACGATGCCCTGGGCACGAGCAACCCGCGCGTCTGGGCGGCCGGCGACGTGACGGGCCACCCACAGTTCGTCTACGTCGCCGCCAAGCACGGCGCTCTCGTCGTCGCCAATGCCTTCGAGCAAGCGGGACGGCGCATCAGCGACCGCTCGCTGCCGCGCATCACCTTCACCAACCCGACGATCGCCTCCGCGGGGCTGACCGAGGCGCAGGCGCTCGCGCAGGGCATCGACTGTGAATCACGCGTACTCGACCTCGCCAACGTGCCGCGGGCGATCGTCAGCCGCAACACGCGCGGCGTCGTCAAGCTCGTCGCCGAGCGCGACACCGGCCGGGTCATCGGTATGCACATGCTTGCCGACGGCGCAGGCGACGCGATCCTCGCCGCCGTCTACGCCATCGACGCCAACCGCACCGTCTCAGACCTCGCCGCAAGCTGGAACCCGTACCTGACGATCGGTGAGGGGATACACCTCGCCGCCCAAGCCTTCACACGCGACGTCAGCAAGCTCTCATGCTGCGCCGCGTGAGCGGGTAGCCGGCGATCGATGACGACGACACCGCCCGCCCCGCCGCCCGCCGTTGCCGTCTTCGATGTCAACGAGACGCTGTCGGACCTGAGTGGGCTCGCTGCATATCTTGAGGAGGTCGGAGCGGGGCCTGAGCTTCTGCCGGGATGGTTCGCCGCCACGTTGCGAGATGGCTTCGCCCTAACCGCGGCCCGCGCCCAGGCGGACTTCGCGTCGATCGCCGTCCCCACGCTGGCCAACATGCTCCGCGACATCACCAACGTACGAGGCGATCCCGTCGAGGCGGCCAAACACGTCGTCGGGGCCATGGCCGACCTCGATCTGCACCCCGATGTGGCGCCAGGCCTGCGGATCCTCGTGGACGCGGGCGTCCGGATCGTGACGCTGAGCAACGGCGCGGCGCGCGTCGCCGAGTCGTTGCTCGAACGGGCAGGCCTTCGCGATCTTGTCGATCAATGCCTCTCCGTCAGCGACGCCGGGTGCTGGAAGCCCGCTCCCGACGCCTACGCCTATGCCGCCCGTCGCTGCGACGCCGAGCGCGGCGATCTGGCGCTCATCGCGGTGCACCCGTGGGACGTCGACGGCGCTCGACGGGCAGGCCTGCGCACCGGATGGATATCGCGCGACGACGGCGCGTACCCACCGTTCTTCCTCGCGCCGGAGGCGACTGGTCGTGACCTTCCCGAGTTGGCCACCACCCTGACCGCGGGGCGGTAGTCGTGCCGGACCGAGCGACATCTCGGTTGAACGTCCCGATGTCATCGTCAATGCGACCCGGCTGACCTACCCCCTCAAGAAGCTCGCCGACGCGGTCCTCGGCCCGCTCGGAGCGACGCCCGGCGTGAAGCTCAGCGTCACTATCGAGGTCGAGGCGACGGCGCCGGACGGATTCGACGACGCGAAGGTCCGGACGGTCTCTGAGAACGATGCGACGCTGAGGTTCGAGCAGAGCGGGTTCAAGGAGGGCTGACCCCATGCGGGGCCTGAGCGAACGCCAGCCCGTGGAGTGTCCCCGCTTTGGCGGACACCTGAGGGCTGGGTCTGTCGGGACTGGCTGGAGGATGTCCAGCGTGTCGAATCATCAGGGTCGGCGGCCGTATCCGCCGGAGTTCAAGCGGGAGGCGGTCGAGCTCTATCGCCGGTCGGGCAAGTCGTTGCAGGTCATCGCGGGGGAGCTCGGCGTGGCCGTCGAGTCAGGAAGCGGGTGCAGCGGCTCTGGCGTGAGGAGGGGCTGCGCGTGCTCCAGCGAAAGCGCAAGCACCGCCGCCTCGGCGTCTCGACCGCCGCGGGTGCCGAGCGTCTGCGCGCGACCCACCCGGGCCATCTCTGGGCGCTGGACTTCCAGCACGATGCGACCACCGACGGCCGCGAGCTGAAGTTCCTCAACGTCGTCGACGAGTTCACCCGCGAGGCCTTGGCGGTCGAGGTCGATCGCACGATCGACGCCGACGAGACGGTCACAGTGCTCGAGCGGCTCGCCGCCGAGCGCGGTGCCCCCGAGAACCTCCGGGCCGACAACGGCCCCGAGCTGACCGCCCGCGTGCTGCGCGAGTGGTGTGAGGCCGGATCCACCGCATCGATGAGGACGGCTGGAGCGTAGGGTTGGAGCGTGGAGCCTTCGCAACGCCTCCGACGCCCTCTGACCCAGGGCCTCGCGGCCATTTGCCTGACCGCGCTCACGAGTTGCGCG
>JAABUZ0100003545.1_pt1 | contig 22967 bp, 24 predicted proteins | sample 5562091 | NCBI WGS metagenome assembly JAABUZ01 (sample SAMN12813069, study PRJNA571459) | rock metagenome | isolation source: Antarctica rocks | place: Antarctica: Victoria Land, Linnaeus Terrace sud | collected 2015-12-21
AGCACTCCAGACTATCACTGCTCAGGATGCTCACGGCTGGTTTAGGCACTGCGGTTACCTGCCTGCTAGGCAGGTCTGTTGAGGAGGCTAAAGTGGCTCAATCTTTTTTAAAAGTGCTGTAGGACAACAGCATTCGCGGTACGTCCTGTCATCTGCCATTGTTGTATTGAACTTCCCTCTGATGCGCTGGTTGAAAGTGCTGCTGGAATACTTGCATCGGCAAAGCGATTGTACATAAACAGTCCCGTGCGCTGTCCATCAAAACGACCTGGATATAACTCCCAGTTTGGCCCCCAGCCAGCGAGAGAGACATGTTTTTCAATTGTCAACTCTGGAGATAGCGTGAGCATCTGCATTGTACCATTGGTACGATCATACAGTAAGATGTCAGATTTACCTGTTCCTGTGAAGTCACCTATACGTATGTCCAGGTTTGTCCCCCAGCCTGTCGAGGATGTTATGGCATCCGAGAGTATAACTTGTTGTATTGTTGTTGGTGCAGATGGTGAGTAACGTGTATATGCCTGCCTGTTTGGTAGTATACGTGACGTAGCATGCTTATGAGATGTAAGTGCGACGACACTCAAACTTCCCTGTTGACGATTATAGAGAAGCAGGTCGCTCAGGCCGTTTCCGGTAAAGTCAGCATTAAACTCTTGCTCTGACGACCCGCTACCGCTAGGGAGACCAAGTGTTGGGCGGCTTGCACCAATGGTCGCTGCGTTATTGGTCATCTGCTGATTTGCTACTTGAAGTCCTGCGAGATAGTTTCCGTTTAGGCCAGGGAGTTGTGCGAAACGTGAGGGATTAATAGTTGTAGGAAAGTAAATGAACCGTAGCTCGTTACGCTGAAAATGTGGTTGGTTAATCACATCAACTGAATAGTTCAGCCCTACATACATAGGTTTAGGATCACCGTAGTTCTGGTAGGTGACGTTGAAGAGGCTCCCATTGCTACTTACTGATGTAACAAAGGCAACGTGCCCTTCTGCACCGTAAGCCCAGACACCATCAGCCCTTGGAAATACAGCGATGGAACCGACGCGTGGCTCTGTTCCTATGGAAAGCCCTACACGTTCGGCATCCACGACCCAATCGGCAGCATTGCCCCAATTTAAAGGAAGATCGTAGCCGAGCAGGTGCCATTGTTCCCACGCCCACCAAACACAGTTTCCACCACCAGGGTAAGCACTGGGACAGAGTTGAAACGGATTGCCATCACGTGAATAATACGTCTTGTTACAGCTTTCGTCCACGGTAGCGCTGGTATGTGCAACCGTTACAGCATTGTTTTGTGCCTGTGAAGCGTGTAACGGGCCAATCGCTACATAAAGAAATAAGAGGACGGAAAGTATCCCAAGTGTTGGAATTACAAATTTTTTAACAGGACGCCGAGGGGATGATAGAACATCATCTCCCCGCGTCAAAGTGGGTAAAGTGGGCGGCATAGCAAGCTCCTTAGAGACATGGTGTAAAGTTGTTATTTGTATAATACTAAACACTACGCTTTAAGGTGTGCTGTGGATTTCTTTTATTGAAAAACGCCGATGTGCTCTTTATAAAGTCGGCATTTTTGAAAAACTCTGTAGAGATCAATTCAGTGCTTCAACCGGTTGAAGCACTGAATTGATCTCTACATGATGAGGTTAAGAAAGCTGTGCCAACAGATCATTTAGCCTGTTGACAAAGCGAACCGGGTCTTCCAATTGTTCGCCCGCACTCAAAACGGATTGATCGAACAACACAAAGGCCCAATCGGTGAAACGTTGCTCATCTTGCACCTCTTTGAGCTTGAGCACAATGTGATGTGTCGGGTTGATTTCCAGAATTGGCTTGATGTTTGGCACTGTCTGGCCGACAGATTTGAGCAAACGTTGGAGGTTAGGGTCGATATCGTACTCTCCCACTACCAGGCAGGCAGGCGAGGATATCAGGCGTGAGGTGACACGCACATCCTTCACCTTTTCGCTGAGCACTTTCTTGAGCCGTTCCGTCAACTCTTGTGCCTCGGATGCAGCCTTTTGCTGCTCCTCTTTTTCTTGCTGGTCCTCCATCTTGCTCAGGTCAATCTCACCCTTAGAGATGGATTGCAGAGCCTTCCTTTCATACTCAAAAAGTTCGGTACCAAGTACATAGTCGATAGGATCAGAAAGCAGCAGTACCTCGATATCCTTTTTCTTGAATATCTCTAATAGAGGGCTTTCTTTCGCAGCCGCGAAGGTCTCGGCTGTTATATAGTAAATCTTCTCCTGTCCTTCCTTCATGCGACTCACATAGTCTTGCAGCGAAACATCCTGTGTCTCGGATGACGTCAGTGTTGAAGAGAAGCGCAGGAGTTTTGCGATAGTCTCCTGGTTGGTGTGATCTTCCGGGATGCCTTCTTTGAGCGCACGCCCAAACTCTTTCCAGAACGTGCTATACTTTTCCGGCTCATTTTTCGCAAGATCAGAAAGCAGACCCAACACTTTTTTCGTGGCGTTAGAACGGATGGTATCGAGCACCTTATTCTGTTGCAAGAGTTCACGTGACACGTTCAAAGGGAGGTCACTTGAGTCAACGACACCGCGTACAAAGCGCAGGTAACTCGGCATCAGTTTTTCCGCATCATCCATGATGAAGACGCGGCGGACGTAGAGTTTGACGCCATGCCGTCGGTCACGACTCCATAGATCGAATGGCGCACGCGCGGGAACGTACAGTAGAAGTGTGTACTCGTAATTTCCCTCCATACGACTGTGAACATAGGCCAGTGGGTCTTCAAAATCGTGAGAGACGTGCTTATAAAATTCGTTATAGTCTTGTACACTGATCTCACTCTTGGGTCGCGCCCACAGTGCTGATGCCTGGTTTACCCGCTCCTCTTCATCTTTTTTCTCCTCATCCTCGTTCTGCATTAGGATAGGAATGGTGATGTGGTCAGAGTAGGTGCGGATGATAGAACGCAGACGTGAGCCGCTGAGCAACTCATCTTCGTCTGGTCGTAGGTGTAGGACGATCTCGGTTCCTCGGCTGGGATGCTCAATATTCTCAAGTGTATAGCTACCACGTCCATCTGATTCCCAGCGTACACCATGTTCCTCACTCAAGCCAGCATGGCGTGTTGTGAGTGTCACCTTGTCTGCAACGACGAAGGAGGAATAGAAACCAACGCCGAACTGTCCAATCAGGTTAGCGTCCTTTTGCTGATCACCAGTGAGTGACTGGAAGAACTCACGGGTGCCCGATTTAGCAATCGTGCCAATGTGCTCCACAACCTCATCTCGTGTCATACCGATGCCGTTGTCAGAGACGGTGATCGTGCGCGCGTCCTTATCGTACTCAATACGAATATGTAGATCAGTATCGTTCTCTGCCAGTGTTTGATCCGAAAGCATATCAAAACGGAGACGATCAATTGCATCCGATGCATTCGAGATCAGTTCACGCAAAAATATATCCTTGTTACTGTAGAGCGAATGAATCATCAAATCAAGCAGTTGTGTGACTTCTGCTTGAAAGCTCAAGTTCTCTTTCTGTGCCTCAACAGCCATATGTTCCCTCCAAAAGTGATCTTTACCTGAAATGAATGAGACCGCAAAGGTCTTCAATGTATTGCCCATTTAAATCTCTTACAATGTATCAAATTCCGCCTTTTTTGACAACCTCTACGACCTTTATGAGATGGCGTTGTCGTGATTTTCTGAAAGTTATGTAGCACATACCCTTACTGCTCTCGTTAAGATACTTCTAGCGCACTTTCAACGTGTTCTTATAGTATAGGAATATTCGATACTCAACATATGTAAAATCCCTCTAACAAGGAGTCGCTGAGGATGCTTACTATTGCTAGCTTAATTGTTATCGTTATGATACTAACTATAGCTTTTATTTATCATATCTTCTCACAACAAAGAAAACGAGAAAGTAGAGATAAACAGTATTTTTATACTGGCATGGTGGGAGTGTTGCTGGTCTTGTCAGGATGTAGTAATTCGCTTTCGGGTAGTTCGCGACCAGCACAGGTTACGCCACTCGCCTTGACGCCCAGTCCAACTACAACGAAAAGCGTTTCGCAGAGTAGTATCGATTGGACAACCTACCATCGTGACAATACTCGTGCTGGTTATATTGCAAACATGCCTGACCCACAACGACTTACGCAGGCGTGGAATGCGCATTTAGATGGTGCTGTCTATGGAGAGCCATTAGTTGTTGGTGGACACGTTCTCGTGGCAACTGAAAACGACACTGTATATTCTCTTGATACACATACTGGACAGGTGCTATGGCATACTCATGTTGGAACTCCTGTCGCACTGTCAAGCTTGCCTTGTGGAAATATTGATCCACTTGGTATTACCGGAACTCCTGTGTATGACTCCACGACCAATCTAGTATTTGCTATTGCCGAAATAAGTGGGCCTACACATATTCTCGTTGGCATTGATGCTGCAACTGGTCAGGTGAAGGTGCGCCGCATCGCCGACCCTGTGGGTATGGATGTTACGCCGCAACAGGAACGGGCAGCACTTGCGCTTTTCGGCAATATGGTTTACATAGCATATGGTGGGCTTGATGGTGACTGTGGTGACTATCATGGCTGGGTTGTTGGTAGTCAGACCGATGGAAACGGACCGTTACTGTCCTATCAGGTGCCGACGACACGGGAAGGTGGCATCTGGGCCGCTTCAGGACCTGCTATAGACGCTACTGGACAGGTCTACGTCGCCGTCGGAAATGGGGCAGCAACTCAAGGTAATTGGGATCATAGTGATTCCATTCTGCGTCTCTCCCCAACCTTACATATTGAAGATGGTTTTGCGGCGCAAGGGTGGCAGCAAGAAAATTCTGAAGATGCAGACCTCGGTTCTATGGGACCGTTACTGCTTCCAAAGGATCTGGTCTTTGCCGATGGAAAATCGGGACTTGGTTATATTCTCCATGCGAATGCGCTAGGTGGTGTTGGTGGGCAAGCGCAGGCTCTGACCATTTGTCATTCATATGGTGGTGCTGCAACAGACAATTCGCAAATCTTTGTTCCTTGTACCTCCGGCCTAAGGCAACTCTCGCTCGATGCAACGAGTCGAATCACGCTAGGTTGGCAAGCACCCAGTCAAGTGACGGGCTCACCTGTTATTGGAGGACACACGGTATATAGTTTGAGTAATTCTGATGGCAAACTTTACGCCCTTGATAGTGTAACTGGCAAGGTTCGTACCACTATAGCAGTGCCGCAAGTATCGCGCTTTGCAACACCTACCCTTTCCGGCAGCAATATCCTTATAGGTACGTTGACAGGCGTGACGGCTGTTACAGCCGTCACTCAATAAGTTGTTCGTTGAAAACGAGTTGAACTACTACATGACACCTTTACCACGTATGGAACGTGCCTAAAGCAGGTAAATGCAGAACCTACATTGAAATGATAGAGGGAGTATACATAATGGCTGATAATCCAACTCAGCAAAGTATCGCAATGGCAACCTTCGATACTACCGACGACGCAGAGCAAGCGGTAGAAGCTCTTCATGACGCTAGCTTTACAAGTGATCAGATTAGATACTCAAAGCAATATACAAATGAGAATTTTCTTGAAAGCATCAAGGCAATGCTTATCTTTCCAGATGAACGGCAAGACGAGACGGAAAGTGATATCGGAACAATGCTTCAGAATATGGGTATTGGACCAGAAGAATTTCAATACTACAGCGATGCATTTGCCAGGGGCACTGCTGTTGTTGTAGTACGACCTGATGGGCGCGATCAATTAGCGGAAGAGATATTCCGTGATCACAAAGGCTCTGGTTACAAAGGCCGTTAAGAATAAGTGTAATGCTGTTACGGGTACTTCTTTTGTAGAGAAGTACCCGTAACAGCACAAACGATTCGTTAACACTGTATTTGCTCAATCCGGGGTATGATCGAATGTCAAAAGAAACGATGAGTTTTTCTCTTACATCTCTTGCTACCTATCTCGATAGCTACCTTCAAAGCGCACAGATTCCTAACGACCAAAACGGTATTTATCGTCCCTCACAGCGTCCTGTGAAGCGTATTGGCCTTGTTATTGAACCCTTGGGCAGGGATTGATATGTGGGTTCAGCACAACCATCTCGATGCCCTCTTCCTGCATCGGCCCTGGCACCTCGATGTGCAGACACTCCCCAATGATGTAGGAATTCTCGCCTATCATCTCGCCTTTGACCTCAATTTGACCTTCGGTTTTAACCGTCGTCTAGCAGATGTTTTACAGATGACGCATCTTGCTCCCTTTGCCTTCAAGGATGATCTTCCATTGGGTATGCTTGGCACTATTTCCGCTACGCCAGTCAACACCTTTATTGAATATTTAGCTGAAACATTTGGAGCACGCCCTATCATTGAAAAGAGCTACAGCGAGACCGTGAGTCGCATCGCTATTGCTGGTGCGATGACAGATAGCCTGATTCGGAATGCCGCCGAGCAAGGCGTAGGGCTTTACATCACGGGTCAGTTTCGCCAACCTGCAAGAGCAGCCGTCAATGAGACAGGTATGGTAGTGGCAGTAATTGGACACACGGTTGGCGAGTTATGGGGCATACGAACGCTTGCCAGTTTACTGCGTGAACGTTGGGCTGCTCTTGATGTTGTCATTGCTCCAAGAAGATAGTTGCAAAAGCGTGGTACAGCATGAGAAGGACTACCTTGGTGCCATCCTCCCGAAAACACTGGTCTCCTTTAACTGGAATACAGCTTTTACGCGCACATCCTGTGATGAACTGCCAACCTGTATCTCGAAATCGCCCTCCTCCGCTATCCATGCGTGCTGTATGTCGTCCCAATATGCCAGTGCTGAGCGGTCAAGGCTTAATGTTACTGTTTCGGTTGCGCCCGGTGCTAATGCGATCTTCTTAAAGCTCTTCAACTCTTTTATTGGCCTTGTCAATGTCGCTTGTATGTCACGCACATACACCTGCACAATTTCTTTGCCCATTCTTTGCCCTGTATTGGTTATATCTACACTGACCATTAAGCGTTCGTCGGGTGCAATGGTAGTTGCACTCAAGCGTAAGTTGTCATAGGCAAAGCTGGTATATGACAGACCAAACCCGAATGGGAATAGTGGGGCAATGCGTTTTTTCTCATAATAGCGATAGCCTATGAAAATACCCTCCCCGTAACGCACACGTCCATTTTCACCGGGGTAGTTGATGTACGCTGGATTGTCTTCCAGTCGTTCAGGAAAGGTCTGTGAGAGTTTGCCAGAAGGATTGATGGACCCAAAGAGCACATCCGCGATAGCATTTCCGCACTTTTGACCGGGATACCATGCCTGAATTACTCCCGCCACTTTATCAAGCCAGGGCATCGTAACAGGCGAACCGGTTTGGAGGACAACAACGGTCCTGGGGTTAGCGGCTGCTACCCGCTCAATTAGTGCGACCTGTTCACCCACCAACTCCATGTTTGGCCTATCGTGGCCTTCACCTTCCCATTCTCCATTCAATCCTACAAAGAGGAGCGCGATATCTGAACGGGCTGCTAATGCTGTTGCCCGTTCGATTGCATCTTCGGCTACAGGTGGGAGATAGCCCAATCGAAATCCAGCTATCGTCGTGCCTTGACTACTGTACTCGAGGATGAATTCATATGGCTGGTTGGCTATCATCTCTATGCGGGCTGTAATCTCCGTACTGCCCATACCAAAATACGTGTCACCTGGTGTCTGCTGTGTCCAGTTGTCAAGCACTTCACGACCATTCACAAAGAGGCGGCACAAGCCAGCACTAGAGAGGCCAAAGCAGTGTATACCGCTTTCTTGTGGAGTGAGTACACCTGTGAGGCGTGTTGAGAATTTTCCAGGTTGCACACCCGGGACGATAGTTCCTAGCCACAACTGCTCTGCCGTGTTTATTCCTACTTGATAAACTGGTTCACCGGACAAGTCGAGCGTATTGTAGTAGGTAACGGTAAAGCTGTGCTCTGCCTCAGTGTCTTGTTCTGTAACAAGACTAGCGTCAAAGCGGGGTAACATCTTATGATTTGTGCAACCAATTTCGTAGCCAAGTTGTACGCTATCACCGACGTGAGCGGCAATGCCATCATAAGGCGTAACGATATAGTGTGCATTAACCTGAGCACTTCCACCACCCATGATCTGAGCAGTCTTTGCATTAGGACCGATAATAGCAAGCGTTTTCAGGGTATCTTCATTCAGAGGCAGGATATTTCCCTCGTTCTTGAGCAAAACCATACTTTCAGCCGCAGTAGTGCGAATCAAGGCGCGGTGAGAAGGTGTGTTAATGGCTTGTTCAGGATGCTGAGCGGTCTGCTCAAAGGCACCGGAGCGTATGATAATACGGAGTATTCGACGAGTGGCTGCATCGATAGCTCCATCCTTGATGTCTCCTGCCTCAATTGCAGTGAGTACTTGCTGGCCGCGCCACACGGGAGGACCGGGCATTTCCAGGTCCAGGCCATTATTGACAGCTGCTACAGTGCTTTTCGTGCCAAACCAGTCGGACATGACGAGACCGTCGAAGTCCCATTCTTGCTTGAGAATATCTATGAGCGTTGTGGCGTTCTCACTAGCGAATACACCGTTTACTTTGTTGTAAGCCGCCATGACACACCAGGTTTTAGCCTCTTGTACGGCTGCTTGAAATGGTGGTAGATAGATTTCGCGTAGTGTTCGTTCATCTACCTCAGCACTGATCGTGTTGCGCTCAAACTCGGAGTCATTACAGACGTAGTGTTTGACTGTTGCACCGACATTTCGACTTTGTACGCCCGTGATGTATGCGACAGCTATACGTGCCGCGAGGTAAGGGTCTTCGGAGTAGCACTCAAAGTTTCGTCCACTGAGCGGTGAGCGGTGCATGTTGACGGTTGGTGCAAGCAGTATCTGTGCTCCCTTTGTCTGTGTCTCCTCGCCTAGAGCCTGTCCCACCTGTTCTATCAAGTCAGGATTCCAGGTAGACGCGAGGGCGATGCCCACTGGAAAGCAGGCGGAGGTCATGTTCCCACCTGCAAAACTATCACCACCGCGTGCGCCGTTAGGACCATCGGTTACTTTGATAGCAGGAATGCCGAGCCGCTCAATAGGTGTGGTAAACCACATGCTCGCTCCCGCCAGTAGCGACACTTTTTCCTCTACTATCATTGCGTGCAGCAACGCGTCGATGCGTGCCTCCGGTTCCAAATGAGCAAACGTATCTTCGTGAGCCATGCTTTCCCCTTTAGCTTTTTTTAAGGATGCGTGCTTGCTCCTGTGGGGTGAGTAGAGAAAGATATTCCTGATGTCGCCGAATGTATGATGCCACAAACCTGCATACAGGTACTACGGTAAGTTTTGCAGAGCGTGCATCTTCGAGCGCTACGTGGACTAACTTGTTCGCTAGGTTGTGTCCCTCTAAAGTTTGTGGCACACCTGTATGTAAATAGGTAATCTGGTTTTCCTTCTGCTCATATTCCAACACGGCGAGCTGGTTGTCAACGCTTATTTCGTAGCGTTGTTCTGCCTCGTTCTGTTTGACCTCAATATGGGAGTCATCAATACTCATTGTGATATTCCTCTGCGTCTAGATATATATCATGCACGAAGTATAGCTTCTGCTCGCGCTTCTCTTTGAAAGAACAAGGCTCCGAGCAGAACGCCATAAAGGAGGAGTGGGACGAACGAGTAAAGAAAGCTGCTTAAATCGAGGTGACTATGATTGATGATCGTTCCAAAGAGAAAAGGCACGATGACCCAGTAGAGTACCCCTGTTGCAGCCCCTAAGAGAAGAGAGCGTCCGATAGTTATCTCACGCTTCCTTAGAATTGTGCCAAAGATTGCCCCGAAAATTCCTCCCAGGACAATAAAGAGAAGGAAGCCGATAAGCTGTCCCGCACTCTTGTTATCCAATCCAAGCCAGCGTGCTGGTGTATGTAACAGACCTGCTGGTCCGTAATCTAAAAAAAAGAGCACACCAAGAACGAGCCCAGCGATGAGCCCCGCAATAATTCCATTTTGTATACGTTTCATAATATACCTTCTCTCAGCATCTCTTTACACAAACCAGGCAAAAAATCGGGCGACACGGTTACTGCTGGTGTTTGCTTGCAAGCGAGGTGCAAGCCACTGGTCGATGCCAAGTCTGCGTCCTGCTGGAAGCGCGGTTAGAACGACGCCGAGTAGCACAAGCATGCCATATGTCCAGTACCATTCACCGGGGGCAACTGCGAGACCAACGTAGAGCTGAACTGCGAGTAGTACCGCAACCAATGCACCAAGACGGCTAAAGACACCAAAAAGAAGACTGATCGCAACGAATAATTCCGCTATCCATGTTCCTGTTCCCAGGAGGACAAAGTTGGGCAGAAAAACGTGTTGTATGATATAGGAGTAGCCTGGAACAAAGGTATACTTTCCCTCGTTCATCACATAATGGCGCAAACCGCCAAAGCTTGGGGGCAATTTCCAGAAAAGTTGCTGAAACCAGAGATAGCCAAAGAAAACGCGTACAAGAGCTAGCGTAAGCAGGCTTCCTTCACCTAGTGTGACAGGAGCAACAGGCACATCATGGGTATTTTGCAGCACGGCACCCTTGCGTCTCTGTGCTGATGGTAAGGTACTCATAGTTCCTCCTAAATTATTCATGAAGCGAGAAATACTCTCACTATGCAACACGCTCATATAGCGCGTTTTTTTCTTATCTTTCTATCAATTTCAAGTGTAGAAACAGTATAGCAGAACTGAACGCGTGGAATAAACAGCGAAATTAGCAAAAACTCATGCAGTCCTTCGTGATATAATAGGAAACGGCAGATAACAAAGGAGGCTCTTATGGCGATTAGTACGTTCCGTACTAGAGACGGACGAGAGATTAGCGTCAGTGCGGTATGCGATGGCGGAGATCAAGGTTGCGGCGGTGGTCTCCTCTTGCTTATGCTACAAGCGATGAAGCGTCTAGAGTCGGGGGCGGTGCTCGAAGTGTGTTCCACGGATGCAGGAGTTCGTGAGGACCTACCTGCATGGTGTCGTATGACAAGTAATGAGCTGATTGCTGTACAAGAAGGCGAGCAGCATAATTGTTATTTTGTGCGAAAGGCTTAACGATGCTTTCTTCTTCCGCCGACCAAGTGCTCGACCTTGGTGAACAGGGTTGCGGCCAACTTTTGATGTCGCTTATGATGGCTATGCGTCAAATGGCTCCCGGTCAGACATTGCTTGTAACTGCATATGATCCCGCTGCTGCTATTGATATTACCGCGTGGTGTCGTATGACAAAAAATATTCTGCGCCACACTGATGCCTCCGGGCATCAATTTCTACTTGAGAAAGGGTCTAATTAACCATGTCGAACAATTTCTGTGTTAACTTAGCGTGCTCAACCAATGATTCAGATCGTGCAACCGTTGCTATGGTGGTTGCTAATGCAGCCGCCGCTTCTGGAAAGCAAACAATGGTATTTCTGAGCAGTGAGGGTGTTCATCTGGCAAGCAAAGGTACCCCTGAGAAGATCAACGAAGAGGGATTTCAGCCAATGAGCACGCTGTTACAGAACTTTATTGCTGCTGGTGGCGCACTCTGGGTATGCTCGCCATGCTTTAAGAAGCGTGGCTATACAGAGAGTAACCTCATTGAAGGTGCAACCATTGTTGGTGGGGCCAAACTCGTCGAGTTTTTGTCTAACGACGCAGCGAGCGTTTCCTACTAACAACGAACGGTTCCATACATTATCACAAGGAGAAATGGTTCGTCATATGAAGAAAGAGCTACTCATACGCGCACTGCGAGGAGAACAGGTTGAGCGAACACCCTGGTTGCCGCATAGTGGAACACATGCTGCCCAACTACTTGGGGTAAGTGCCGAACGCTACCTTCAGGATGCTGAGTTGCTTGCTCGTGGAGCAATTCTCTGTGCGGACCATTATCAGTGTGATGGTATCCCACTTGTAGATGACCCGCAGTTGGAAGCACTCGCATTAGGGTGTGTCCCTCATTGGTCTGAGCAGGCACCACCCTCTATTATTTCCTCTCCGCTCTACTCACTGCCAGCGGAACAGCTTGTCCAACAACTTCCTGCCGTACCAAACGAAGAAACGGGACGCTGGCCGACGGTGATTGCTGCTGGCGCGCTGGCGAAGCCTGAACTAGAGCGACGTGACGTTGCATTGGTGGGAGTTGTAGCTGGTCCTTGCACAATTGCTTACCAGTTGCGCGGCCTTACGCTCTTTACTGACCTTTTACGCGCACCAGAGATTGCGGCCAAGCTCTTTGCTTTCGCAGGACAAGTAAGTGCTATTTCTGCACGCATTTACGCCGAGATTATCGGTTGCGACATTGTTGCGATCAATGATACACCTGCTACGATGTTGAAACCAAACTACTTTCAGCAATACGTCACGCCCAATCTTCAATCCGCGTTGCAGGTCATACACCATGCAGAGAAGACATCGAGTCTATGGGCGTGAGGAGAGAGTGGCAGAGTCATCCGTGAGATGGCGAGTAGCGGGGCGCAAAGTATTGCTGTCGACGAGTGCATGGCGTTGGATGTTGTAGGCGAGGTTGCTCAGGAACATCATATTGGCTTTATTGGCAACCTCCACGTTACAAACGTGCTTTTTGAAGAGACCGAAGAGGTGAACATAGACGTACAACGCTGTATGAATGATGGCCGCCGTTTCCCGGGGTATGTCTTTGGTTTAGGTGGGCCGTTGACGCAGCATTTTTCAGTGTCTCGTCTTGAAGAGGTCGTTAAAACATATCAAGCATGTCGATGAGAGGGCGGGATATAAGATTGGTGCCCGCACTAGAGTAGGAAAAACAAGAATGCCTTTAGCCCTTTCGGATCAGTCAGAAGGTAAGGAGAGTTTACTCCACCGTCTCTGGCTTTATACGAACTATGACTGCAATCTCTCCTGTAGTTACTGCGTAGCGGAGTCCTTTGTTGGTGCGGATCGCCGTGGTCTTACACTGACGCAAATTCAGCAACTAATTGATGAAGCTGTCGAGTTAGGAATGACGGAACTCTTTCTTACAGGAGGCGAACCGTTTATTCTACACGATATCTTCGCGGCACTTTCTTACGGTCTCGGACGCATGCATGTCACGGTGCTTAGCAATGGCATTTTGCTGAAAGGGAAGCGTCTGCAACAATTAGAAGAGTTACCGCACCGTGAACGCCTTACGGTCCAGATTAGCATGGATGGTTCAAACGCAGCCACACATGACTTCTATCGAGGAGCAGGCAGTTGGCAGAAAGCTATAGATGCAATTATTCGCCTTAAAGCGGCCGGATTTCATGTCCGTCTAGGAACGACACAAACTGCTGAGAATAGTCATGATCTTGCGGCCATGTGTCAACTTCATCGTTCACTAGGCATATCTGACGATGACCATATTATTCGTTCACTCGTTCGCCGAGGTTTCTCCGCCAAGGGAATAGCGGTCTCGTTGCCTGCACTTGAACCAGAAGTGACAGTAGACCGTGATGGTATCTATTGGCATCCCGTTGCAACGGACCCTGATTTACTGATCTCACCTCAGATTTTTCCTTTGAGCAACGCGGTAGAGCAGATTGCAGCAATTCGGGAGTCCCTGCTCTCAGTCACAGGAGGGGCGGCCAGTCGTTTCCGTTGAGGATAGTCACTCTGCACTCCGTGTGAGTGCCTGCAAAAAACAAATTGTGAAATCCATCTAGTTGTCATTCTTATAGCCATAAAAGATTACCTCAAAGTCGAGTGAGAGCATTGGGGGCATGATAGAGGTAAGCTCTGGCATGCCTCTAACGCGCTTTCTTAGCCGTTTTGGAAAACTGGTCGGAGAAACTGTTCATTCGTTGAGTTCTCAGCTCTTGTATGAGACAATTGTGACAAGAAAGGAACTTGATCTTGACGACACTATTTACGACACGAAAAACATTGCTCTGGCAAGTCATGCTTTGGGGAGGTCTTCTCAATCTCGTCTTCATAACAATCGTTCTTCTGTGGCATCCATCCCTGCTCAGTGCTCAAAGTCTTGCTACCGTGATCTTCTGTATCATTCTGCTCCTTGTGTATATCTGCATCGGGGTCACTCTTCCCTTGCGAGCCGGTCAGACCGTTACCACCGTATTATGGCAAGGAACCGGATTTGGTTTCCTCATTGGCTTTCTCTTTACCATTGATATTGCGGTGGAGTATTTCCTCGACATGAGTAGCCAAGTCAGTACGCTCTCGACACTTGGATTTATGAGTCTTCTTTTTCTCCTCTTTGGGGTCGTTGGTGCACGTATCAGCCAGCGAACTGGTCACCTCCTCTTGGGAAGTCTCGCTAGTGTCTGGAGTGCCTTACTCGGCGTCTTGATCGCCGTCCTTTTTGGGGTGATAGTAAATTTGGTCTTTCTGCAACGACTCGAACATCTTCTTGCTTCAGACTATCTCAGAAGCGGCATGAGAGATATGACGACGTTCACTTTCTTCAATACGCTAGACAGTGCCTCTTCTCATTTGCTAGAAGCTCCTATTCTTGCTGCTATCTTTGGGACTTTGGGTGCTTTGCTAGGCAAAAGTATCATCCGATTTCAGAAGAACCATAAGTAGCGCGGGACACCTCTTCCCTGCTTATGGGAGTAGAGAAGAGTTCTTGCTCCTAAGATACGGGCATCTGAGATACAACCCGCCTATGAGCAGGTAAATTGTAGAGTGTGCGTTGTTGGAAAATGAAAAGCCCTGAGTAGCTATAAGGAAGTGCTAGCTTATAGAGGTTATTAAGGTATATAATATTAGGACACTTTAGAAGTTACCCTGAACAAGCACTATTTTGGGAAGCTACTAATACTTTAGTTGCAACGTGCTATATTCAGAAGAGACAAATGATCTTCTACGTATAAATCAAAGGGAGCCATTATATGACAGAACGCGATGTACAGCGGAAACTAGCGCACACAGAAGTGATACCAATGAGTGAAGATGTTAGTGGAGTTCCCACTAGCGGAGCACTCGTGGATAGTTATGGGCGACGCATCAAAAATATGCGTATCTCACTTACCGATAAGTGCAACTTCCGGTGTACCTATTGTATGCCTGCGGAAGGGCTACCCTGGATGAAAAAGGCCGAAATTCTCTCCTATGAGGAGATCGTGCGTATCACTCGAGTAGCCGTAAGCATTGGTATTGAGGAGATACGTCTCACTGGAGGCGAGCCACTCGTACGCCGTGACGTTCCTGAACTCATTCGTCAGTTGCACACAATTCCAAATCTGCATGGTATAAGTATCACAACAAATGGTATCTTGCTTAAGCAGCAGGCAAAAGCACTCGCGGATGCAGGTCTCACTCGTGTCAATGTCAGCCTGGATTCACTTATGCGCGAGAAGTTCGCAAAACTTACGCGCCGAGATCAGATTGATCGTGTGTTAGAGGGTTTGGAAGAAGTCGAGAAATATCCATCGATTCATCCCATCAAAATCAACGCGGTTGCCATCCGTAATTTTAGTGAAGAGGACGTGCTGGACTTTGTGCAGTTCGCACGGAACCGGGCCTACGTTATGCGCTGGATTGAGTTCATGCCACTCGATGCTGACCAAGCGTGGCGTAAAGAAGATATCCTCACAGGTGGTGAGGTCAAGGCCATCATTGAAGCCGAGTATGGCCCGTTAGTGCCTGTAGCAGGAGACCCAGCAGAGACGGCAAGACGCTATACCTTTAGTGATGGTATCGGTGAAGTGGGCTTTATCAATCCAGTGAGTGAGCCGTTCTGCGCGACCTGTGATCGCATTCGGCTCACTGCTGATGGACAGTTGCGCACCTGCCTCTTTGCAACTGTTGAAACAGACCTGCGTGCTGTCCTACGCTCTGGCGAAGATGATGAAGCGCTTGCGGCTGCACTACGCCGGGCTGTCTGGCATAAAGAACTGAAACATTATATTGGTGATACACGCTTCAAGCGTGCGAGTCGTAGCATGTCGATGATTGGTGGATAATGTAGGCACTACTTACTTTCAGTTTCTGTATCAGAATCCATCAGATTTGATTTCAAGCAGCTGAAAAACTGTTCAGTCAGCTTTTCGGCTGTATTGTTCATTAGCCGTGCTCCGATACTGGCAAGAGTGCCGCTTACTACGACGTTTGCATTCCAATCCATACTTGTTTCACCAGGGTTTACAGAGGCAAGGTTCATCGTGCCAGCTAACTCAACTGCACTTCCTGGAGCCTTACCACGTCCCTTGACGACCAGAAGGTCATGCTCATGCATTTCGGGTCGCGTTACATCCAGATTAAATTTTGCCTTGACTGGCCCGATACCAATGGAAATGACAGCTTTCCAATGCTCGTCTCCCACTTCTTCAAGACTTTGAAAACCGGGGGCACAGGCGGCGACCTTACGTACATCCAAAAGATAGATCCATACCTTCTCGATAGGAACTCCTATTGTTTGCGTGCCTGAAAATTCCATCTTTGTGCTTTCCTTTCGTCCTGTACAAAATATTTTAATAGTCTAAATGTGCTGATCCAGACGCTCCATTACGGTCGATAACTCTAAAGCAAAGAGATGATGCAAGAAAAACGAAACGGGCGACCGCTAGGGACCGCCCACCCACTCTTTTGCATTGGCATATAAGGATAAGGATACGAAAAAACGCACTTCTTACAGCCTATGCTCGCTCTACAGCTTTCAGAATGGCTCGTTGCGCCATTACTATGGTCATTTGACCCCGATAGGCTTTCGATCCATGGAGATCCTCGATTAAGGTGAGTCCCTCTTTTGCATGACTGGCAGCTTCAGCAGCAGTCGTCTCGTCGATTTTTTTGCCGACGAGGGCCACTTCTACTGCGCTGGCTCGCGTAGTTTTAGTTCCTGCCCCGGTGATAGTGGCACTTGCCGCGCTACAGGTTCCATCGCTACCAAGAGAAATTACTGCCGCACAACCGGTTATTGCGTAGTGTGAAGCCTTATTTTCTAGCTTCATGTATGAAGTACCCGTGCGGCCAGAAGGAATAGCAAAACGAATTTCGGTGAGCAGTTCGCCCGGTTGCAATGCTGTCTCAAAGGTATCGACAAAGAAATCATCGGCTGCAATTGTGCGCTTGCCCGTGCCACTTTGAGCAACAATATCAGCTTTGAGAGCTAAGATAATCGCAGGCATATCGCCAGCAGGATCCGAGTGCGCGATACTACCACCGAGTGTGCCTCGGTTACGCACTTGCTGGTCGCCAATCACCGAAGCTGCATCCACTAATAGCGTAAAGTGACTACGCAAAAGTTCTGAACGAGCAACTTTCGTGTAGGTTGTCATTGCGCCAACGGCAACCACTCCATTTTCCTCACGAATGTAAGAAAGCTCCGCGATCTTACCAATATCAATGAGGTGTTCAGGCTGTGACAGACGCAGTTTCAATGTTGGAACCAGGCTGTGACCACCTGCCAATACTTTGGCATCATCGCCGTACTGTTGTAGCAAAGAAATAGCCTCATCCACGGTTTTAGCTGGATGATAATCAAAGGCTGCGGGAACAGACATATTTTTATCTCCTCTTCACCATAATGTAGACACTTAGGAGACATCTGATTCACTATGAATCAGATGTCTTTCATATAATTGATCTACTGTTGATGAATGATCTTCCACAACTTTTCAGGTTGCATAGGCATGTCAATGTGTGGTACACCAAGCGCATCGGCGACAGCTGCAGCAATTGCAGGTGTAGAACCGATGGTTCCAGCCTCACCAACACCCTTTACGCCTATTGGGTTGACGGTTGTAAGTGTGACGGTGTGGTCAAGCTCTAACAAAGGAAATTCTGTCGCGATTGGCATGGCATAATCCATGAATGAAGCTGTGAGAAGCTGACCATCTTCGCCATAAACAACGCCTTCATAAATTGCCTGACCGACTCCTTGCGCGATACCGCCATGAACCTGCCCTTGCACAAGCATAGGATTTAACTGGCGTCCACAGTCATCGACTGCGACGTAACGCAAAATTTTGGCCTCACCCGTATCCTTATCTACCTCAACGACACAGATGTGCGTACCGAAAGGGAAGGTGCAAGACTCTGGCTCAAAGAATGCTGTTGTTTCCAGTCCTGGTTCGACACCGGGTGCCAGGGTGTTAGATGTATTCGCGGCCGCAGCCACTGCGTTAAAGGTGACTGATTTCTGTGGTGAACCAGCAACAGAGAAATTACCACCTTCCAGTGTCACGTCCTCTGGGCTGGCTTCCAGCATATGAGCTGCAATCTGCTTCATCTTCTCTTTAAGACGAAGTGCTGCATTGAAGACTGCGGTCCCGCCTACTGAAGTGCCTCGGCTTCCATAGGTGCCACGTCCCTCTGGGGTAGAGTCAGTATCGCCATGCATAATGATGACGTTTTCCATTGGAATGCCGAACTCGTCTCCTACCAGTTGTGCAAATGAGGTCTCCTGCCCCTGGCCGTGTGGCGAGATACCTGTGTAGACCGTAACGGTCCCCGATTGCTCGACACGCATGCGCGCACTCTCGAAGACGCCGAAGGGAGTGGTTCCCTTAGGACCAAGTCCACAAATTTCCACATAGGAAGAGACGCCGATACCCAGGAGTTTACCCTCGGCACGTTTTTGCTTTTGCTCCGCACGGAGATTCTTGTAGTCAATCAGATCCATTGCCTTTTCCAGGGCAAGAGCGTAGTTCCCTGTGTCATAAACAGGCCCAGCTGAAGCCTTATGTGGAAATGATTCTGGCTTGACGAAGTTAGTGAGGCGAACTTCTGTCGGATCTTTGCCCAGCTCATGCGCTACAAGGTCCATTGCTCGCTCAATCAGGAATGTCGCTTCAGGGCGGCCTGCTCCACGATAGGCATCCGTTGGTGCCTTATTCGTGAAGACGATATCACACGCAGCATATGTCACGGGAATGTCATAACAGCCGTCTACCATTGGTAATGTGAAGGCGATAGCGATAACATCAGTGAAGAACTGGAGGTAGGAGCCAAGGTCAGAGATGACATGCACCTTGAAGCCGTGTACTTTCCCGTTTTGATCTGCGGCAGCCTCAATATAGTTGACCTGATCACGGCCATGAATGGTCGAGGAAAAGCTTTCGCTGCGGTCCTCAATCCATTTGACGGGCTTACCCGTTTGCATAGCTGCAAAGGCGGCAAGCGCTTCTTCGGGATAAATGTTCAATTTACAACCAAAACCACCCCCAACTTCGGGAACGATCACGCGTACCTGGTGTTGTGGAAGTTTCATCTGCTCTGCGAGATAGTTACGTAGCAGATGAGGAATTTGGGAAGAACTCCAAATGTTGAGCATTTTGTCCGATTTACGATATTCAGCGATCACACCACGTGTCTCCATTGGTGATGGGGCAACGCGCTGGTTCACGAAGCGTCCTTTGACAATGACGCCACCATTCGCTACGGTGTCCGCGAAGACTTTATCGATATCCTCTGTTGGAGGATGAATGGGGAGCGCGACGTTTGTGCCATACTCTTCATACAGTAGGGGTGCGCCTGGCTGCATCGCCTTCTCGATGTCGATAGCGGCTGGTAATGGCTCATAGTCAACGTCGATAAGATCAACTGCATCACGTGCTGTATACTTGTCGTCGGCGATAACAATGGCGACGGGATCACCGTAGAAACGTACTTTCCCCTCTGCAAGAGGTCCGCGGCAACCCATGCCTTTGTCGATATGGGGAGGCAAGGCGACAGCGACAGGAATGTTACCAACTTTTCCTTTAAGGTCTTCTGCTGTGTAGACAGCTACCACGCCAGGATGGTTGCGTGCGGCTTCGGTGTTTATGCTATTAATGCGTGCGTGACCATAGGGGCTACGGAGAACCGACATATGAAGCATGCCAAGCATTTTCATATCGTCTACGTAGGTTGCCTGCCCGGTAATGAGTCGTGGGTCTTCACGCCTTTTAACCGGCGTGCCAAGTGTTGCTGCAATGCCCATGAGTGTGTAAGTCCTCTCTCAACTGTGAGAAATGAAACAACGGTCTCGATTATTGCATCCTTGCGGGGCGTAAATTAGTCATCCGCACCGACTGGCTCGGAGACACCCGTGCGCATGTGTTCCGCTGCATACTGAACGGCTCGCACGATGTTTTGATAGCCAGTGCAACGACAAATGTTGCCTTCAAGACCCTTACGAATCTCTTCTTCGCTTGGGTTGGGGTTATTTTTGAGCAATTGGTAGGAGGCCATAATCATGCCAGGAGTGCAGTAGCCACACTGTAGGCCATGCTTTTCCCAGAAACCTTCTTGAATTGGGTGGAGATTGTCGCCGTTCGCGAGACCTTCAATCGTAGTAACCTCATCGCCGTCAGCTTGTACGGCGAGAACTGTACATGATTTTACTGCTTCACCATTGAGCAAAACAATACATGCACCACATTGGGACGTATTACATCCAATGTGTGTTCCTGTCAGGTCTAGTGTGTCTCGTAAATAATGAACGAGTAGTGTGCGGGGCTCGACCTCTGCTCGATGTTTTTGACCATTCACGGTCATGGTAATCGTATGCTTTGTTGTCACCGATAATACCTCCTTAGTGGCTAGGCTGAGTCGCGTCCCTTCTCATATTAATACCTGAGTAAATACGAGGAAAAGCGCGAAAATTTCTTCTCATCTTTTCTCTTACTTGTTGCGCTTCAGCACGCTCCAAATCCCGATAGGAAAAGCGATCTACGAAACTTTAGCTGAAGAGAGCGTAGCATAATAAAGGTTATATTGTCAACAAATGTTCATCTTATTTTGTTAAATCACCTTCTATTTATACAGAGTAGACCGTGGCCTCTTCCTCCAATAAGTGATGCATCGTCTTTAGCGGTGCTCCTGTGCCTTTCTTCCGAAGCATCAGTATCTCCGCAGCAATACTCAACGCAATCTCATCGGGTGTTTCCGCACCAATGTCCAATCCGATAGGGGCATGTACCCGTGCTAAGTGCTCAGGAGGCATACCTTCTTTTATAAGCGTCTTGAATATTTGTTTGACCTTGCTGGGACTCCCGATCATACCGATATAAGCTGTTTTACTCTCCAGTGCGGCACGTAATGCGTCTTTGTCGAGAGTATGTCCGCGCGTGACTACTACAATCCAGCTTGACTCGTCTGGCTTCAGGTCACGAAGTGTCTGTGGAATGTCGCCAAAGACAAGTTGTACATTGTCGCCGAATGCCTGAGGGTTGGCAAAATCGCGACGGTCATCGACAACAACGATACGGTAATCAAGATGGAGTGCCAGGCGCGCGAGTGCCTGAGCGACATAGCCCGCACCTACAATGATGAGGCGTGGTTCAGGACGTAACACCTCAAAAAGTACCTCTAGTGTTGCACCACAGCTTCCAACGGCCTCTCCCTGATCAGCATCCATGTGCACATGGACAGTCTGTGAACGTCCATCACTCAACGCTTGCAGAGCTTCCTGTATCACTTTATTATCTGTCTGAGGGCCCGCGATCCCGCCGCTAACACTGCCATCAGCATGGACGAGCATTTTGCTACCAACGCCACAGGGGGCTGATCCAACTGTCTTTACAACGGTAGCGATGATGATTCGTTCCCCACGTTGTAGTGAGTCCTGAATTTCGTTATATACAGTCATGGCATTCATAACGCACTGTCCTGCCTTTCGATTATTTGTTCTTGCGCAAGGAGACCGCGTTCGTGTCTTTGCCATAACGCGTGGCTACAATCTCAGCCATAATTGCTAAGGCAATCTCCTCTGGTATCTTACTTCCAATATCAAGACCGATTGGCCCATGAATACGACGAACCTGCTCATCGGTCAAGCCTTGTTGCTTGAGCCTTTCCGCGCGTTCCTCATTCGTTTTACGACTGCCTATTGCTCCGATATAGCCTACCTCACGTTTGAGCACAACCTTTAAGGTAGGCTCATCGAACTTTGGGTCATGTGTAAGCACAGCTACAGAGGTAGACGGATTAAGGTCCATACGCTCTAATACCTCGTCAGGCCACTCTACAATGATTTCATTGGCGTTAGGAAAGCGTTCGCGGGTTGCAAATGCGGCACGCGCATCGACAACGGTTACATGATAATTGAGCGTTCGGGCAAATGTCGTCAGTGGGATGGCGATATGTCCGGCACCAACAATAATTAACGATGGTGGAGGAGGAAAACCTTCTATAAAAACATCGTATGATGGAGTTTGTTGTGTCACCGCTGTCTCGGCCAGTGTATATGTATGGATTTGGGCTGTGCCTTTCCACATAGCACGCTCAGCGTCTACAAGCGCAAGTGCGTCCAGCTCTGGCAATCCAAGTGTACCTTGAGTGGTTTTGTCGGGCAAGACAAGGAGTTTTGCTCCAACATGTTCTGCACCCCGTACCACTGTTGCTAGTGCTGCACCCTTTTCCTTTGCAATTTGCTCTTTTAGAGCTTCATAGAGTCCACTCATAGACGACTCCTACATTCCTCTTCGTACACGCTGTATGTTGTATAGGACTACCAATCCAGGCGTTCGACAAAGACATGGATGGTGCCACCACAGGCAAGGCCAATTTTCTCGATGTTTTGCTCTTCGGTGATACCAAATTCGAGCATTTGTGGCTTGCCATTCTCGATAACTTCCATTGCGGCATGCACAACAGCAGGTTCTACACACCCACCACTTACTGACCCTGTTAATTCGCCGCTCTCACTTACAGCAAGCTTTGCCCCTGCTGTACGCGGGGCGGAACCCTCCATGGCGACAACAGTGGCGACGGCAACACGTTCGCCCCGTGTTCTCCACTTCTCTACGTCAGGTAGTATATCAAGCATTTTGTGTCTCCTATGATCTGGTCGCTTGAGTTCGCTATATATTCTTACAACTTTATATTGTATCTCATCTGAAGCGGTAATGGACAACAAGCATCAATTAAATTAAGTATGTGTCTGTGAAATACGAATGTCAAGAGTGTACGTCTGAAATCCACTCATAACTCGAAGCTTGCTCAAACGTAAAAGAAGAAAGAATCATCTGACGATTTGGAGGAGAGAAGAGAGATGAAGTGGAAGACGACCTGGACTGATCCCCTAACCAGTTACTTGG
>JAABUZ0100003549.1_pt1 | contig 22940 bp, 22 predicted proteins | sample 5562091 | NCBI WGS metagenome assembly JAABUZ01 (sample SAMN12813069, study PRJNA571459) | rock metagenome | isolation source: Antarctica rocks | place: Antarctica: Victoria Land, Linnaeus Terrace sud | collected 2015-12-21
TACTCGCGTTTGGTGCCGCAAGTTTCGCAGGAACCTCGCTTTCTGGTTTGATGCTGAAGCGTAACCTCCGCGTGACGCTCACCGCAATGCCGCTTATGATGAGCCTGCTCGCCGCCGGGCTTGTTGCGGCGGGAAACTCTCAGGTTTTTGCGGCGGTATTCGTCACCCTTTGGGGGTTCTTCTTTGCGGTCCTTCCTGTCGGTTGGTCGACATGGCTGACACGCACCGTTCCCGATGAGGCAGAAAGCGGGGGAGGTCTTCTGTCCGCTGCGATTCAACTCGCAATCACAGCAGGGGCGGCCATCGGCGGGGGCATCTTCGGCTATGAGGGTGCAAAGGGCGCCTTCATCGTCAGCTTCGTATTTTTGCTTTTTGCGGCTTTGGTGACGGCGGTCGGTCTCAAACCCCAGCGTGCAAACTAGCTGCAGCGGCCGAAGCGCTGCATTAAACACCAGGCCCGAGTGGCAGGGCAGAAGGGCGACGGCGACAACGGCGTCCGGCGCGGCAAGCGGACGGAACGTGTCGTCCAGTTACAAGTGTAGATGTGCCGCTCATGCGAGGTTCCTAGTCCCTTCCCCGGAAAATCGGGGCAAGTACCTGAGCGCTGCGGCTGGGCAGGTAAATCTGAATGCTCTGGCCGCGCCCGTACATGGGAACCGGCTGGCGGGGATACACGAAATCGGGCGTTCCCCGGCCCGGCCCGCCAAACCGGGCGTCGTCGGTGTTTAAAATCACCTGGTAATCGGCGGCGTCGGGAGTCGGAAAGCGCAGGTCTTGATACGAGCGGGTGGGGTGAAAATTGAACGCGAACACGAGCGGCCCGCGCCGGTACGCAAGCTGCTTGGTATCCTCGTGCAAAGCGAGCTGCTCAATCAGCGGGTCACGCAGCAGGCTGTAGTTCGCATCTAAGCGCAGCATGGCCTGGTCAAAAGCGTTTAAATCGCCGTAGCGCAAGTCGGGATTGTCGGCCAGCGACCACTGACGGCGGGCGTAGTGATAAGAAAAAGCGTTGCCCTCGCGCGGGAAGTCCACCCATTCGGGGTGGCCGAACTCGTTGCCGATAAAACTGAGCCAGGCTTCCCCGGCCAGGCTGAAGGTCAAGAGGCGGATCATCTTCAAAAGCGCAATGCCGCGCTCAATAACTATGTTGCCGTCGCCCCGGCCCATGTGCCAGTACATCTCCGCGCCCATAAGCTGAAAGGCTAAAGTCTGGTCGCCGACCAAAGATTGGTCGTGGCTTTCGACGTAGCCGACCCGCTTTTCGCCGGGCCGCCGGTTCAGCAACTCGTGATAGATCGCGCTCAGAGGCCAGTTCTCGTCGGGAACTTCTTTGACTAATTTGCTCCAGTAGTCTGGAACGCCCATTGCCAGCCGGTAGTCGAATCCGACGCCGCCTTCTCCGACAGGCCGGGCGAGGCCGGGCATCCCGGAAACATCTTCGGCGATTGAAATGGCATCCGGGCGGACGGCGCGGGCCAGGGCGTTTGCGGTCTGCAAATATGCCAGCGCGTCGCCGTCTATGTTGCCGCCGAAGTAATCCTCGTAGCTCGTAAAGACCCGGTTCAGGCCGTGATCAAAGTACAGCATACTGGTGACGCCGTCAAAGCGCAGGCCGTCAAACCGAAACTCTTCCAGCCAGAACCGGACGTTGCTTAAAAGAAACCGCTGGACTTCGTATTTGGCGTAGTCAAAGACCAGCGAATCCCACGCGGGGTGCAGGCCGCGCGGCCCGCTATGGAAATACTGGAAATCCGTGCCGTCAAAGCCGTTTAGCCCTTCCGCCGTGTTCTTGACCGCGTGCGAATGGACAATGTCTAAAAGAACGCGCAGGCCGAGGCCATGCGCTGTGTCAATCAGCAATTTGAGGTCTTCCGGCGTACCGAAGCGCGACGACACGGCAAAGAACGACGAGACATGGTAGCCGAACGAGCCGTAGTAGGGATGCTCCATCACGGCCATGAGCTGCACGGCGTTGTAGCCCAAAGACGCGATGCGCGGCAGGACGTTTTGGGTGAACTCCCCAAACGTCCCGACCCGGCCTTCTTCCGTCGCCATGCCGACATGCGCCTCGTAAATCCGCAGCCCGCCGGTGGGGCTTGGAACGGCATTTTGCCATTCAAACGGCGCGTCCGGCAGCCAGACTTGGGCCGTGAAATCGTTTGTTTCGGCGTCCTGCACCACGCGCCGGATATACGCGGGAATTCGGTCCTGCCCGCCTGCGCTGCTTTGGACATGAACTTTGAGCAAGCTGCCGTGCGTCAGCGCCGCTTGATACTCGGCATCTGGAAAGAACGCGCTCCAAATCCCAAAATCGTCGCGGGTCAGCGGGTGGCTGCCTCGGTCCCAGCCGTTGAAGTCCCCGAACAGCGACACGCCCGACGCGCCCGGTGCCCATTCCCGGAACCAGACGCCCGGCTCGCCGTCCAACTCGCCCCGGTTAAAGCCGAAAAACTGATGCCCCAGGCTGATTGGCCCGAGCAGGCCGCCGGTCTCATCAATCGCCGCCCGCAGACGCACGTAATGCGCCCCGCGCCGCCGCAGCGCGTCGGCATAGGGAGCCAGCCAGGGGTCCAACGAAATCAGTCCCAGAGGGTCATCAGTTTGCATGGTCTTAGTATACCCGGCTTTGGAATATCCGCCGGAGGGTGCTTCACCCAGGGGCGCTTCTTAGGCAACAGCGAGACGATAAAATGTTTCAGGCTCACAGCTTTTCGGTAACTTGTCTTTGGCTGTGTCGCCAGAAAAGGAAATCACCTAATTGAAACCAATCTCTCTGCGCCGCGTTCATGCCGACGGCATCAACATTTTCTACCGGGAATCAGGGCCGCCGGAGGCTCCGGTCGTGCTGCTGCTGCACGGCTGTCCGTCGTCTTCATTTCAGTTCCGTGAACTGGTCCCCCGGCTGGCTGACCGCTACCGAGTCATCGCGCCGGATTTGCCGGGCTTTGGGTTTACGGAAGTGCCGGAAGAACGGCAATACAAGTACACATTTGATGGATTGGCCCAGTCCCTTCTTGCATTCACAGAAGCGCTGCACTTGACCCGCTATGCCCTGTATGTTTTCGACTACGGCGCTCCCACAGGTTTTCGGCTGGCCCTGGCTCACCCGGAGCGGGTTTCCGCTATTATCTCGCAGAACGGCAACGCTTATGAAGAAGGTCTTGGAAGTGCGTGGGAACCCATCCAGCGTTACTGGCGAGACCCTACCGCCGAGAACCGAGAAGCCTTGCGTCCGGCGTTCAGCCCCTCGGCGATCCGCTCGCTGTATACTGATGGGGTACAGCGCCCAGAAGAAATCGCCCCGGAAAGCTATACTTTGGATGCGGCGCTGATCGCGCGGCCCGGCAACGAGGACATCCAGCTTGATTTGTTCCTGAACTACGCCGAAAACGTGAAACTGTACCCGGCGTTTCAGGAATATTTTCGGCGGAATAAGCCGCCGCTGCTGGCGATTTGGGGCAAGAACGATGCGTTTTTTACTCCCCCCGGCGCGGAAGCCTTCCGGCGCGACATTCCAAGCGCGGCAGTGCAGTTCTTGGACACGGGACACTTCGCGCTGGAAACCCATGTGGAAGAAATCGCGGCGGTCATGCGGCAGTTCCTCGAACCGCATCTCGGCACCGCCCGCTGATGCCCGTTGTTTCAGTCTCGCGCCCGCACGGTAAGATGCGCCTGTGTCTGAACCCAATAACTTTGCGAATAGCCATTCCATGAACACCAGCCCTGAAGCGGCGTTTAATACGCAGTCTCAGCGGCTTGTTGCCTGGACCCTGCGGGCGTTTACTTGGGAGCAGACGCGCGCGAAATTTGAGCGTCTGGCGGCAAAAAGCGCCGGTGCAGGCTTGCAGGCGCAGCTCAAGGAAACGGTCGCGTTTCTGGACACGCGGCCCGTATCCGATTTGACGGGTTTGCTGGCCCAGGCCGGTTCGAGCGCTTAGGAGTGGCTTTTGCGATGAACCGCCATGATCTTCCTGCTCTAAACACCCTGCCGGAGATGCCGCCGCCGCCGTCGCCGGAAGTGACGCAAATGCTGTTTCCCGGCTTTCGCTCGGAGTTTGTTCAGACTAGCGGCGCGGCGATCCGGGTTCTCATCAAAGGCGACGGGCCGCCGCTTTTGCTCCTGCATGGACACCCGGAAACGCATGTGGCCTGGCACAAAATCGCGGATAATCTGGCCTGTGACTACACGGTTGTCCTTCCCGACCTGTGCGGGTATGGCGATTCGGGTAAGCCCGAAGGCGGAGAGCGCCATGTCAACTACTCGTTCCGGGCGATGGCGCGGGACCAAAAAGAAACAATGCGGCACTTCGGCTTTGAGCAGTTCTTCGTGGCGGGGCATGACCGGGGCGGGCGGGTGGCCCATCGTTTGTGCTTGGATTACCCGGAAAGCGTCCGCAAAGTGTGTCTTCTGGACATCGCGCCGACGCTGACCATGTACCGGGACACAAGCAAAGAGTTTGCGACAAAATACGTCTGGTGGTTCCTGCAAATCCAGCCGTTTCCACTGCCGGAACATTTGATCGGTCTTGATCCGGCATTTTACCTGAAAGACCACCTGAGCGTACAGTGCAAAACACCGGGCGCGGTCACGCCGGATGCGCTGCGGGAATACCTGCGCTGCTACTGCTGCCTCGGAACGATCCATGCCGCCTGCGAGGATTACCGTGCAGCGGCGGAAATAGACCTGGAAATGGATGACGCGGATGACAGGGCCGGGCGCAAAATTACTGCGCCGGTGCATGTTTTGTGGGCTGCTCAGGGGACGGTCGGCCGTTTGTGGGATGTTCTGGAAACCTGGCGTGCGAAAGCCGAGACCGTCAGCGGCAAAGCCCTGGACTGCGGGCATCTGCTCCCGGAAGAGCGTCCTGCGGAAGTGCTTGCCGAGCTTCGCACGTTCTTCGGCGGTTAAACAAGGGAACAAGCATAAACGAAGCAAGCAATGGGAGACAAGCAATGAAAGTAAAGCTGCTGGATGACGCGAACTTGCGGGTCTATGCACTCGTGTTTGAGACCGGCGACGAATTCACGGCGGGCCTAACGCAGTTCGCGTTGGACTGCGACATTCACGGCGCGTCGCTGACCGCCATCGGCGCGTTGGAGCGCTGCACTCTGGGCTGGTTTGACTGGGAAGCCAAACAGTACGTCAAAATCCCCGTCAATGAGCAGTGCGAAGTGGCTTCTTTAATCGGCGACATTGGGCGCAAGGACGGCAAGCCGGCGTTTCATGCCCACATGGTCGTGGGAACAAAAGGCGGCGTCGCCCACGCCGGCCATCTTTTTGAGGCTTGGGTGCGCCCGACGCTGGAAGTCATCGTGACGGAAACGCCTGCTTATCTGACCCGCGTTTACGATGATGCAGCCCATATTCCGCTCATTGATCTCAGTAAATAGTTGACTGGCAGAGACCGTAAGGAGCAAGACCATGACGACAATCCGCGAAGAAACCTATCGGCTGATGCGTGAGCTGAAGCTGACAACGGTGTTCGGCAATCCCGGCTCGACCGAGGAAACTTTTTTGGAAAAGTTTCCCGACGACTTTACCTATGTTCTCGGCCTTCAGGAAGCAAGCGTCGTGGCGATGGCCGACGGCTACGCGCAGGCGATGGGGCGGCCTGCCTTTGTCAATCTGCATACGTCGCCGGGCGTCGGCAACTCTATGGGTAATCTGCTCGGCGCGTGGCACAACAAGACGCCCCTGATTATCACGGCGGGCCAGCAGACACGCGAAATGATGCTTTTAGAACCCTGGCTGACCAACATTGACGCGACGGAGCTGCCGAAGCCGTATGTGAAGTGGAGCTATGAGACGGCGCGGGCGGAAGATGCCCCGGCGGCGATCATGCGGGCCTATGCCGCCGCGCTTCAGCCGCCTTCGGGGCCGGTCTTTTTGTCTATTCCGATGGACGACTGGGAGAAAACGGCCGAGCGCGAGACGCCTGCGCGTCAGGTCAGTTCGCGGGTTGCGCCCGACCCGGACCGATTGACCGAGGCCGCGAAGATGCTGTCTGAGGCCAAAAACCCGGCGCTGGTCTTCGGGCCGGGCGTGGACCGCAGCATGGGCTGGAACGCCGCTATTGCGCTGGCCGAAAAACTCCGTGCGCCCGTTTATGGCCCGCCTGCCGCCGAGCGTTCGGGGTTCCCGGAGAACCATCCGCAGTTTATGGGGCCGCTGCCGTTTGCGATCAAGCTGCTGGACGAAAAGCTGGCCGGGCATGACGTGGCGCTGGTGGTCGGTGCGCCGGTGTTCCGCTACTATCCCTATGTGCCGGGCGAGTATCTTCCAAATGGCCTGCGCCTGCTGCAAATCACGGATGACCCCAGAGAAGCGGCCCGCGCCCCGGTCGGCGACGCGATTTTAGGCGATTCCGCGCTTGCCCTGGCGTCGCTGGTCAGCATGGTTTCGCCGTCAGACCGGCCTCTGCCCGCGCCGATGCCGAAGCAGCCCGCGCCGGAAGCCAAGACGCCGATGACGGCAGACTATTTATTCTACGCGCTGGCTCAGGCGAAGCCGGACAACGCCGTGCTGGTGCAGGAGTCACCGTCCAACATGAAGCCGCTTCACATGCGGATGCCCTCCATGCACCCGGCGGCGTACTTCTCGATGGCCTCCGGCGGCCTCGGCTTCGGCCTGCCCGCGTCAGTCGGGATCGCTCTGGCCGAGCGCGAAACGGGCCGCAATCGCCCGGTGATTGCGGTCATCGGCGACGGCTCGTTTTTGTACTCCATCCAATCGCTTTGGACCGCCGTCCAGCACCATCTGCCGCTTTTGGTGGTCATCCCGCAGAACACGGAGTATGCGATCTTGAAGTCATTCGCGGAGTTCGAAAAAACGCCGGGCGTGCCTGGTTTAGATTTGCCGGGCCTGGATTTCGTGTCACTTGCAAAGGGCTTCGGCTGCGACGCCAAGCGCATAGACGACCCGCAGCAAGTGACTTCTGCCGCGAAAGAGGCGCTTGCGTCCGGCAAAGTCACGGTTCTTGTCGTGCCGACGACTTCCGAAGTGCCGCCCTTGCTTTAATCGGCACAGAAAAACGCCGGGAAGCAATGCTTCCCGGCGTTTTTTGTGTCTAAAGTCCGTAGCGCTCGTGGCGCAAATGGGACGCACGGGCACGCATCCTGCCGGCCTTGCGGTAGTTGCCCCGCGCCGCAACCCGCGCCGCTTGACGGTCTAGGCGTGCGGCCCGGCGCATCCGCTCGTGGCGAAAAGGGTGGAAGCCCTGTGCCTGCACCGGCGCGGCGGCAAATGCGCTCAAGGCCACGGCAGCCAGCCCAAAGGCGGCCAAAGTTTTGCGAAGAATGTTCATGGATGGGTCCTTTTCAGCGAGGCTAACGTCAGCCTTGCGTTTTCCCGAACACTTTTCCCCGGCCGAAACTGTTCCAAATAAAGCATCACAGCATCAAGGAAGCAGATCGGCCACGCGAACGGCGGCGTCCGGCGCGGCGAGAGGACGAACTTCGTCTTCAGGGGTCAGGAGAGCCTCAGAAGCGTAGCCTGTTTCGGTCGGCTCACGGAAAACGTGCAGCAGCCGGTTTGGAATGTCCACGACCCAATACTCAGGAATGCCCGCGTTGCCGTATTGCCTGACTTTGCCTGTCAAATCAGCCCGAAGTGTGCTGTCTGAAGCTTCTACAACAAGCAGCATATTATCTAGTGTCAGCTTTTCTTCGTCAATGTACTTGTCTAAACTTTGCATCAGCACCGCGACATCAGGCTCCGGGTCGCCATACTCCGAAACAGGCAGCGACGACTGAGTTTGAAGACGAAGCAATCCAAACACCTTGCCCAATGCGTTCAATATCCATGTTACTGTGGCAGTGTGCCGACGTCCTTGTCCCATTTTTTGCCAAATCTCTCCGTTGACCAGTTCAACTTTGCCGTCTTCCAGAATGCCGATTTCAATGAGATGTCGATATTCTTTGCGTGTCCACAGCTTGCGTGGAATGTCTGCCGCCTCCGGCGCTGTGACCGCTAAAAGCGGCGCTTTTGAAATCGGTGTTTCTAACACTGCCGTTGTCATATGCTTCTCCTTAACGACTTACTCTTCGTGGCAATTGCACTCGCCTGAGACGGCTTCGCGGCCTTCTTTGACCAGCAGCGGAACAATCGCAAGAGCCGCGGCGCTGTCCAGCCACCACCAGTGCAGCACGGCGTTTGCGGTCAGCCCGGCCAGCAAGGCCCAGGACAGAAAGCCGCAGGTGAACGTCTCCATCGCATCGGCCCGCAAAGCGCGGCTGCCGATTTGATCGGCGACCCGCAGCTTCGCTTTTGCCAGCAGCGGCATTCCGAGCGCGGCGATGACGGCAACGGCAATGCCGGGCCAGGACGTTTCCGCGTGATGCCGGTGGGTCAGGCCATACACCGCCTGAGCGGCAACATAAACACTGAGGGCGTACAGCAAAAAGCCCGCTGTCCGGGTCGTTTTCCGCTCGACGGCTTCCAGCGCCGCTTCCTCCAAAAGTTTTCCAATCGCCTGCTGCCGAAGACGCCAAAATAAAAGCGCTGCCGAGATTAACTCAACAACGCTGTCCACACCGAACGCCACCAAAAGCAGGCTTCCGGCGGCAATCCCAGATCCGACCGACACCGCCGCTTCGATGACCATCCAGGCAAGGGAGACGGCTTCCAGCCGGAGGCCAGCCTGAAGACCCGGCACTTGTGCTGACCCGGCTGCTTGGCTCATCGGTCTGCCGGAGTGAGCGCACGGTCAAGGCTAGTGCTGGAAATGCCCTGTGCCGGGAATGCTGACGGCGCTTGATGCCGTGGGCCGCTGTCATCAGGGATGGAGGCAAGAAGGAGGCTCACTGCGGCGATTTGCAGGACGCGCATGGCAGCACGCTTTGCCCGCGCTGCCGGCCAGGCGGTAGAGAGATGCCAAGCGGAGTGAAGAGGCAGCCCCCGCTGTTTTATTGCGGGGCTGAAAATGATCGTTGACATAATCCTTTTTCCTAGTGATTGACCAATTCCTGATGCTGTACGCTGCTGTGTTCAGTCGTCGCGCTGTGCTGCTCGACCCCTTTCGGGCGGCGTCCGCGCACCAGCGGGACCGAAACATAGGAGCCGATCACAATGGCGGCGGCGACCGCCTGCGCGGCAATTGTCTGGACATTTGGGAAGACCGAGAACCACAGGCCCATCCAGCCCGGCAAGCTGAAGCCGATGCCGGTGGTCGCAAGCCATCCCGCCTGCTGCATCTCCTGAACACTCTCGCCGACCATGACCAGCAGGACTGCGCCCAGCAGAACGCCGGTCACGACCAGCATTTTCTTGTATGGCAGTTTTTGGTGGGCCACAAAGGTCAGCGCGGCGACAATCAGTGTCAGCGCCAGCCCCACCGCCATGCCCTCGGCGACAAGGCCGCTGCCCGCCCGCAGGCGCAAATCCTGCAGGAACAGTACCACTTCAAAGCCTTCGCGGTAAATCGCCGTGAAGCCTAAAAGAGCAAGCCCAAAGAACGTCCGCCCTTCGTTCGTGCCTGCCGCCTCCATCAGTTTTTTGCGCCGATTACTGTGATTTGCGATCCATCCCGTCCAGTAGAACTTGTGAAAGAACCAGTTCATCACGACCAGAAGCACGACAATCGCCAGCAGGCCCGTCGCCGCCTGAATGTCCCGCTCCGGGGCGTTGACATGCGCGATAATCGCGACAACCGCGAACCAGGTCGCGGCAGACGCCAGAAGCGCGGCAACGCCGCCGACCGGAACCGCCCGCAGGGAAGATTTCTGCTCGCCCCGCGCCATCCCCGCCGTCACCGCCGCCAGCACGAGAATGGCTTCCAGGCCTTCGCGGAACACCAGAACCCCGGTGCTGACAATCATCGCCGCCGGGCTGAGGCCGCGGGTGGCCGGGTCCGGCATTCCGGCGGCCGTAACCGCCTGCCAGACCAGCACGCCCACAACGACGAAGGCCGCCAGCGCGAAACCAATTATCTTCAATTTTGCGATTTTTGCAGGCACCGGGCGCTGCGTCTGTTCCACCATGACTTTGAACCGTTTCTAACTTCCAGCTTTTAACTCCCAGGGGCTATCTCCGACTAAAATTGTCGGAGACTGCTTTGATGCTATTATGGCACTAGACGCAGGGGTTGTCAACGGGTTCACCTCAGCTGTCCAAAGAATTTTCTGCGCTCCTGCCCTTGACATCGCCTGCATCGGCAGGTATAATCTTTTTCGTTCTCCCGCAGAAACGCACCCGTAGCTCAGCGGATAGAGCACAACTTTGCGGAAGTTGAGGCCACTGGTTCGAGACCAGTCGGGTGCATTTGCCGATACAAAAAAGACACCCCCAATCGGGGTGTCTTTTTCGTGTTTAGTAGAGAGGAACGCCTCAGTCACCGGCACTGGAAGTGCCGGTTCCAATGCTTGCCCCGGTTCCTCATTTCCCCTCCGCCGCCCGCACTGCCTGGACAAACGCCTTCATCTTGGACGGGTCTTTCCGTCCCGGTTCGGATTCCACCCCGACCGTGACATCCACGGCATAGGGCAGGGCGCGGGCAATGGCCGCCCCGACATTCTCCGGCGTCAGCCCTCCCGCGAGATAAATCTTTTTGCCGTACTGCCGTGTTTCGCGCACTAATTCCCAGCCGTAAGCCTCAGCGTCCGAGTAGCCTTCCGGCGCGTTCGTGTGGACATTTAGCAAATATGACTGCACTGTACCGTTGAAGTTTGCGACGGCCCGCAAGTCTCGGTCACTGCCGAGATGGAACGCTTTGATTTTGCGGTCCATCGCCCAGTTTTCGCGGATAATATCGGTCCACACGCTGTCTTGATAATACTGAAGCTGCCCAAACTGCTTGATGAGGCTCCGGCCTTCAATACGCCACCGGAAATCCGTCGTCCGGTCAAACACGCCGACTTTGACAATGTGCGCCGGCAGACGCGCCGCGATGTCCGCGAAATCCAGCGGGTCAAGGACGCGCGGGCTGTTCTCGTCGCAGTGGAACCCCAGAGCGTCCGCCCCGGCGTCCACCGCCGCCTCCGCATCCCGCCAATTCGTAATCCCGCAGATTTTCACCAGTGTCACAGAAAGAGTGTACCCGGAACCGGCGTTCTCTCCTAATCCGTGACTTGTAGGGGCGCTGCTTGCCGCGCCCTCTTCAATGCTAAAAGCGAAGATTTTTGGCGAGAATGTGAGCGGTTTTCGGCTTTGGCGGGTATGCTGAAAACTGGGTTGGGGAAAAGTCGGAACCATGACATAAATGTCACGGCTAACCAGCGCAGACGCTAAGAAGTACCGCTTCGCGGCACTGGGACAAATCTACAATCTTAACCCCGCGCCTTCCAGGTCTGCTAGTGCAGAAGCGGTGTTTGTTGGCGTCTGCGCTGACTAGCCCTGCGTTTCAACGCATGGTATTCTGCGGCATGGTTTCTGCCTGAGCATCAAAGGCAGATTGAAAAAGCTGAACCGAGGAGGAACTGATTTTGATCCACTCTTCTCTGCTGGTAGTCGCGGCCTACTTAGCTGTTTTAGGGATAGTTATCTGCGCTTTCCTAGTTGCTGTCACAATCAAAGGACGTAAAGGCATTTGGCTGATCACGCTTCCAGGCATTTTCATTGTCGCAGTTCTTGGGGTTGATTTCGTCTGCCATATGATGCACTTGCCGCGGCATGTTATTCCCTACCAAAAGCAGATAGTAAATGCAATCCATTGGACACTTGACGTGGTAATGGTTCCACTCGTACTCATAAAGCTCCGCGAGCTTTGGCTAAAAAGGCTGGCGCGGGTAGCAACGGGAGAACTTCAATGAATATCTTAGCGCTGAATGCCGGCAGTTCCAGCCTCAAGTTTCGGCTGTTTCGGATGGACGGCGAGACGGAAGAAGTCCTGACCGAAGGGACGGCGGAGCGGGTGGACGGCGATACGCTGACGACTGCCGCCGAGAAGGCGATTGGGCAGTGTCAGCCGTTTGGAATAGACGCGGTCGGGCATCGGTTGGTGCAGGGCGGGGCGAAATGGACGGAGCCGACACGCATCACGCCGGAAACGCTGGACGGCCTGCGCGATTTGAAGGAACTTGACCCGCTGCATAACCCCACGGAAGTGGGGCTGATTGAGGCGGCGCAGCGTCTTTTGCCCGATGTGCCGAATGTGGCCGTGTTTGACACGGCCTTTCACAAGACTTTGCCGCCGGTTGCGTATACTTATGCGCTGCCCCATGACCTATCGGAGAAGCTAAGTTTGCGGCGCTATGGCTTTCATGGGCTGTCGCATCAGTATGTATCGGGGCGTCTTCTGGAATGCCTGGGGCTAGTGGCCGAAGGAACGCGGCTGGTGACGTGTCATCTCGGCAGCGGGGCCAGTGTGTGTGCGCTGCTGAACGGACAGAGCGTGGACACGAGCATGGGTATGACGCCGCTGGAAGGCCTGGTCATGGGAACCCGCGTCGGCGACGTTGACCCCGGCCTGCTGCTGTATTTGCTGCGGACGCAGCCTATGACGCCGGAACAATTGGATGATCTGCTGAACAAGCAAAGCGGCCTCAAAGGTGTGTCTGGGCTGAGTGCGGACGTGCGGGATTTAGAAAAAGCGGCGTCTGAAGGGAATGAACTCGCGGAACTGGCGCTGGCGCTGTTTGCCTACCGCGCCCGCAAGTATCTCGGCGCGTATGCGGCGGCGCTCGGCGGGCTGGACGCAGTCGCGTTTACCGGCGGCATCGGTGAGCGGTCGGCATCCATGCGTGGGCGCATCTGCGCGGGGCTGGCGTTCTTCGGCCTGCACATTGACGCCGACGCCAATCAAAAGGCCGACGGCAAAGGCGCGGCGCGGATTAGCCCCGAAGACAGTTCGGTTTCGGTGTGGGTCATTCCGACAGACGAGGAGCGGCAGATTGCCCGCGAAGTCGCGGGGTTGCTGGACGCAGACTAGGAACCCCTCCCGCTCGTTCCTCGCTCCCTCCCCTGTTAGGGAAGGGCAATAAGGACAAAGCCGGAAATGGAAGCGCCCCGACAAGTTATGCTCTTACTCTGTCTGTGGCCCTTCCCTAACAGGGGAGGGAGCGAGGAACGAGCGGGAGGGGTTCCTACTCCGGGTATACTCCCCTCATGCCAACCTCCGTGCCGCTGCTCAAAATTAACGGGGCCACCGTCGTCAAAAACGGAACGCGCATTCTGGACGACCTGCATCTGGAAATCGCGCCAGGGCAGCACACGGCGATTTTTGGGCCGAACGGCTCCGGGAAATCTTCGCTGATTAAGCTGATTACCCATCGGCATTATCCGTTAGCCAGGCCAAACGGTGAGCCGGTCATCACGATCTTCGGACAGGCGCGTTGGGACGTGTTCGCGCTGCGCTCGCAGCTTGGCATTATTTCGGCGGAAGAGCATCAAGGATTTGTTTCCGGCGAGATGCTGACCGGGCGCGAAGTCGTACTATCAGGGTTCTTTGCGTCACGCGGGATCGCCGCGCATCATCAGGTGACGCCGGAAATGGAAGACCGGGCAGAAATGGCGCTGAGGCTGGCGCAAGCCGCGCATCTTGCGGACAAGCCGATGGCCCAGATGTCCACGGGCGAAGCGCGGCGGGTGCTGATCGCCCGCGCCCTCGCTCCGGACCCCAAGGCGCTGCTGCTGGATGAGCCGACCACGGGGCTGGATTTGTCCGCCCGGCGGCGCTTTTTAGAGACTTTGAACGGAATCGCGCAGGCCGGCAAAACGATTATCTTGGTGACGCATCATGTGGAAGAAGTGCTTCCCGAAATCCGCCGGACCGTGCTGCTGCGGCAGGGGAAAGTCTATCAAGATGGGCCGACGGCGGACGTGCTCACTTCGGACCGTTTGTCGGCGTTGTTTGGCGAACCGATTGAAGTGCGGCATCACAACGGCGCGTATGCGGCAGGAGTTCAAGGGTGAACGGCATTCTCAACATTGACAAGCCTGCCGGAATGACCTCGCACGACGTGGTGGGCCGGGTTCGGCGCATCGCGCACCTCAAGCGGGTCGGACACGCGGGGACGCTGGACCCCGACGCGACCGGCGTTCTGCTGGTGTGTCTTGGGCAAGCCACGCGGCTTTCCGACTACTTGGTCGACGAAGGCAAAGCGTACCGGGCCGTGCTGGCGCTGGGCCAAACGACGACGACCGAAGATGCGTCCGGCGACGTTTTGACGGAGGGCGATGCGTCTTATCTCACCGAAGACAATCTCGCCGCGCTTCTGCCGCGCTTTACCGGCGACATTCAGCAAATCCCGCCGATGGTCAGCGCCGTCCATCACGAAGGCAAGCGGCTGCACGAGCTTGCTCGCGCGGGCGTTACGGTCGAACGCGCCGCCCGGACGATCCGCGTTGACGCCATTGAACTTTTGGACTTCACGCCCGGCGCTCTGGCGCAGGCGACGCTTGACATTGTGTGCGGCAAGGGAACGTATATCCGAACGCTGTGCGCCGATTTAGGCGCGGCGCTTGGGGTCGGGGGACACATGGCGTCGCTGCGGCGCACCCGTGTCGGCGCGTTCACTGCCGATTCCGCGACACCGCTCGACGCGCTGACCGAAGAAAACCTGCCGGGTCTGCTGGTTTCTTCGGCGGCGGCCTTGAAAGACTGGCCTGCCCACTCTGCCGTAACCGACGCCGCGTGGAACGACGTGAAATCGGGCCGCGCCCTGCTGTCCGTGCTGCCGCCGGGAACTGTCGCCCGGATTTTGGGCTCTCGCGGCGAGCTGATTGCGCTGGGCCGGGCCGACGGGGAACACTTGCGCCCATTTAAAGTATTTGTGTAATTACCATGCGCGTCATTCATCCCCTTCAAACAGCAACCGAGACTTTGCAGGACACCGTTGTCGCCATCGGCGTTTTCGACGGCGTCCATCGCGGGCATCAGGAGATTTTACGTCAGACCGTGCGGGAAGCCCAGTCGCAGGATTTGACGCCGGTGGCGCTGACCTTTGACATTCATCCCGGCGAGCTGTTCGCGCCGGAGAAGTCGCCGCCGTACATCGCGTCGCTGCCGCAGCGGGCAGCGCTGATCGACGCCTACGGCGGCGGGATAAACACGGTCGCGTTTGTCCGGTTCGACCAGGCGTTCGCGTCGCTCTCGCCGGAAGCGTTTGTCACTGAGGTACTCGAAGGCCGGCTCGGCGCACGGCACGTCCTCGTAGGCGCGGACTTCCGCTACGGCTGGCAGCGGGCCGGAACCGTGACGACGCTGCTTCAGGCCGGGGCGTCCTGCGGCTTCACCGTCACCGTTGTCCCGCCGATTCTTATCCACGGCGAGCGGGTTTCCAGCACGCGGATTCGCGGATTAGTCGCAGCAGGCGACCTGCCCGCCGCCGTTGACTTATTGGGCCATCCGTTTGTCGTGGAGGGGATTGTCGGCTCCGGCAAGCGGCTTGGCCGAACGCTCAGCTACCCGACGGCGAACCTCGTTCCTTCCCAGCCCAACCAGCTTCTGCCCGGCAGCGGCGTCTACGCGGCTTACGCCCAGCTTGCCTCCGGCGAGCGCGTCCGCGCCGCCGTCAGCGTCGGCACCAATCCCACCACCGATACCGACGGCCTCCGCAAAGTGGAAGCGTTCCTCATGGACGACTTTGCCGCCGACTTGTATGGCCAGCCCTTCGCGCTGGATTTTCGCTTCAAAGTCCGGGGCGAGCAAAAGTTCAGCGGCCTCGACGCCCTCGTCACCCAAATGGCCGCCGATGTCGCCGGCATCGCCGCCAATCTTCCACACCCGTAGGGGCAGACCCCCGTGTCTGCTCTCTTATGCTATCTTTGCTCTCTTATGCTATCTTTGCTCTCTTATGCTATCTTTGCTCTCTTATGCTATCTTTGCTCTCTTATGCTATCTTTGCCCTCTGCTATTTGACCCTCTGGAGACGCGGAAGAAAAAGAGCGGAAAAGAAGGGCAGACACGGAGGTCTGCCCCTACCTTCCGTGCCTTATTTGCTCATGGTTGCTTTGTCTGTACCGTTCTTCAAAACATTACTAGGCTCGACGTTCTTCCCATCAATTTGTATTGTCACTGTTCCGTCTTGGTTAAGGTGGAAGCTCTGTCTGGAACGTCCTAGACTACGAATCGGTAGCTTGTTCACCACGAAGTAGCCGTAAATGATGGTTTTCCCGTCCTGATCAACAATTGAAAAGCTTTGAGCCTCATAAACATACTTGTATTGGTGCGAAGCATTACCAAAACTTACCAAGCGGCCATCGGCTCCGACGGCGAAGCTTAAATCTGACGCAGGAGGATAATCAGGATTTGCGGGATTTGCCTGGGTCGTGCTGACGACAAGCTGGGTGCCGCTGCCAGTGTCATCATAGCAGCCTACCGATATAGTCTGAGGATAAACGACTGAGACTAGCGTTGACCAAAGATTTTGGCTATTCTGGTCCTTCAGCGTTAGGGTGAGTTTGCGCGGTGTGTTTGCGGCTCGGCCAGCAGCGCTCCACACAAAGAATCCCTGAATTGTTTGTGTCGCTGCTGTGCATGTTACCAGCGTCTTTTCGTCTGCATCTTTGACAGTGACCTGCTGATTGCGCCGCTCAATGTGGTAGATCATTGAGTTGACGGGAGCCGCTACGGGTGGGGCCGCGTGAAGGGGAGCGGCGATTGCAAATGCAAGCGCCGCAGAAAGAGTGCCAAGCGAAAGTCGAGACATCATAGCTGCGGCTCCTTTACTCAAACGAAGAAACTGTCTAGTGAACGTGCAAGCTGCGCCATGATACCAAAAAAGCAGAGCGATTGCAAGAAATTCAAGACCATGCGTTGAAACGCACGGCTAATCAGCGAGGACGCTGCAAAACACCGCTTCGCGGGGTTAGGATCAAGAGAGTCTGAGTGCCGCGAAGCGGTACTTCTTAGCGTCTTCGCTGAATAGCCGGGCGTTTTAACGCATGGTTCCTGTCATATCCTCGACCCAACACCGAGTAATTCCCTTATTTTTGGGTACAACGGGGGCATGGATAAAGGTATAGATAAATGGACTCGTCTTTTAGTCGTCGTCGCCACGTTTTTATTGCTTCTGACACTCATCGCCGCTTCGGTTCGCCTGGCGATGTCGGTGCATCACACGCTGCTGCTGTTTGCGCTGGGCGGCCTGGTCGCGTATGCCCTTAGTCCGTTGGTGGAGCGGCTCAGTCACACGCGCCTGTCGCGGACTCTGAGCGTCACGATGGTGTATCTCGGCTTGCTGATTATCTTTGGCCTGGGAGCCTGGGCGCTGGAAGGCAAGATTACGGCGCAGGTGCAGGATGTGACGCAGAACTTCCCGCACTACAAGCAGCAGGCGCTGGTGCGGGCGGGAGATTTAGACCAAAATCTTGCGGCAAGGCATATTCATTACAGCGTAACCGATACCATTCAGCACCCGCCGGCCAATGTCGCGGCGTTCGGCGAGAAGATTGGACGGGATGCCCTGCCGCTGTTGCAGCGCTCGTTCACGGACGCTGCCGAGGCCGTGATTGTGCTGCTGATTGCCCTCTACTTCTTGATTTTTGCGCCGGACATGCGCGAGAAGTTCAACGGAATGCTTCCGACGGATTTGGCCCGCCGTGCCGACTTGTGGGAAACCGACACCAGCCGCATTCTGGGCGGCTTTGTCAGCGGCCAGCTCATTATCGCCTTGATTATGGGCGCGGCGGCGGCGCTCGGCTGTTTGGCATTCGGCCTCGGCCCCTGGCTTTTGATCGGCTTGTTTGTCGTGATCGCGTCTTTGATCCCCGTGTTCGGCCCGTATATCGGCGCAATCCCAGCGGTGCTGGTCGCGCTGATTAGCCCGACGCATATCCATAGCCCGGTCGGGGCGGCGATTGCGGTGGTGCTGCTGTTTGTGGTCATCAACGAAGGCGGCGGCAAGATTTTGTACCCGAAGCTGGTCGGAAGCGCTTTAGGCCTGCATGAAGTGGTCGTCTTGTTTGTGCTGTTCGCGGGCCTCGAAATTGACGGCATTGTCGGGACGCTGTTCGCCGCGCCGGTGACGGCACTGGTCATTGTCACGGTGGTCCACTTGTACCGCTTGTGGCAGGATTTGCCGGATGATCTGATTTCCAATGCGAACCGGCGGGAGGCCAAGAAAAAAGGCGAGATCGCGCCCGCGCCCAAAGCGCCGGAGCAGGAACTTCAAAATGCCCGTTGACATTTGCGGCTGTTGTCGGGTAAAGTGTAGCGATTATTCAAAGATTAAACAGAACCGCAGGGAGGGAAAGAGCTAAATGGCTCTGCTCAAAGAACAAAAAGAAGTCGTGATTGACGACAACAAAACCCACGAAGGCGACACCGGCTCGCCGGAAGTCCAGATTGCACTGCTCAACACGTCCATCAAGAACCTGACCGAGCATCTCAAGGTGCATCGCCACGACAACCACACGCAGCGCGGCCTGATGGTGCAGATCGGCAAGCAGCGCCGCCTGCTGAACTACCTGGCAGACAAAGACATCAACCGCTACCGTGCGCTCGTTGCCAAGCTCGGCATCCGCAGCAAGCACTAAGCTTTTAGCTCCGTCCGGTCCTGACTCCCGGTGCGGGGCGTCATTTACGAGCAGGCCTCCCGGCGAAAAGCGCAAGGGAGGCTTTCGGCTTTTAATTTACCTGTTCTCAGAACAGGAACCTACCACCTTGCTTCGCAGGGTCCTTCCTAAAGGAAAGATTTGGAGCAGAAGCAATCCTTCCAGTAGTATCCTAATCTTCCCTTTAGGGAGGACCCTGCGAAGCAAGGTGGTAGGTCTCATAGGAAAACTACCCAACACACATGGAACAATTTGTCGAAACTGAATGGTGCGGCGCAACCCTGCGTATCAGCACCGGCAAGCTCGCCCAGCAGGCCAACGGCTCTGTCCTGCTTTCTAATGGCGACACGATTATCTTAGCCACCGCGACGATGTCGAAAGAACCCAAGTCTAATTTAGACTTTTTCCCCCTGACCTGCGATTACGAAGAAAGAAAATACGCGGTCGGCAAAATCCCCGGCGGCTTTGTCAAGCGCGGCGGACGACCCGGCGAAAAAGCGACCCTGACCTCGCGGCTGATTGACCGGCCCCTGCGTCCGCTGTTCCCCTACGGCATGAGGAACGAGACGCAGGTGATTGCCATGCCGCTCTCGTACCAGCCGGAGTTCTCGCCCGACGTGCTTTCCGTCACCGCCGCGTCCGCCGCGCTGATGGTCTCTGACATCCCGTTCAACGGCCCTATCGGCTGCGTCCGGGTCGGTTTGGATGCCGACGGCCAGTTTATTCTGAACCCCTCATTCCCGCAGCAGCAGGAAAGCCCTTTAGATTTGATCGTTGCGGCCTCCGACGACGCCATTGCGATGGTGGAAGCGGGCGCGTCCGAAGTCTCCGAAGAGAAGATGCTGGAAGCGATGGACTTCGCGCATGACGCCTGCCGCAAGCTCTGCGACATGCAGCGTGAGCTTGCCGCCAAAGTCGGCAAAGCCAAGACCGACATTCCCCTGCACCACACCCACGCCGAGATTTTGGAAGTCGTGCGAACGCGCTTCTCAGCCATGCTCCGGTCTGGTTTACAGGACCCCGATAAGTCTTCGCGTGAAGCGGGCCTGACTTTGCTTATCAATCAAGTGGTTGATAAGCTAAAAGCGGAATATCCCGACAACATCGCTGACCTCAAAGAAGCCGCCGACAAAGTGGTCAAAGAGCAGCTTCGCGATCTGATTCTCACCGAAGGCAAGCGTCCCGACGGGCGCGGCACGACCGACATTCGCCAGATTACTTGCGAAGTCAGCCTCTTGCCCCGCGTTCACGGCACGGGATTATTCACACGCGGACAGACGCAGGTTTTGACGACATTGGTGCTTGGCTCCGGCGAGGACGCGCAGATGGTGGACACGCTGGAAGAAGACAGCGAAAAGCACTACATGCACTTCTACAACTTCCCGCCCTACTCGGTCGGCGAAGCGCGGCCCATGCGCGGCCCCGGACGCCGCGAGATCGGCCACGGCGCACTGGCAGAGCGGGCGCTCCGTGCGGTCATCCCTGCCCGCGAGTCGTTCCCGTACACTATGCTTCTGACCTCGGAAGTGCTGGAGTCCAACGGCTCGACTTCGATGGCTTCCACCTGCGGCTCGACGCTTGCGCTGATGGATGCCGGCGTTCCGATTAAAGCCCCTGTGGCCGGCATTGCGATGGGCCTGATTGAAGGCCCCGAAGGCAGCGGCGAGGGCGGGCAGGGACGCAAGTACGCGGTCCTGACCGACATTCAGGGCATGGAAGACTTCTCCGGTGACATGGACTTCAAGGTTGCCGGAACCGCCGAAGGCATCACCGCCTTGCAGCTAGACACCAAAATCGGCGGCGTCCCGCGTGACGTGTTTGTCCAGGCCTTCGCCCAGGCCCGCGACGCCCGCTTGTTCATCTTAGGCAAGATCACCGAAGCGATTGCGGCCCCGCGCGAGACGCTCTCCGATTACGCCCCGCGCATCATCACCCTGCATATCGAGCCGGAACAGATTGGCCTTGTCATCGGACCGGGCGGCAAGACGATCAAGAAGATTACCGCCGACACCGGCGCGAAGATTGATATTGAGCAGGACGGTACGGTCTACATTGCCGCCGTTGACGGTGCGGCAGGCGACGCGGCGAAAAAAGCCGTGGAAGACCTCACCCGCACTCTCAGCCCCGGCGACGAGTTTGAAGGCACGGTCGTCCGCTTCCTCCAGTTCGGCGCGTTTGTCGAGATATTGCCCGGCAAAGACGGCCTCGTCCATGTCTCTCAATTGACCGACTCTGATGAGCGGATCGGCAAGCCCGAAGACGTGCTGAAACTCGGCGACAAGCTCCGTGTGCGCGTCACCGAGATTGACCCCCAGGGCCGTGTCAACCTGACCGCGCGTGGTCTCGATCAGCCCTTCGACCCGGCAAACCCTGAGCCGGGCCGTCCCGCCCGCCCAGGCGGTGGCGGCGGGGGAGATCGCGGCGGACGCAGCGGCGGCGACCGTGGCCCGCGCCCTGAGCGCGGCGGCGACCGACCGGGTGGAGATCGCGGCGGACGCGGCGGCTTCGGCGGCGGCAATTCTGAGCGTTCCGAGCGCCCCGTTCACTTCGAGGCCCCGCGCCCCGAAGGCACCGACGACAGCGCTCCGGCCTCCGCGCCGCTCACCCAGCCCGACCCGGAACCCCTCGCCCAGGCCGACGACGAAGCCCCCCGCGCCCGCTTCCGCCCCCGGCGGTAAGCGTTCGCGTTCAGCAGTAAAAGCAAGGCCGTGGCAGTAATGCTGCGGCCTTTTTTGGTGTAACCAGTGTCACCGGCACTGGAAGTGCCGGTCTACTCTTGAATGAAAGTGTCTCCGACACTGAAGATTGGGTAACGTGATCTTAATCTTTAGTCCCGCAGGGACTTTCACTCGATAGTAGACCGGCACTTCCAGTGCCGGTGCAACTCACGGTGCCGGTTCTGATTGTCTTGGGAGCCTATCATGTCAACAGCAAGCTATGAGCAAATGATGGTGGAAAAAAATGGATTGAACGGCAGACGGACGCCGAATTTGCTTTTGCAAAATCTTTAGAAGCGCAAGGGGTAGACCCTATTCAGTTTATGAAGCAGTGGAAACTGTCGCATCACCAGTTCAACACGCTCGCGCACTATATTCACGGCGTTCACGACGAGGAGCCTGTTCTGCCGCCCGCGCTCCAAGTTCTGCTGCGGGCGCTGGAAACGCGCCGCGCGGCCTGAACGCGGCTTACGCTTCTGGAACGGCATATAAGCAGGAAAGCACACGGGTGGCAGAGAATAATTCTCTGCCGCCTGTTTTTGTCGTGGGAGGATGCCGCTTTGGAAATTATTTACGAACTCGTGCCGGAAGACGTTTGGCAATATAACCTATATTACCGCCGCCACAAAGCGACTTTGCGGCCTGTCTTTCTTTATGCTCTGGCTGCCCTCGTGGGCGTTGTTTATCTTGGCGCAATCTTAATCATTGTCGATTCTTGGCTGAGATACCATCAGCCGCAGTGGGCCATGCTGCTTTATTTGGCAGCCATGCCGTTTTTTGTATCCCGCTTCCTGCCCGCGACAAAAAAACGAGTCGTTAAACTTCATTCTCAAAGAGCCGGCTTTTTCTGCGAACACATTGTCGGCATCAGCCCGGAATGGCTTTCCGAAAGAACGACCGTTAACGATACAAAGATGGCTTGGACGACAATTCAGGCCATAGAGGAAGACCAAAATTACTTTTTCCTGTTCATTTCCAAAAGCGTTGCCCATATCATTCCAAAGCGGGCTTTCTCCAGCCCGCATGAAGCTCAAGTATTCCTGAGTGACACTCGGCGTTATTGGGACGCCGCCAAAACCAGAACCCCAGTCATAGCCGATAATCCCGCGGTTTGGCCGCCTGCGCCGCGACCCGGAGCTTGAGATATGGAATGGACGGAGCGGCTGAACCGGGAGATGGGGCGGATGCCGCTGGGGTCGGGGACAGTGGAAGTGCTGCAATGGGCTTACGCCCGGCATCTGGCCGACAACCGGCCGCATCGGCATACGTTCTTTGAGGTCTGCTTGGTCGGGGCATACGGGCGCGGCGAGTTTATCGTGCAGGGCCGGGCGCACGTCATTGAACCGGGAGACATGTTTGTCGCCCGGCCCGGCGTTATGCACCAGATTGTCAACACCGGCGAGCCGGACATGGAGCTGCGCTGGGTGTCGTTCCAGTGGACGCCGCCGGAGAAGCCGCAAAGAATAGAGCCGCCAAAGAGCGAGGCGGACGCTCTGTTTCGGGGCTTTTCGGATTCGAGCATTGTCACTGTCCGAAGCGCCGCCGTGGCCGCACTCTGGCTGGCGCTGGAAGCGGCGGCTGGGGAGCCGCTGGGATTGGCAGGCGAAGATCAGCATCGTCTGCTGGCGACGGCGCTGCTGCTGGGCATCGGGCAGGCCGGGGCGGAGCGTTTGGACGTGCCGGAAACGACCGGGACGGAGCCTAATGACTTGCCGGCGCGTCTCGCGGTTCGCTTTATCCACGACAATCTCAGCCGCGCCCTGCCGCTGCCGGAAATCGCCGCCCAGGTGCAT
>JAABUZ0100003550.1_pt1 | contig 22923 bp, 21 predicted proteins | sample 5562091 | NCBI WGS metagenome assembly JAABUZ01 (sample SAMN12813069, study PRJNA571459) | rock metagenome | isolation source: Antarctica rocks | place: Antarctica: Victoria Land, Linnaeus Terrace sud | collected 2015-12-21
CGGTGGCCTCGATAATTGTGTCGTTGTCCGGGATCCGCGCCGACACCCTCGATGAGGCGGTGGCTCTGGCGGCCCAATGCGACCGCCGCGGTGTGCCGCTGTCGTTGTTGGTGGCTCCGCGGCTGAAGAACGGATACCACCTCAGTGAGGACGCGGTGACCCTGCGGTGGTTGCACCGCCGGAAAGCCGGTGGTGACGTCATCGTGCTGCATGGCTACGACCAGGCCGCCCTCAAGCGCCGCCGCGCCGAGTTCGCCACACTGCCTGAGCACGAGGCAGCGCTGCGGCTCACCGCCGCCGACCGCGCCCTGGAACACCTCGGGCTGCGGACCCGGTTGTTCGCCCCGCCACGGTGGGTGGTTTCCCCCGGTGCGCTGGCGGCGCTGCCCCGGGTGGGTTTCACCCTGTGCGCCGATCGCACCACCATCCGCGACCTTGCCACCGCCACCATGGTGCACGCGCGAGTGCTCGAGGTGGGCGGGGGAAACAGGACCGAGCCGTGGCGGTGCCGGGCGATGGTGTTGGGCGCCGGGCGCACCACCCGCCGGGGCGGGTTGTGCCGGCTGGGCATCGACGCCCGCCACCTGAACCGCTCAGGTCCCCGCCAAGCGGTGCTCGACGCGCTGGACCTGGCGCTGCACCACAGGGCGATCGCGCAGACCTACCAGCTCCCCCTCACTCCGGCGGCGGCGGCCTGAGCCGAGCACCCAACCCGCCTCGTGTGTCGTGGGCCACCGGGCCGCGGCGGTGCCTGCGACAGGTCAGGTATCGCCGAGAAGAGGCCGCACCCGCTGATGGGCTGGTTGGGTTGCCCGTCGAGCAACGCCTATCCGATACCGCGAATCACCGGTCACGCAACCTGCCCGAGTAGCGGTGGGGCGCCATTTTCCCCGGCTGCCCGCGGGCGGCGAGCCGCCCAACGTTGGTCCTGCTTGGTGGTTTCGTCGTCTGGTGTTGGTTGTTCGCCGCACGAGGTAGGGGTCATGCTCGCGGTCATGACCACAATGCTCGATGATGTCGCGGTCGACGGCTTGGTGGGGATACTCGCGGAAGCGCTGGAGCCCGCCGTCCGCGGCCTCTACGCACTGCTGGTGCGCTGGGGTGTCGCCTACGTCGATTCCTGACTGAGCCGCATCATCTCCAGCACCGCCCCATCGCCGCGCCCGGTCCAACAATGGTGGAGCATCCTTTCTCGCTGCCGCCACCGTTGTTGGACATCCCGACCCGCACGCAGCTGCACCCTCGGCAGAGGCGGTCGACCCGCCCTGTACCGGGCTGTGGCTGTCCGCCGAGGCTGATATCGGCATTCCCGTGACCCTTTGGCCCGGGATGGTGGCGATGATGATCAGCATCGCCAGTCGTTAGGTGGGTGTCTGCACCTTGCGGGTCCGCAGCACGGTGCGGACACCGCCGGCTTCAGCAATCCCTTCTGGCTGCATCCCCTCGAGGCCGCCATCACCATCCCCGAACCGCGCACGCACAGGTCCTCACCGCGGCCCACGGAGCACCCCGGTGAGCGGACACCCGCGGTGATGCGGCGCGCTGGCCGATTGCCCCCTTGCGCGCTCGACTCGACACGCCGGTGTCGTGAAAGGCGGGCGCTGCCGGCGGGTGGGTCTGTGCGCGCGGTGTTCACTTGCCCGCCACCTGGTGTACGGGGGGATGCCGTCCGGGTGCACCAGGTTATAGCTGCGTCCGATACGCCAGGAGCGGGCGCCTCAGCGACGGTCCTGGCGAGGAGGCAGAGACGATGTATCCCACAACACGCAGGCGCCACCAACCGCGGCGGTGGCTGCCCACCGCCGCGGCCACCGCGGCGGGCCTGATGCTCGCCGTGCTCGCCACCGGACCCGCAGCCGCGGCCACCGTGCACGGCAGGCACGAGGCGGGAGGTGGGGACACCGCCACCCCGATCAAACACCTCATCGTGGTGTATCAGGAGAACGTCTCGTTCGACCACTACTTCGGCACCTACCCGAAGGCCGCGAACACCGACGGCACCCCCTTCACCGCAGCACCGAACACCCCGTCGGTGAACGGCCTCAGCCCAGACCTGCTGACCAACAACCCGAACGGGATGAACCCCGCCCGGCTCACCCCGGCCCAGGCACTGACGTGTGATCAGGACCACGACTACACGGCCGAACAGCAAGCCTTCGACCACGGGGCGATGGACAAGTTCATCCAATACACCCAGAAGAACACCTGCAAGCCGCCCGCCTACGGGGCGAGCGACCCGCACCTGGCGTTGGACTACTACGACGGCAACACCGTCACCGCGATGTGGAACTACGCGCAGCACTTCGCGATGAGCGACAACTCCTACGGCACCACGTTCGGTCCCTCCACGCCCGGTGCGTTGAACCTGGTGTCGGGCCAGACCGCGAACGCCTACGCCGTCTCCCCGACGGGCCAGCGCACCACCGACGCCTACGCTGTCCCCAACCAGGCCGGGGTCACCGGCACCGGGACCGTCATCAACGACCCCGACCCCGCCTTCGACCACTGCTCCAACCCCAAACACGCCACCGCGGCGCTGACCGGCAAAAACGTCGGCGACCTGCTCACCGCCAAGGGCGTGTCCTGGGGCTGGTTCCAAGGCGGTTTCGGGGACTGCACCGCCACCTCCGAGATCGGCCAGTACAGCCAGCAGCACGGCGCCGGCACGACGCAGGACTACAGCGCCCACCACGAGCCGTTCCAGTACTACCAGTCCACCGCGAACCCGGCGCACACCCCACCAGCGTCGGTCGCCGAGGTAGGTCACGCCGGCCCGGCGAACCACCAGTACGACCTGTCCTACTTCAACCAAGCCCTGGCCGGGGGCAACCTGCCCGCGGTCAGCTTCGTCAAGGCCAAGAAGGCCCAGGACGGGCACGCCGCCTACTCCGACCCCCTCGACGAACAACACTTCCTGGTGGACCTGACCAACCAGGTCCAGCAATCCAAGGACTGGAAGGACACCGCCATCGTGGTGGCCTACGACGACTCCGACGGCTGGTACGACCACCAAATGAGCCCCATCGTGAATCACTCCCAATCCAGCCAGGACGCCCTGACCGGGGTCGGCCAATGCGGCACCGGCGGCCCCACCCTCGGTGGCTACCAGTTGCGCTGCGGGCACGGCCCCCGCCTGCCGCTGCTCGTCATCTCACCGTTCAGCAAGGTCAACGCGGTCGACAGCAGCATCACCGACCAGTCCTCCATCCTGAAGCTGATCGAGGACAACTGGCACACCGGCCGCATCGGCGACGGCTCGTTCGACGCCGTCGCCGGGAGTCTGAACACCATGTTCGGCTTCACCAAACCGGCCGCGAAACCCCTGTACCTCGACCCGAACACCGGGGCCCCGATCTCCCGCGGGCAAGCCAAGCACCACTGACCGCGCAGACACCACCACAGCGACCCTCCCCCGACTGCCCAAGGGGGAGGGTCGCTTCAACGCCGAGGACCAAGCCGGACCCGGAGTTCAGATCATCGGTGGGCCCTGCGGGTGCGCAGGTGCAGCTGCACGCGCAAATTCCAACCGGGGCCGATCGAGCTCGCGCAGCGAGAGCGCGGCCGCCCGAGTTGGACCTGCGGGTCGGGTAAGCCCCGCCCGGGTGAAGAATTCTCGCCTGGGGCACGTCATACGTAAACACCGACAACGGCTGCCTCAGCTACCAGAAAGTGGGATGGGTCGGCGGTGCGGAGATCGGCAGGACACCACAGTCCCGACGGTCCCCGTTCCGATGTGCATCACGCTGCGGCGGCTCCAGGTCGCCCGTATAGGGGTTCCCGGCACACCGGGCGGCCCGGGCCACCGACCACCCCGACTCCCGTCACCAACACCAGTGAAATGACCGGCATCCCCACCAGCGCGATGGACATGAAGATAGGTGCGGTCGTCGGCAGCACCTCAATGCGGCGGCGTTCCGGTCCGATCTCCCATCACTGCCTCCTCTCGTCGTGGGGGTGTTTGTTCAGCGGGCATCGACACCCCGGGCCGGTGCGCTTGATCACCACTATGGACAAGGCCACGGTCCGCTCCGCGGGCCTCACTTGCCGCGTTTGAGTTGCTGGCGCCGCGAGGGGGCGTCGGCGTCACCGGACGCGGTTTTACTGCGGCCGGTGGTGTAGGTGCGGATTGGGTGTACGAACGCATTCGCCACGGTCAGCCGGGTTCGGACGTGCTCCGGGTCGGCACCGGTCATGTCGGAGGCTCGCGATCGTTCATAGGCTGGGGGTGGTGTCTGACTGTTTGCGACACCGCCTCTGCGCAAGGAGTCCTCGGCAACCGCGCCGAGCCCCCGCCGTTCGGCTTCACTGCGCAGATTGTCAAGGGTGGCCGCGGCATAGGGGCTGATATCGGCGTACCGCTCGGCCAGGTCCACCGTGCGGGCCATGTCCTCGGGGGTGGTGGTGTCCCACCACTTGTCGGTGGTGACGTTGCCCAGTTGCTCGCGCAGCATCGCGTCCTGGGCCTGTTGGTATGCCTCGAACTGGCGGCGGTCAGCGGCGGCGGCTACCCGCGTTTGGTCGGCGGTCATCTGGGCGCGGCGGGCTTGGCGTTCCCGCAGGCTGCCCAGCCCCTGCAAGGCCGCCCGCAGGGCCTGGTCCAGGCCTTCGTGCATCTCCTCGAGCTCGCGGTGTTCCATGACGTCCTGTCTCCTGACCGTCGGTGTGGGTGCTGGTGGTGGTGTTCGGCCCGCCGTGGGCGGGGCCGTCCGCGACGTAGGTGCCCGCCGGGGCGGGGGTCACCGGTTGCGGGGTTTGCGGGGTGTGGGTGTCGGAGCGGGCGTCGCATTTCCGGAACGGGCCCTGGTCGGAGTACAGCAACGGCAGGTGGTGGTCGGCTTCGGTGCGCCACCACGCGGCGAACGCGCCACCGTCTTTCGACGACCGGGCCGTCTCGTAGGCTTCCCACAACGCCTCCAGCCGTTGCGCGGCCTCCGGGTGCGCCCACCACTGCCGGCACCATCGGTCGCTGGCGGTATTACGCACGTACAGCGGCATCACCCACTCGGTGACGAACTCCTCGACCGTCGTGAACTGCGGGTCGATGCCCTGCTCACCGTCCTGGCCTTCCTCCGGCATCCGCGTCTCCTCCGCGCTGGGCTCAGCGCCAGCTCCGGTGCTGTCCTCGCTGTCGGTGCCCGCCTGGAAAGCGGCGTACTGCGCGTCCATTGCCCCCGGCGCATCGGGGTCATCGGCCGGCGGTGTGTCCATCTGGTCGTCGAGGCTCATCGCGCGGTCACCGACTCGCCGTCGGCGAGGTCCGCTGTCGGCCGTTGTCGGTGGTCGTCATCCGTCATGGTGGTGCACCTTTCATGCGGCAGTACCGGCGAGGGGGCGGTGGTTAAGCGGTGTTCTCGCAGGCTTGCCCGGCGTGCGTCGCCGCGGCCGCGTCCAGTAACTCGATGAGGTCGGCGGGGGCCGTGATGAGGTAGTGCTGGTCCAGCCACCACCGGGCGGTGTCGATGCCCACGGCCGTCGGTTCAACGCGGGTGTACCCGTCGGGGTCGCCGTCTTCTTGCACGGCCCATTCGTAGAGGGCTTTCAGCTGCTCGTAGCGCACCCGTCGGGCGTAGCCGACCTGCTTGGGGGAGCCGGTCAGCGGCATCGCCGACCGCTTCGTGTTCCCAGGCGCTGATCGCGGCTTCCTCTTCGGTGCGGCGCTCGGCGATCCATTGCTTGCGGGCCAGCTCGCGGCGTTTGTCGCGGGTGGCGTCGAAGCAGTCCGGGCACATGCCCTTCGTGGACAGGTAGGACACCCACGCGGCGCGTTGGTCGGCGGGTTTGTCGTAGGCATCGACTTCGCCGGCGTGACCGCAGCCGAAGGTGATGTCGAAAAACGGTGGGGATGGCCATCACGCGGCTTCTTCCTGTGTGTCGGGATCGATGATGGGCTCCGGGGCGGGTAGCAAGGGGTTGGCGCGGGGTGCGTGGGTCTGGGCACCGTGCTCACCGGCGCGGACCGACGCTGCGTAGGGGCGGGCTGACCAGTGCCGCAGCCGGACCAGGACTGCGGGAACCCCGGAAACGAACACCACGGCCCGGCCCTGGGGCATCGCGGTCAGCTCGGCGACTTCGAGGATGGCTTCGCGGCGGTTGGACAGCTGCCGCGACCGCGATCCGCCGTGCCCACCGGTTGTGAGGCTGGTTGTGCGCACGTCGTGGTCGCCGATCATTAGTGACACGTCTTTGAGGAAGTCGGTTTCGGCGATGCCTTTCCCGACGCCGCGGACGTTGCAGGCCGAGAGCACCTTCTTCATCCCCGCCACCCCCCATACGTCGGTGCCCTGGGAGTAGGACTGCAGGAACGCCGACACCACGATCCCCTTGGACCCGTAGTGCGAGAGCAGGTCGGGTAGCTGCGGCCAGCGGACGATGTTCGCGACCTCGTCCAGGCACATCAACAGCGGGGGAGACAGCCGGCCCCGCACCGAGCGCTCCGCGCGGCGTTCCGCCGCCTCGGCCACCGCCACCGTCAACGCCGCGGTCAGGGCGCGGGCGGTGCCCGCGCCTTCCTTGCTGATCGCGTACACCGTCTCGGTGGAACCGACGAAGGCGTCCGGGTCGAACTGCGGACGCACATCATCCGGACCGGTGGGGCATACCCAGTCCATGATGTGGCGGTCGGTGAGGAACCGGCACATTTTGCGGGACGTGCCATACACACCGCCGCGCTGCTCGGAGGGGAGCTGGGAGGTGCCCTGCACGGCGATCGCGACCTCGGTTTCCCCGGCCGCCGACAGCGCCGCTGCCGGGGCCGCGTCGTCGGGGTCGTTGAGCCACGCGTACACCGTGTGCAACGTTTCTCCGGCGACCGCAGCGGCCAGCAGGTACTGGGCGAGCAGGGCCTCGCCTTCCGGTTCGAAATACGCGTCGCCCTTGTCGCTGGAGCCCACCGACGCGGCGAACAGTGACGCCATCGCGGAGGCTTTGGCGATGTCGGTGACGTAGGTCAGCGGGTTCCACCACCGCGCCGGCGGGTCCTGGGCCACCACTTTCTGCGGGTCGAAGATCCACAACCGTCCGCAGCCTGCCCGCACCACCCGGGTCAGGTCGACCAGGTCGCGTTTGTTGGAGGTGGCGAACACCGGGCCCTTCGTCTCGCACACCTGCGGCACCACCACGCACGAGGTTTTCCCCGACTGCGGGCCCATGATCCACAGCTGCACGAAGTTCCACGGTGCGGCCAGCATCTGCCCGGTCCGTACGGCCACCGCCAACGGCACCCCCGCACCAGCGGCCTCCGCGCGCATCGCGACCGCGGCGGCCGCCGCCGCCCGCGGGGTGAGGGGACGTAACTCCCGGGCGGTGGCCATCGAGGATGCTTTGGCGTCGATCCACTCACGCGACCGTGACGACACCAGCCACCACCACACCCCCACCCCGGCGAGCAGTGCCAGGATTACGCCGAACACCACCAGCAACCAGGTCGCTCCCGAAGGCCACGCCTGCTTCCCGGTCACCAGCTGCACTACCACCGCAGCGGGGTTGTTCCCCACCGCCGGGCCACCGGCGATGCGGGCGGCGCCCCACACCGCGACCAGCACCGCCACCAGCCCCAGAACACCGATCAGGAACACCCACTCCCCAGCCCCACCGCCGGGGTCCGGGCGCCGGTTCGGGCGCCGCGCCATCACCGGGTCGCCGCCGCATCCGCGGGCGCCGCCCGGCGGCCGATGCGGTGGCGGGCTTCGGCTTCTTCCCAGCCTTTGTTGGTGTTGTTGACGGCTTTCTCCACGCCGGTCAGGACCACCTCGAACGGGGTTCCCGGTTTCTTGCCGGTTTTGAGGAGGAACTTGCCCAACCCGGGGGGTGGGGGTGGCTCCCCGTTGGCGGTGCCGGCGTTGTCGTCGTCGGCGGTGTGCGCGGATTCCACCGACCAGTCGGCGATCATCCCGGTCTCCGCCGCCGACATCGCGAACACTTTGCGCAGGTTGCCCATCTCCCCGTCGGCCAGGCCGCCGAGGAACACCATTTCCGAGCGTTCCACGAATCCCCACGCTTTTTTCGTGGCGTCCGCATCGGCGAGTTCCAGGTCGTCCATGGTGTGGGTGATCAGGATCTGCCCGAGGACTTTCTGCCGGTTGAGCCGGGTGATCTCATCAACCCGGTCGACCATCTCCACCGCCGCCCGCAGCGTGCGCCACAGCTCGTCCATGATCATCAGGTAGATGGTCTGCTCCCGCAGCCCGGCGTCGGCGAGCTCCTTCGCCGCGGACACGGCGGCCTGGCCGTAGGACCAGCACACCAGCTGCACCCCGGCCTGCAGCTTCGTCTCCGCGGTGTCGATCCCGGACACGTCGAACACCACCGCACGGTCCAGCAGCATCGGCACGCTCGTGGGGCGGGAGAAGGTGTCTCCGAACCGTCCGTCCGGGCCTAACGCCATCAGCGAGGCCAGCAGGTTCTCGACGGTGTCGTCGTAGCGGGAGTCCTCCCCGCGGTCCAGCGACATCGCCCGCACCCGAGGGTGCCGCGCGGCGATGATCGCCACCACGTCCTCGATCAGCGGTGCCGTGTCCTGCGTGTAGGCCTCCCGCAGCGCCGCGGACAGCATCGACCCTTCCCGGTCGGTGAGCGGCCCGCCGCGGACCAGCTCGCACAGGCCGGTGAGCACGTTCAACGCCCGACCGACTTGCTCGGCCGCCACCCGCAGCCGGGTCGCCTCCGGCAACCGGTGCAGCTCCGGGGCCAGCGGTCCCTGGTCCAACGGGTTGACGTGACCACGTTCGGGGCCGACCTCGATGACTTGGCCGCCCAGGGCCCGCACCAGGTCGGGGTAGTCCGGTTTCAGGTCCGACAGGATCAACGGAATGATCCCGAACGCGGCAGAGACGTTCACGATGCGGCGCACCAGGGTGGACTTGCCCAACCCGGGGCGACCCAGCACGAACGCCGAGGGGTTCAGGATGCGCCGGGACAGGAACCACACGATCGGGTCTCCGCACACCGTGGCCCCGGTGAGCTGATGCTTACCCAAAGGGACTCCGTCGGTGGGGGTGCCCGACCCGGCGGAGAACGGCCACAGACCACACACCTGCACGGTGGTACCCCGGTACTCCGGGGGAGCCTCCACCCACGGCACATGCCCACCACCACCACGCCGCCACCCGCGGACCCCCGGTCGGGCGGCGCGGGCGTCCCGCGCGGCGGCGTAGGCGAGGCGTTTCGCGGCGCGGCGCTCACTGTGGGTCGGGGCGGTCACCGCGATCGCCGCGTCGTGCGGAGTGTGCAACCGCGGCGGGGCCATCGACTGCCCGTCGCTGCGGCGGCGGAACGGGCTGAGAAGGTTGCTCATCGGGTCTCTCCTGCCGAATGGTGCTCACCCGCGGACTCGTCGCCGCGGTGAGCAGGGATGAGAGTGGGGTGGGGCGGGCCCAGCTCGATCGGCTGCCCACCCAGTGCCCGGATCAAGAAGGCGTAGTCCGTTTTCGGGTCGACGGACACCGCCACCACGGGCTGGCGGCGGCTCACAGCGTGTCTCGTGCCCACTCGGGCAGCGCCAGATGCGCCGGCAGCACCAACCCCAGGGGCAGGCCCGCGGCGAAGGACGCGGCCTGGTTGTAGCGGGCCAGGCGCAGCCGCAGCTTCGTCGGAGCGGTGAGCATCGAAATAGTCGACGCCGCCCGCGGTAGCAGCGCCTCGTCGGTGACGGTCGCGGTCACGATGATCCCGAACCGCACCAATCCCGCACCCTGGGCTTGCTCCTCCGCCGCCTTCACCGCCGAGGCCAGCATCGTCATGTCATGGGCCTGGGGGCGGGAACGGGCACTGGCCTGGGTGCGGGCGTCGCGGACGTCGCGTTCCACCATTCGCCGCGCCGTTTCCGCCGACTGCGGGCGGTAGATCAGGGTCACCCGTTTCCGGGCGATGTCCGGGTGCGGGGCCAGCAGACTTTTCAATGAGTGGTCGTAAAACACCCCCGGGGGGGCCTCCCGCATTTGCCAGACTATGGAGAACGCCCCGTCGTGGGCGTAATGCTCGGGCAAGTCGTGGGCGAAGGCCGGCCCGGCCTCCGACCACGCCAACCCCGTCCCACCCTGGGCGCGTTGTTCCTCCACCAGCTGCGCCACCGACGGGTCGTAGGCGACCCGGACGGCGTCGGTGAGGTCGGCCGCGGACATCATCCGCACCGTCGTGCCCGCCCCCGTCGTGCGCAGCCCGTGGCGCAACCCCGGCAGCCGTCGGCCCAGGTCGGCGAGCATGTCTTCCCGGTTGCGTTTGTCCTCCCCGTGGCGGGGCCGGGAGGAGAACGTCAGCGCGATCCGGGTCGTCGTCGTCGAGGACGCCGCCGGGTATTGCGTGGTGATTTCGTCCAGGGTGGCCGCGGAGAACTCCGGGGCGGTGTCCTGGGTGTGGCGCTTGACCATCCGCACCAACCGGGTACCTGGGTCCGGTGCGGTTTCAATCGTGACCGTCGCCGCCAGAATGTCCGGTTGCTGGCCCAGATGGGCCATCCACCCACCCCAGTGCGCCACCGACGAGTCGGTCACCGACTGGTCCACCAGGTCGTTGCCCGCAGCCTCGGACTGCACGACCGCCGAGTAGTGATCCACCCCCGGGGTGTGCACCACCGCGTAGGGGTCGCCGTAGGCGTCGACAGCTTCCAGCAGCTCGCTTTGCGCGAGCAACCCCGGCAGCCGCGTCCGCCCGTCCGGCGTCTGCCCGGTGGCCCCGGCCAGGTAGGTGGTGCGCCCCGCTTTCGCCGCGTGGCGAAACACCACCCGGCCCAGCAACCGCTGATACCCGGAGTGCCCGTCGGGGCCCTGCACGATCATCGGAGTCAGGACCAACACCGCCACCAACAGCGCCACCGCCGCTGCGATCAACCCGAACGACATCAGCATGATCACCACGATCACCGCCGCGACCCCGACGAGGATGCTCGCGGCCATCCCCATCCCCAACACACCCGGCCGCCGCGGTGGCCGCAAATTCCCGTACGTGACCCGTTCCACCGGGGCAGCTGGCTGCTGCGTCGTCATCGTCTACGTCCCTTCCGTGTGGGCGGCCCCCGATGGACCCCCCTGGTTGTCGTCTAACGCCGCCCCCGCGGCGTCGCCCACCCGTTGCGACGCGGTCCACCCCACCTGCGCTGCCCGCCCCGCCGGTGACTTCCCCGACCCACTACCGGCGCCTGTCGGGGACGCACCGCCCGAGGTCTCCGTCGGCGTCGCCCCCGACGGAGACGGCGCACCCGTCCCGTTTCCACCGGAACCCTTTACGCCCCCACCCGCAGCATCTGGTCCCTGGCCATTCGCCCCCGACGGCGACGGCGCACCATTCATCGACGCGTCACCATCACCGGAACCGCCGCCCCCCGCAGGGGCCCCCGCCGGGGCCGGCTGCGATGTTCCGCCTACGTCCCCGCCCCCATCGGCGGGGCCACCGCCGGGCGGGCCACCAGCAGGATCAGCGCCCCCGGAAGGACCACCACCACCACCGCTGCCGCCGCCACCGGGCGGGCCACCGGCAGGAGCGGTGCTCCCCGAGGGACCACCACCACCACCGCTGCCGCCGCTACCACCGCCAGAGCTGCCGGTTTTGGGGGGTGCCGCATTGGTCGCCCCCGCCGCACTACCCTTGCTCGCCCCACCAGCACCCGCACCACCCGCAGCGGCACCGGCACCCATCGTCACCGCGACCGCACCCGCCGCCACCGCAGCACCCATCACCGCGGCCCCGGTCATTGCCCCCGAGCCGGCCGCCGTCGCTGGGGCCACGAACCGCAGCAACGCCGGCAACGACAACCCCGCTACCGCCAGGATCGCCATCCCCGTCAACGACGCCATCAGCGCCGACACACCAGGATCGTTGGTCTGGAAATCGTGGCCGTCCTTGAGCAACAAGAACCCGGCGGCATAAACAACCGACGCCACCGGGCGCAGCAACACGAACGCAATCAAATATGCGTTGATCTTCTTGTACCACTGCAAACCCTGCTCCGTGCCCGTCAACGACGCCGACAACGGCCACACCGCAATCAAAATAATCAGCAACGCCCCACGCAGGATCATGAAAATAACCATCGCCCCAGCGCCGAACAACGCGAAAATAGCCACGATGATCGTCAACAACGGGGTCATCGCCAACAAACCCTCATTCGTCAACAAGCTCGGCGACGACTGATCAAACGGGGCCCCCGTCGCCGACTCAATGATCCACGGCGAGAACACATCACCCGCCTTGATCAAAATGTCAACGATCCCCGCACCTGCCGCGGTCACCGCGATTAGCCGCACCAGCATCTTCACCGCCTCGGTACCGTGCTCACCGCGGGCGGTAATCCCCAACCTGGCGCCACACAAAATCAACCCGACCACCGCAGCCAGGATCGTCAAATACCCCAAATTGTCCTGCAACACCCCCGCCGGCCCCGCAGCCGCCAAACTCGTCGCCTGCGACGGATTCGCCGGGTCCGGCAAACCCGACACCTTCGGTGACGGAATCTTCAACCAAAAACTCCCCAACGTCTTCAACACCGTCGTCGTCGCATCAGCAGCCGACTTCCGCACCTCATCCAAGAACGTATTTGACACCTTCGACGCCACAGCGCCGGGAATTTGACCGAGCAAACAGATTGGAATGATAGGAGGGCACATCAGGACACCCCCGACCAAGGAACCGAGCCAGCAAGGGTCGGCACAGTTGCATTCGTGACGACTGAGCTAGGACCGGGCTGCGGGACATCGCGCCAGTCGCCCTTATACCATTGCATTGCGAAAGTCAGTTGCGAGTAGCTGCCGGTGCTTCCCGCGACTCGGTACGACAGCGCAACGCTCGCCTGCTCCGGGGAGTAAGTAATGATGCGGAATCCCGCAAGCTGAATATCTCCCGGTGGTGCCCCACCGGTCGATCCGGCGTCTGCCGCCGCTTTTGCGTACTCGTTGGGCACCGTTGAATAGTCAAGGGTGGACTGCAGAATGTCCGGAAGAGCGCCCGTTCCCGTTCCGAGGTTCGACGCGGCCAGCACCGCGCCGAGTGGGGTGTGGGAGTAGCAGTAACCCACCCCGCCGGGCGCACGCAACGTCGGCCCGTCGGCGGCGGAGGCGGGTACGGCGAATCCGGCCTTGAGTGACCAGGTCACCCCGGCGGGAGGTGAGGTAGGCACGGTTTGGTCGGTGCCGGTCGTGTGGCAGGCAGGCGGTCGACCTTCCTGGCCTGCCGCCGGTGCTGCAATGCCACCACCGGAAGCGGGAGTGCTCCCTGCTGGCGGGGCCGCCCCTGGGGACGCACCGGGTGACGCCGCCGCGGGTGGTGAGGGTGTGGGGCTGCTGATGGCGGCGTGGATCAGCACGAAGACGAGGGCGATCGCGACCAGGCCGAGCAGCACAGCTGAGCCCATCCACGCTGGAGACGGGCCACCAGTCGTTTCCCGCTCCCGGCGGTCGCGGCGACGTTTCGAAACCATTGGTTTTCTCCCCTTATCAGGTGGTGAGGTTCAGGACGAACGCGGTAAGTACGGCCGCGGACGCGAGGATGCCGAAGGCCGCCACCTGCACCGGGCGGTGTGACACGTGCACTCGGAGCGGTACAGCTCGTACACGTGCAATCCGAGCAGGACGGTCATGGCGGCCAGGCACGCCACACAGACCGCCCACGCCCCGTCGGCGGCGCTCATCTACACCATCGCCGCGATCGCACCGTTGGTGGCGCCGAGCATCGCCGCGGTCAGGGCCAGCCCCGCACCGTTGAGCGCACTGTGCTTGACCCGACTCCAGACCATCCAGCCGCAGATGGCTACGAACGCGAGTAGGGAGACAGCGAACAGTGCCAACCCCCCGTAGTGCACCAGGGGAAGGAAGTTGCCACCCGACGGCGGTGGCCCCACCCAGGGCGGACCGGTAGGGCCGTCGAGGAGAACGGCGCTCGTGGTCGTCGGCATTTACGTCACCGATCCGACGATGGCGCCGGCCGCGCCGATGAGGACGGTGCCGAGCAGGGCGAAGCCGAGGCCCTTCATGGAGGCGGCTTCCTCGCCGCGGTGGTGCTTCCAGGCCATCGTGGCGGCGGCGACGACGAACCCGACGAGGCAGGCGGCGAACGCCCCCCAGGCCACGTAGTTGACGACGGTGATGATCCCTTGGGTGCCGGGGGGTTGGGTGGAGTTGATGTTGATGCCGGAGCCGCCGGCGGCGAGGATCAGTTCGGTGTGGAGTGCGTTCATTGTGGGTGTGCCTTTCTCTTTTTAGGAGGCCGCGGTGCGGCCACGGGGAAACTCACGGGGTGTTGCTCCTGGGCTGCCGCAGCCCGGGGTTCGTGGGCGCGGGCGGTTTCCGCGGCCCGCCGGATCTGGGTGATGCTTTTGCGGGTGCGCCGGGGCACGGTCGCGAGGTCGAGGTCGAGGCTGGTGCGCCAGGCCTCCACCCAGGGCAGGTGCCACAGTGTGGGGACCATCCCCGCGACCCGTTTAATTTCGGCGACCAGTACCGGGGGCAGCCGGGGGGCATCGTCGAGGACGGCCAACCCCAGCAGGTGTATCCCGGTCTGTCCGGTCGCCCAGTGGGCGGCCATCCACCCGGCGTAGTGCAGCCCCGTGGCGTGGGTGCGGGCGACGAGCAGCACCCGTGGTGGCGGGGTTCCCGCGGGGGTCATCGGCAGGCGCTGGGGTAGTTCCTGCACGTCCTCACCGGCGAGGGCCGCCACCGTTGAGGCCCCGGCACCGCCGTGCACACCGACGACCCACAGCAACGGGTCCGTAGTGACCCGTTCGGTGGGCAGGCCGCCACCGGTCGGTGCTGCCACGTTCGTCAACGGCTCCTGCGGTCCGAACTGTGCCGTCAGGTCGCCGCCGAGGACCTGTGAGTGCTCCACCTGCTCCGGAGGAGGAGGCGGGGGTGGTGCGATGGGCAACAACGGATTCGGCACGGCAGTCCTTTCAGGGGTACGTCGGGGCAGGGTGGCGCCACCGGGCGGCTCGACCCGCTCATCGGGGCACCGCCGCTGGTGGTGGCGGGGCAGGCGGCGCCGCTGGGGGAGCAGGCGGGGCAGCTGGGGGTGGTGCCGCGGTGGTGGGTGTGGGGGCCGGGCTGGGTACCGGGTTGGGCGAGGGCTGCGCCGCCGGGGCGGAGACCGGCACCGACGGTGTGGGCAGCACCGGACCCGTCGCCACGGGCAACCCGTAGACGGTGTCCACCCCAGCGACACTCGAGGTCACCACCGCCCGCGTCCCGGACACCCCGATCGGTGTCACTCCCGAACCGGTCGGGGTCTCCCGCCCGTCGGCGCTGACCGTGTACCGATTCGAGTTCCGGGTGCCGTAGGCGGCGGTGTCGGTGACCGACGTCGTCGTCCACCCGGCGGACAAGGCATGCAGCATTCCGCCCCGGGCGTCGAGCAGGACCGGGCCCAGGGTGGCCAGCAGGTGGTGCGGGGAAGGCTGCCCACCCCCGGAGGCGAGCGCGGTCGCAGGCACCCGCAGCGGTGTGCCCACGGCGGTGTTCGTGACCGGGTCGACGAGCCCGACGAGCTGCGTCGCGGGGTAGTCGGTGAACCAGGACACCACCAGCAGCTCCGGGTGCGCCACCGCGATGTCGGCGGGCACAACGGTGTAGCCGGCGATCGACGCCACCGGGCCTGCACCGGGCGGGGTCGGCACCGTCACCGGCGCTGGCGGGGCTTCGGCGGTGGCCACCCCCAGGCGCCACACTTGCCCCACCGAGTTCGCGGCGACGATCGTCGTTCCGGTGGCGCCGAGCGCCACCGCCCCTGCGGGCACCGCCCGCTCTACCAGGCTTCCCCCGGTGATGGTGGCCGCTCGCTGACCCGCCTCGCTCACCAACGGGGAGTCCCCGGCGAAGGACACCGACGCCCCACTCGGGATGGACACCGACCCCGTGGTGTGGTCCCCGTCCAGGGTCCACCAGTCCAACGTGCCGCTGGCGGCCACCATCACCACGGGGTGCCCGTCGATGCGGGACAGGTGCAGGCCGCCGCCCGAGCTGGAGGTCGCCGCGGCGCGCGGCAGCGCCGCCGACCACACCGGGACCCCGGTGGCGGGATCGAGGACCGCCAGCGACGGGGAACCCGCCGTTCCGGTGACGGTGACGATCGTTCCGTCGGCGGCGAGCACGGGAGAACTGCCCGCCGCGATCCGGGCCGACCAGTCCGCCTGACCGCCATAGCCCGGCGGCGGTAGCGACGGGTACGGCGTCGGCGTTCCCGTCGCCGGTGGGGGAGCGGCGGTGGCCACCGCCGGCGGGGCAGTCCCGTTCGACGCCACCACGGCCACCGTGGCCACCGCCAACACCAGCACCGCACCGGCGCACGCCGCGATCAGCCGCCACCCACCCCACCGGGACCGGGCTGTGCCCGGCGCAGGGGTCGCGTCGAACAACTCACCATTACCGGTGACGATGGCCTGCCACACCACATCGGAATCGGCGGCACGCACCGTCGCCCGGATCGCCCCCTCCTGCCCCCGCAGTCGCCGGGCCGTGGCCACCAACACCGCGGTCGCCGCGGCCCGCGGGTCGTACTGCCCGTCCGCACCCTCGCCTGGGGGCACCCGGCGCCCGTCGATCTCGGCGTGATCTGCGCCCAGCACCACCTCCGGGCAGGGGAAGCTCGGGACCTCCCACACCTGCCCGTCCGGGGCCACGAACCCGTTCCCACCGCGCCGTAGCCCGGTGCGTGGGGTGCTCATGACCCACCACTGAACGACACCCGCGACACCTGCCACAGTGCGGCTGTGCCGGTCCGGGTCAGGAACACATACATCGTCTGCGCGTCCAGCGGGGCGCTCCACCCGTTCTCACCGTGCCCGGTGACCGTGATGGTGTACGCCCGGGCCGCCGCGCCCAGCTGGTCCGGCGGGCGCCCGTCGTCGTGGTTCACGGCCAGCGCGACCGTGGTGTACCCGTGGTGGGCGGTGAGGGTGTTCCACTCCGCGCCACCACCCTGCTGCAGGGGCTGTTTCAGCACCGCCGCGAACGTCGGGGTGGCGTACACCGCGGACCGGACCTGCGCGTCAAAGGGGGACCGGTCGATCGCGGTGTCGTAGATGAACGTGGTAGCGGCGAACGCCGCCGCCACCGCATCCGGGGACTGCCCATCCACCGGGGCACCCCCCGCGTGGCCGCGGGGCTGCCCAGCAATACCCGCCGGGATCGGCGGGCTCGAGGGCACCGGGGCAAGCGCACTCGACGCCACCGATGGTGGTGCCGGTGGGGTCGAGGCAGGGGAGGACACCGGCGTTCCGCTCGGCGGTGTGGGTGCGGTGGCAGGGCCACCGCACCCGGCGCACACGGCGACCAGCACCGCGGCACCCACACCCCAGCGGCCTGCGTTGCCGACCCGCATCACCGCTGCCCTTCCGCATCCGCACAAGACTGTGCGGCGGAGTAGGACGCCCACCATCGACGCTCCCGCCACGCGATGCACCACCCCACCGCGGCCACAAGCCCACCCGCCGCCAACAAAGTGAGAAGGACAACGCCCGGGCCAGCCTCCCACGCGGCGGTGGAGGCGCCCGTCACCACGAAGGACACCACCATCGCCAGCGGCGCCACCACCGACGCCCGGGACGGCTCGCACCGTCGGTGGCCGGAGAACACCTCGAACGCCACCGCGGCCATGGCGGCGAGGGTGGCCACCATCGACAGCACGAACACCCCCACCACCAGCACGTGCAGCACGGTGAACAGCTCGTCGAAGGAGGCGTTCGCGTACGGGGGACCGACGTACAGCGGGCCATCAGCTCGGGTCGTGGTGGTGGTCATTGGGGTGCTCCTGCTGGTGTGCCGAGGGGGCGGGTGGCGGCGAAGAAATCGCCGTTGTAGATCGGTTTGATGTTCAGCGGTTCCCCGAACGTGGACGCTTGGATCAGCTGGCCACCGCCGATGGCCATCGCGATGTGGTGAATGTTGTCGGCGGTGCCGTAAAAGATCAGGTCGCCGGGTTGGTAGGAGGCCGGGTTGAACCCGCCCGGTAGCCGGGTTCCGGCGGTGGCCGCGTACTGGGCTTGGGCGGTGCGGGCGCCGTGCAGCGCATCCGAGCCCGCTTGGTGGTAGGCGTACAGCACTAACCCGGAGCAGTCGAAACCACCACCTGTGGGGCCGTTTTGATCACCACCCCCCCAGATGTAGGGCAAACCGAGTTGGTTTTTCGCTGCGGCCACCGCCAGCTGCGCCGCCGGACCACCTCCGGCCCCGGTGGACGGTGGAGGGGGCGGGGTGAAGTGCAGCGACGAGTCGAGGAACTCCAACGACGGGCCGATCGCTTGCGCGGTGTAGCCGTTGGCGTGCACCGACCCCGGGAACACCAACGTCTTCGACGCCGCACCCAGCCGCCCCAGGGCGTCGCTCATTTCCGTGACCTGACCCAGCGGGACCAGCTCGTGTTCGGAGTTCACCAGCATCGTTGGTGGGGCACCCGGGGTCACCGACAACGCCGGCGACGCCTGCCGGTACAGATCCGGGCACACCAGCAACGGACAAGACAGGTACAGGGTGGGGTCGACCGTCGCCGCTGCTTGCTGATAGGCGTCACCACCGGCGGCCTGCGCCGGGAGCGACATGAAATCCGTGGGGCCACTCCAACTCACGACCGCTTGCACCCCGTGGTGATCGCCCAGCAGCCCGGCTTCCAGCACCAACCCGGCACCAGCCGAGTCACCCAGCAGGCCAACCCTGCCCGGGTCGATGCCCTGGGCTGTGCCTTGGGTGCGGGCGTAGTCCACAGCGGCCTCGACCTGCTGCAGCTGGCGAGGCCACCGCGGCCCATTCAGGTCATAGGTGATGTTGAGGAATAGATACCCGTGTGCGGCTGCGGCTTTCGCCGCGTCCCCCAATTCGGAGCGGTCACCGGCGACGTAGCCGCCTCCGTGCACGCCGATGAGGATCGGCCGGGGTGCGGTGCCCGGGCCGGCACCGGCCGGGACATACAAGTCCGCTGGCTGCGTGCCGCCGCCCGGGACGGGGTAGTCCACCTGGTGCACCGCCACCTGCCCACCCGCACCACCGCATCCGGCGGCTGCTTGCGTTCCGGTACCCCCAGCGTCGGCGGGCGGTGGTGCGCTCCCCCCGGGTGCGGTGATCGTGCCGGCGTCGGAGAACGTCGTCCGGGCGAGAGTCATGATCCGCGGTACGTAGGCCATCGTCTGCGAGTTCTGCGGAATCCCCCCCGAGGCCAGGACGGCCCCGAAACCGGCGTTGTAACCACCCAGCGCCATCTCCGTCACCGACGCCGATGAATGAATCTGCCCCGCCGCTTGGGCCTGTTTCACTTGCCCGGCCAGGGCACAGTCGAAGCGGGCTTGGGCGTCGACGGCCGCGACCGGGTCGTGCACATTGCCGCCGTTGCCCCACGTCACCCACGTGGCCGGCTCGAACTGCGCCGGACCCTCCGCCCCCGTCGAGGACGTCGGGTCGGAGAACCCCGACTCCTGATCCAGCTGCGCGGCGATCACCGGAGCGGGGAACTCCGGGCACACCGTGCCCGCCTTCTGGATGATCGGCACATACGCCGCCGGTATCCCGGCAACCTTCAACGTCCCCACCCCTAGCGACGAGCCACCCGCTCCACACGGTGAGGGTGGTGGCGTGGCACCCCCGCCCAGCACGATCAGCAACAACACGACGAGGAACACCGGGGCACCCACCAGGGCCAACCCGATCAGCAGCGGTGAACCGCTCGTCCCGTCCTCAGCCACGCCGACTCACCGCCCCCGCGAGGTGAAGGGGCAGGCCATACCCGCGCCCGGCTGCTGTTTGATGGTGGCCTCATCGGCGGGGTGTCCCCCCGCGCTCGCCGGTCCGGTGGTGGTGACGCCCGGCCGCGTCGGGGAAGTCGTCGGCCACCAACGCGGCCAGCTCCATGAACGCCTCCCGGGTCGCGGGAGTGAGCCGCTCCAAGTCCACCTCGGAGCCCTCCGCCAGATGCATGTCGAACGGGATGACCTGCACCGCCCGCACCCGCGCGTCGAAGTGGGCCACGAGCTGGTCCAAGTTCACCGTGGAAGCCCCCGGCCGCGCCAAGGAAATGACCACCACCGTGCGGTCGACCAGGTGGCCGAAGCCTTGGGCCTCCAACCAGCTCAACGTTGCGTCCGCGCTCTGCGCGCCATCCAACGCCGGGCTGGAAACCAGCACCAACGAGTCCGCGGTGTCCAACACCCCCCGCATCGCCGAGTGCGTCAACCCGGTGCCGCAGTCGGTCAGAATCAGGTTGTAGAACCCCTCCAGCACCGACAGGGCGCCACGGTAATCAGCCTCGCTGAACGCCTCCGCCCTGCGGGGGTCACGCTCGGAGGCCAGAACCTCCAACCGTGACGGTGCTTGCGACGTGAACGCGCGAACGTCGGAGTACCGGTGAATAGACGCAACATCATCGAGCAAATCCCGCACCGTCGCCGTGGTCTGCGTCGGTATCCGGGCACCCAACGTTCCACGATCCGGGTTCGCGTCCGCAGCCACCACGTGATCACCACGCAACGACGCGAACGTCGAGCCCAAGCCCACGGTGGTGGTGGTTTTCCCGACACCGCCCTTCATGCTCAGCATCGCGATCTTGTAATCACCGCGGATGGTTTGGTTCACCCGCGCCACCAACTGTCGGCGGCGGACGTCCGCCGGGGACTCCCCCAGATTCACCAACCCAAACGTCACCACCCACACCAACCCAAACGTCACCACCCACACCAACCACCGCCACCCCGACCGCGGTCGCTGCTTCGCCGGACGGCGCAACACCTCACGCCCAATCTCACCGTGATGACCCGGCCCAGGAGGCGGCGCGGGCGCTCGTGCCTCGGTCGCCGCCGGGGCATGGTCTAGCTGAACCACCCCCACCTCACGAGTTGGATGATTAGTCGACTCCGATGGGCCACTCGGCGGCACCAGCGGTGTCGCACGTGGTGCCTCAGCGGTCGGCGCCGCCTCGACCGAAGTGCCCATCGGCGGTGGCTTCGACCGACCCCCGGCCTCCGCAACCCGCAACGGCTGCCGCTCCACCACAACCCTGTCCGGGCTCAACGGCGGCGGTGGCGTTACGGGAGAACTCGAAGACGGTGTCTCCGGCGCAACGGGCGGAGCCCACGACGGACCACGCCGAACCACTCGATTGTTGTTATCACTGGTCACGACCCTGCCTCGGTTTCGTTCCCTCTGCGATGAGACCGACGGCACGCAGGCGCCTTCCTCCGACATCTCATCAACCTCCTGACGCCTCGACCGATTGCATAAATAGCTTACATACCACTACTAGAATAGATATTCAGGTGAGTTCGTGGTGGTGGCGACGAAAGGGCGCGGCAAGATGGCATCGCAATCGAAGGTGAGGAGTTTGACGATGGCGCGAGGCCGCTTGCGCGGCTTCCGCCCCGAGCGGCTTCGCGCGGCCCGGGAGGCAGCTCGGCTTACTCAGGAGCTGCTGGCCATCCATGCCGGGATCAGCCGTGCGTCGATCGGCTCCTGGGAAGCCGGCCGCGCCGCGCCGGATCCCCGTAGTGCGGTGCGGGTCGCTGACGCATTGGGGCTCAACGTGCAGCAACTCACCAACATCGCTACCGACGCCGCCGAACCGGCCGACTTTCGGATCTGGAAGGGTTTGACGCGTCCCATGGTCGAGCAGGCGTGCGGCGTCACTGAACAGTCGCTGGGCCAGATTGAGCGGTTCGCCACTCGCCCGGGACCGGACACCGTCCAGCGGCTCGCACACGTGTTCGTCGTGGAACGGGACGTTTACGTAGCGGCGTGGGAACGTGGCCACGCCCGTGTGATCGCGCCACGTGGCGGGATACGCTGAAGCCATCACACCTCCGGATCTATAGTGTGTACTAGTGTCTGGCATACGTACTATAGTGTACGGCGAGTAGGTGCACTGGCCACGGCCTCTGAGAAGATCGAGACCACGGTTAGTGACCTATGAGAGCTGGAGGAGCCATGGCGGCGGAAAAGTCGTTCGCAGCGAAGCTTGACCGCCTGTTCGCCACGATGCACAAAGTCGGAGAGCGAGAACTCAGTTACGAAGCCGCGGCCGCAGGGATTACCGCGATGGGTGGCGCGAAGATCAGCACGAGCAATCTCCGGCAGCTGCGCACCGGCAAGAAGACCAACCCCACGATCGACACGACCAAGGCGATCGCGGCCTACTTCGGCGTGCCAGCGGCCTACTTCCTCGATGACGATGCTGCCGAACGCATCGACGCAGAACTGGAACTCCTCACCGCTATGCGCGACACCGGCGTCAACGACCTCGCCCTCCGCGCCGCTGATCTGAGCCCTGAGTCGATCGCCGGCATCGCCGCCCTGATCAACACCATCCGCAAAGCAGAGGGCCTGCCGAACGACTGATACCACGGACATCGGATACTGAGAGTTGGGGCAGTATCACAACGCGGTGGGGGGAGTACTGAGTTGAACCGTTCCGATCTGCAGCGGCTCAAAGCCGTCGTCGCGCAGTTGCCGCTGCCCAATCCGTGGAACCTCGAAACTTTCCTCGAGGCCCTCGGAAAGCAACGCAACCGGCCGATCGATGTCCGACCCCTTGACCTTGACGGCCCCACGGCCGCCGACATGCCCTCAGGCCTGTGGATTCCAACGGCGACAGCCGACTACATCTTCTACGAACCGCGGACTTCCCAACCGCATCGGGAGCACTGCATCTGTCACGAAGTTGGGCATATGGTCCTTAGTCACAAATCTGACCCGGATCGACCCGGCCGGTATCTGCACCGGGTGTTCGAGCACATCGACCCCGCGCTTCTCCACGCTGCGCGGGCCCGCACCAGCTACCGCTTCGTCGAGGAGCAGGAGGCAGAAATGTTCGCCACGCTGGTCCTCGACGGTGCCAGCGGTCAGCGACGTACTCCCCGGAGCGTGAAGTCCTCAACAGCACAGCAGTGGCACTCTGCTCTAGGACTTGACCTGTGACCACCATGACCGTTGTACCCGCGGTCGCGATGTGGTTTGCCGTTATGGTCCGGTTACC
>JAABUZ0100003551.1_pt1 | contig 22916 bp, 19 predicted proteins | sample 5562091 | NCBI WGS metagenome assembly JAABUZ01 (sample SAMN12813069, study PRJNA571459) | rock metagenome | isolation source: Antarctica rocks | place: Antarctica: Victoria Land, Linnaeus Terrace sud | collected 2015-12-21
AGATGGACAAGCACGGTGTAGAGATAATGGTCATGTCGCTCAACTCTCCTGCGATCCAATCCATCCCTCAGTCGACAAAGGCGCTTGAGATGGCACGGCGTGCGAACGATACGCTTGCAGAGGAGATTGCAGATCATCCAGAACGCTTTCGCGCCTTTGCTGCCTTGCCGATGCAAGACCCGGAGATGGCAGCTATCGAGTTGGAGCGCTGCGTACGAGATTTAGGGTTTGTTGGTGCTCTCGTCAATGGATTCAGCGAACGTGAAGGTGTTGACGGTCCAGTCTTCTACGACCTGCCGGAGTACCGGCCTTTCTGGAGGACTGTTGAGAGGCTGGAGTTGCCTTTTTACCTGCATCCTCGCAACCCTCTCGAGCAGGACGCCAGGATCTACGAAGGGCATCCGTGGCTGAAAGGTCCGGCGTGGGCCTTTGCTCAAGAGACCGCAGTGCATGCGCTACGCCTGATGTCCTCGGGGCTCTTCGATGAATGCCCGCGGCTGAACATCGTTCTGGGGCATTTAGGTGAGGGGTTACCATACTCTATATGGCGTGTGGATCACCACAATGGCTGGATGAAGCTGCATACATGTCCCGCCAAGGAGAGACTTGGATACTACTTCGAGCGTAACTTCTTCCTCACAACCTCCGGCAATTTCAACACACAGTCCCTCCTGGATGCACTCCTGGTCATCGGTGCCAACCACTTACTGTTCTCCGTCGACTGGCCTTTTGAAGATGTTTCGGACGCAACAGATTGGTTTGAAGGTGTTCAGCTTAGCCATGAAGACAAGCAAAAGATAGGTCGCGAGAACGCTCTCAAGCTGATGAAAATTATCCCTTAAGGTTTGAAGCACTTAGCTAGAGAGGTCCAGCATAGCAGTCTTGGTTATGCTGGACTGCGTCATCAGGGGGTCGAGTAGTAACCGATACTATTGCTAAATTGCCAATATCGCTTGAGGTCACTATAGTGACCTTGACCCGTTTTCTTAGAGGCTTCACTGGTTGGATCTGAGAAGACGAGAAACATTTTTACGTAAAGCCTAACGTTTATATCTTTATAGTATTGCAGTATGGGAAGAATAGATCGTCCTTCCCAATACACTCCTCTTTGAGAGATCCAAAGAATAATTCCATCACGGCATTATCCCAACAATTACCCTTGCGTGACATGCTCACAATCATCCCTGCTTGCTCTAGCCTTTGACGGTATGCGCGACTGGTGTATTGGCACCCTTGATCACTGTGATGCAAAAGTCCCGCCTTGGGTCGACGATAGGTTAGAGCCATCTGCGCGGTCGGGTCAACAGGGGCCGTTCTGGTCACCGATGTTTCCCCTGACATGCTCAAAAAGGCGGTGCTTTTCGCTGAGCGGGAGAGCCCGACGAACATCAGAACACAGGTCATGAACGCTGAGCATCTTCCACTGGCTGATCAGACGTTCGATGCAGTGATCTCTCGCTTCGGGCTCACTTTCCTCGATTATCACAAAGCACTCTCAGAAAGCCTGCGTGTTCTCAGGCCGAAGCGGAAAAGAGAGACACGAGGTAGGGGCCTTCATCCAGAAAGTGACGCACATAGTCCTTAATAATCATCGCCCCTTCCTCAGCAAAAATGCTTCTAAAGGAGCAAGACCTTTAGCGGACCCCATACTACACTGTTTGTTATCTAGCGAAAGGAAACATTGAAACAACACAGCTAGAGACAAGGAAATGTCCACAAAATCTCACTTTATTAGAGGAGGAACAATATGACCACTCTTGACACTTTGATGGAACGCAACAAAGACTTCGCCACTCAGCAATTCGCTGCGGGCCTACTTATGCCGTCATTCCCGAATGCGCTGCTAAACGTGAAGGCATTGATCATCGGCTGCGCCGATATGCGTGTCGACCCGGCTTATGTGCTGAGTATCAAGCTTGGAGAGGCCGTTGTGATGCGTAACATCGGGGGCCGAGTCACGCCGGGGACGCTGGAAATGATAGATTTGCTCGGGAGGATAAGCCAGGTTGCAGCGGAGATTCCTGGAGGTGGGGGAGAATTTCACCTCATCGTTCTTCATCACACCGACTGCGGAATCACTCGCCTTGCAGGAGACCCCGACATGCTGACTCACTACTTTGAAATCGACACAGAGGAACTCAAGGCCAGAGCGATCACTGACCCTTATACAGCGGTTGCTGTCGATGTTGCTACACTACGGGCGACTCAGACCTTACCCGGTGAGTGGTTTGTTTCTGGGCTTGTCTACAATGTGGCCACTGGGCTCGTCGATATCGTCGTACCACCCGCTCCGATCCGTGAGAAAGAGGGAATCGCGTGAGTCCCTCTAATTCTCCGCGTCTCGTCTCCGACGTGGATCGGAGCGTGGGTTATGAAGCTGGAGGAGCGTGAATGCCTCCAGCTTCATAACTCAGGTGTTGATGTTTAGTCGAGCAGATAAAACCGGAATTAGGTCTCACCTATCAGCCCGCACTGTGGTAAAAGAGAACTTCTTTTTGTTAACGCGAGTAAGAATATGCGCTGTTCTTACTCGCGTTGACGTTTTCACACCTTTCACTCTACCTTTGGGGTCATTTTCTCTAAGGGAGAGGATGACTCTTTCGGGCTCGTGATGCTTCCATGTATGATGAAGCTCACCATACTTCTGTGGGCTTTTTTGTGAGAAGATCAAGCTGCTGTGCGCGCGCAAGAGCTTGCGTCCGATTGCGGACTCCCAATTTGGCCATGATGGTTTGCACGTGACGCTTAACGGTGTTGGGAGCGATCACTAGAGCCTGGGCGATCTCCTGATTCGATGCACCCTGAGCCAGCACCTCCAGCACCTCTTGCTCACGAGCACTCAGCGGATCTATGAGGGCCTGATCATGAGCGGAAGATGTAGGACCGATCTCCTTGAGCGTTTTCTTCTCTCTCTGTCCAAACGCTTCGAGCAAGTGATCCACATACGGCCCTGGATGACGCTCTCGGCTTCGTTTCAAGAGTGGTATGAGGGAAGGGCCTTCATCCAGAAAGGAACGCAGATAGCCCTGCGGCTCCCCGATCGTCAGGGCCTCGTCCAGCGCCTGCAACGCATCCTGCTCTCGCCGCATCTGCTGATACGCTCGCGCTTGCAGCAGGCACATTTCTAATACGTGCCCCCAACGCTCCGCTCTACGCGCCTGGGGTAGCCAGATGGCAAGTAGAGAGCGAGCCTCTTCACTTCTCCGTTCGGCAAGCAGGACACGCACCTGAGCGGCCGCCTCGCGCTCTTGAGCAAAGGTCGAAGGTAAGGGCACTTGTTGCTGACGCCTCTTCCTCCACTGCACAGCGAGCTCCTGTTTTCCTGTCGCTAGCCAGAGCCGTACCTGAAGACCAGAGAGCAACCAGGTCTGTGCATAGTCATTGTCGCGGTAAACAGGCAGGGTGAGCATGTGCTGCATGGTCTCTTCTGTAGCGTCGAACTGCTCACACGCCAGGAAGATCTGCATCAGGACCACATAAGCCTGATCAACAAACAGCAGCGCACCCGCTTGCATCATCATGTGCTTTGCCTGTTGAGCAAGGTCAAATGCTCGTTCAATTTGGTTTTGCTCGTAGAGCAGCGCTGCCTGATAGGCATAGAGTACTCCTCGTGAAAGAGACGGCTGGTTCCGCTGCTCCTGGTGTTTCCAGTGGATCAGGTCGAGTTCGTGCTCTGCCTGCTTTAACTGACCCAACTGAAGCAGATAGGACGAAGCTAGACAGGATAAACAGCAGGCCGCGGTGATCACCCCCGCCTGCTCGTAGGCAGAAACGGACTCCCGAAGGGCGTGCAATGCCGCCTTCGCTTCACCACGAGCAAAAAAAGCGAGGGCCTGGGCCTTTGTGAGCAGGGCACGAGCATAGTTGTCATCGTCAAGCAATTGCCTTGCCTGTTCGTACAGCGCGGTTGCGTCATCTGCCTGCCCGTAGTACCCCTTGTTTATGGCTCGACGCGCAAGCAGTTCAACCGAGAGTTGCTGACGTTTGTTCCCCTCGGTCATTTGAGAGAGTGAGACTTCCACTTTGTCCAACCAGCCTTCCGAAGTCCGAGAATCTCCCATACAATTCCACAACCAGGCAGAGAACAGTCCCAGGCGCGGATGCTGACGAAACAGGTCAGCGGGCAGTTGCTCAACCCACCATTGCATCATGCGCACCTCTCCTGGCTGCCAGCGGAGGTCGCGGAGAAAGCGTCCAAGCAAGGTAATAACGCGTTGCCAATCGTGACCCTGAACGGCATATTGCACCGCCTCACGCATCTGTCCTTGCTCTTCGTACCAGTAGCTTGCCTTGACATACAAAGCGTCGATCTCCTCCTGCGGCATGGACTGATGCATGCGATAGCGCAAGGCTTCTGCAAAGAAGTGGTGATAGCGATACCAGATGCCTTCTGCATCCAACGACACCACAAACAGGTGCATATGCTCCAGCATCTCCAGCATCGGTTGACTCTGGCCCTCTTCCCATAGCGCATCACAAAGGGACGCACAGAACTGGTCGAACAAGCTAGTAACCAGTAAAAACGTCTGGAGTCGTTCTGGTTGTTGCCTGAACACCTCTTCAGTGAGATAGTCCAGGATGTAACGCTGATTGCCAGAGGCATGGATTAACACCTCAGAGAGAGGGGCATGGCCCTGCAACGAGAGCGAGAAGAGTTGCAGTCCCACCAACCAGCCCTCGGAGCGCTCCGTGATCTCCTCCACCTTGTCGCTCGTCAGCGAAAGCCCCATGACATCGTGAAGAAAGGCGCTCGCTTCAGACGGAGTGCATTGCAAGTGTTCCTCCCGCACTTCTAGAAGATGCCCACGAGCGCGCAGGCGATGCAGCGGCAACGGAGGATCAACACGGGTTGCTAGAACAAGGCGGAGTTGTGGTGGCAACCGCTCAATGAGATAGGTCAGTCCTTGATGGATTGCTGGTTCAGTGATCAGATGATAGTCATCAATGACCAGAACATAACGGGCATCGGGTTCTTCAAGTAAGCGATTAATGAGCAGTGAGAGGACCTGTTGAATATCCGGAGTGCGTTGATCCCGCCACAGCGAGAGGAGAGGCGTCACCAGATCGGGAGCGCAGCGTTGCAGGGACAGGAACACGCACAGCCAGAACCTATGGACATCGTCATCGGAGGCATCCAGAGACATCCAGGCGAGAGACAGGTGCATTTGAGAGGTTAACACCCACTCGGACAAGACGCTCGTTTTTCCATAGCCAGCAGGAGCCGAGAGCAACGTCAAGGGGCCGCGCAGACCCTCGTTAAGCAAATCATGTAACCGCTGCCGATGAATCAGGGAGTGCAAAGAAGTCGGAACAGAAAATTTTGTGCCCGCGAGGGCAAGACAGGTAGACATAAGGTATGATATCTCCTTCCAGAGTGCGTAGGCCCGTCCTGGTCGTCCGTCAGCATATCTGCTATCATAAAGGGGGAAGTCAGAGGAACATCTGGAGTTCGTTGCCCGTCCCCAGATGTTCCTCAACAAGTGTGGACTCACAAAGAGCGCATCCACAGAAATAACTATACTGGAAGGAACCGGGGAAGTCAGTAGTCATCACGTCCTGTCTCATGTCCCCTCGTGTCCCATTATGCGCTCCCAGAGGTCATGTAGAAAGGAACACACGCATGTCACAGTTCCTCTACAGTGAGCACGATTATGCCTTTGGACAGGAGATGCTCACCCTACGTATGAGGATTGGGTTGACACAAGCTGGGCTGGCTGAACTGCTGGGCGTCTCGCGTAAAACAGTGAGCCGGTGGGAGGCAGGCAGTAGCTATCCCAACGCCGAACATCTCCAAACAGTGCTGGCGTTGGCCGTCGGCCATCAGGTCTTTCTAGTCGGACGTGAGGAAGTGGAAATCAAGGCTCTCTGGCATGCGGCGCATCAGAAGGTGCTGCTCGATGAGCAGTGGTTGCATGACCTGCTCCATCAACAGGCACCAGAGGAGATGCCAGCCCTTGAGGAGATAGGTTCTCCTCCTGCTCTTCGCGGACCACGAGTGGATTGGGGTAACGCTCTAGACGTTCCTGCCTTCTATGGGCGGCAGGAGGAACTGGCGTTGCTCACTGAGTGGATCGTTCAAGAGCAGTGTCGCGTGGTGAGTGTGCTAGGCATGGGAGGCATCGGCAAATCAGCCCTGGCGACGACGGTGATGCATCAGGTGGCGGAGCAGTTCGAGGTGGTGATCTGGCGCTCCCTGCGTGATAGCCCGGCTTGTGAGGTGCTCGTCGATGACTGCCTTCAGGTGCTTGCCCCGCAAATACTCCCGAATGTGGACACCTCTTTCGAGGGACGCCTGCATCTGCTCATGCAACAACTCCGCCTTCAGCGCGTTCTCCTGGTGCTGGACAACCTGGAGACGCTCTTGAAAGAAGGCACCGGCACGGGTCGCATGCGTGCTGGTTTTGAAGCCTATGCCCGCCTCCTTCGTCAGGTAGGGGAGACTGCGCATAAGAGTTGCCTACTGCTCACCAGCCGGGAGAAGCCCGCCGAACTGGTACCCCTGGAAGGCCGCCACTCGCTGGTGCGGTCTATACGGCTGGTCGGACTGGATGCTGAGGCAGGAGCTGAGCTTCTGGAAGAGAAGGATGTAGCTAGCTCCACGCACGAACGGACGCAACTGGTGGAGGTGTACCAGGGCAATCCACTGGCGTTACAGATTGTGGCACACACGATTGTGGAATTGTTCGGTGGTGAGATTGCCGCGTTCTTGCAGCAGGGCGAGATTGTCTTTGGAGGCGTGCGCGACCTGCTCGATGAGCAGTTCACTCGCCTCTCGCCTCTTGAGCAGACGGTGCTGCTGTGGTTGGCGATCCTACGCGAGCCGGTGAGCCTGCACGACCTGCTGGCAGTCTTCAGTATTCCGAGAACATCAGTGCTGGTGCTCGAAGCCGTGGAGGGACTACGCCGCCTCAGTTTGATCGAGCAAGGGCAACGTGCTGGCAGCTTCACGTTGCAGTCGGTGGTGCTGGAGTACGCTACAGCGCGGCTCATCGAGGAGGCGAGCCGCGAGATCGAGCAGGGGCAGTTGGTTCGTCTGCTTGAGTATGGACTCTGCCTGGCCCATGCGAAAGAATACGTGCGGCAGACCCAAGAGCAGTTGCTCGTGGTTCCCCTGCTTACCCTGATGCAGAACACCTATCATGGGCACGCCAGAATGGAGGCGCGCTTGTTCGAGTTGCTCGATGATCTGCGGCGTTGGAATCAGGAGACTCAAGGGTATGGACCGGTCAATCTGGTGATGCTGCTGCGCGTGCTGCGAGGACACTTGCGGAGCCTGAACCTCTCGCATCTGGCCCTGCGCGACGTGTTTCTGCAAGGGACCAACATGCAGGATACCACCTTGTCCCACGCCACCATGCAGGACAGTGTCTTTACCGGGCCCTTTGATGCTATTTTGGCCGTTAGTATAAGCAGGACTGGGACGTACTGGGCGGCTGCCACGAGACATGGAGAAATACGGGTGTGGGAAGAGGGCGGACTGACACTGCGTCATGCCTGGCGCGCTCACACCGAGATAGTCTGGTCGCTCGCGTTCAGCCCAGATGAACGCATGCTCGCCAGCGCGAGTTCGAACGGCAGCATCAAGCTGTGGAATGTCGGCAGTGGCGCGCTGCTCTGGGAGCGCTGGCCTGCCCAGGGACTTGGCAGACTCGCCTTTTCTCCTGATGGAGGTGTGCTCGCCAGTGGAGGACTTGATGCACTCGTTCGGCTTTGGGATGCTCAGCGCGGCATCCCTCTCAGAGCATTACCGCATGCCAGTGCGGTCTTCTCACTGACGTGGAGCCCCGATGGACGACTCCTTGCCAGTGGGTGCTCCGACGGAAGTATCTGGCTGTGGCAGCCTGAGGCACCAGAGCCTGAGACGCGCGTTCAGGTCTTTACGGCACATACAGAACGGGTGATGGGACTGGCCTTCTCCCCCGATGGCACGCAACTTGCTAGCGCGAGCTATGATGGGACGGTCAAGCTGTGGGATCTGACTACGGGAGCCTGCCTCCAGACGTTCTCGGAGCATACGGACCCGGTGCAGAACGTGGCGTGGAGTCCCGATGGACATATACTTGCCAGTAGTAGCATTGATCCCACCATCTGGTTCTGGGACATCCAGCAGGGTAGAGCAAGCAGAGTGCTCCAGGGACATACCAATGCGGTGACCGGCCTGGCCTTCACTCCTGACAGCCGCATCCTGCTCAGTAGCAGTTATGATGACACACTGCGGATATGGGACGTACAGAGTAGCCAGTGTCTGCGCATTATGGGAGGCTACACAGCTTCCCTGCTCGATATCGACTGGAGTCCTGATGGCACACAGCTTGCTAGTGGTGGAGCGGATATGCTAGTGACGCTCTGGAATGCAGCTAGCGCAACACTGCCGGGTGTGTTGCAGGAATATCGTGACATGGTGCAAGGGCAAGGGGTGGCATGGAGTCCCGATGGGCGACTGCTGGCCAGTGGAGGGCAAGACGGCATTGGGCTGTGGGACCTTGCAACGGGCGTTCGTCTGTATAAGCTACGGGACCCCGAAGCGGCTGGTGCCCTACTTCAGGGGGTGGTGTGGAGTCCCGACGGACGTCTGCTCGCCGCTGGGAGCTATCTGCGGGGAGTGCAGGTGTGGGAGACGACCACACACCGACGCCGCTGGGGGGGACAGGAGCAAGCGACACGCGTTTATAAGATGGCCTGGAGTCCCGATGGACATCTGCTAGCGGGCGGAGGCTATGACGGCTCCGTGTATGTGTGGGATGCCAAAGATGGAACACAGCAGCAGCAGCTAGTGGGACACGATGGGGTCGTCGTGAGCGTGTCGTGGAGTCCTGACGGGAAGCGGCTAGCCTCTGGTGGTGGCAGAGAGGGCGGGCAACTCTTCGTATGGGAGTTGCGCAGCAACCGACGGGTGCATGCCTTAGCAGGGCATTCCCAAGTGGTGTCAGCCGTAGTATGGAGTCCAAGCGGGGAGGTGCTGATCAGCGGAGACAGTGATGGTCGGTTGCGCTGGTGGGAGGTTGAGAGTGGGCAGTGCTTGCACGTGCGAGAGGGGCATCAGGGAATGATACAAGCAATGAAGGTCAGCCCAGATGGAACTAGGCTCGCCAGTTGTGGGGACGACGGAGCAATTCGCCTGTGGAACATAGACAGTGGTGAGCTCCTGCAAACATTGCGACGGGACCGACCCTACGAGCGGCTTAACATCACGGGTATTCGCGGTCTCTCCGAGGCACAAAAGGCATCTTTGCACGCTCTGGGTGCCTTTGAGGAAACAAGCGTTCGTGGGTGATGTATCCACCCATTGCCGCTTGAGCCATGCTTCGTTCTCTTTTTCTCTTCGAGAGATTGTGAATTGACATCGCCCAATTCACCGTTGATGTTTACCCGTTTTCGTGGAGTAGCTCCGTCGTTCACCTGTACGACTGCTTTTGGGAAAAGGCAACCATCTCAGGGTATATTGGACCATGCAGCAAGAGCTTTAGACGTGTCTCTTGCTGCATGGTCCAATACGCTTTGTCTTAGAGTCATTTTCTCTTCTCTATTAGGAGGATGCATGACTCTTTCGGACTAGTCATGCTCTGAGATGCATCCGGCTAGCTGGCAGAGCATTAGCTATCCTGCAACGCGTCGCTGGTCGCTTGCTCCTTCGTCATGACCTGACCAGTAGCCCGACCGACTTCAAATGCCGCTTGGTCCAGGCGTGTGCGAGCCTGAGCAATCTCCTGGTCCAAGTTGATTGCGCTCGTTTGCTCGAAGGAGTTGAGAAGATGTGGCGAGAGCGTCTCGGCTGCTCCCAACAACCTTCCTGCTCGCTCCGCTTGTCCTCGTGCCGTGGCAACCTCTGCCAATCCGATGAGGGACCATCTGATCCCAGCTGTATTCTCCTGGTCTCCCGTCGTGCCCCAAAGGCGGAGACTCTCACTGAAGAGATTTTGTGCCTGCTGCACATCCCCTCGCTTCAGCCTCACCGTCCCTGCCATGAGCAGGAATTGCTTCAGGTAACGGCGGTCTCCTGCCGCCCGCATCAGTGGCAAGCTCTCATTGACCAGCGACTGAGCCGTCACGACGTCACCTTGTGCCAGCGCGACAGCACCCAACGCACCAAGCGTTACGGCCTCACCTAGGATGTCTCTCTCCTGCTGGAAGAGTGCCAGACTTTGCTGGTAGAGCGTCTTTGCCTGCATCAGGTCATGGCTCGCAAAGGCGGCTTGGCCTAGATAGCGCAGCACAAAGGCTTCCATTATCGGAAGGGTTTGTTTCTGAAACAGACGTCTGCTCTCCTCAAGTGAAGAACGAGCTGCCTCGAGCTTCCCCTGACTCACCTGAATATCCCCCAGCCGTGCGAGTGCAAGAGCAAGCCAGTACTGGTCTGCCAGTTCTCGAAACAGGAAGACGCTCTCCTGGGCTTCGTGACTAGCCATCTCAATGTCGCCCTGAGTCAGCGTCAGCAGACTGACGCCATACAGGGCTTTGCCACGCCCGATACTCCTGTCTGTCTGCCCACTCTGTGCAAGGAATCTTTCCAGGAAGGTCCGTCCCTCCTGCAAATTGCCACGCAGATACCAGTACCACGTGAGTGCCCCTGCTAAGCGCAACCCTGTCCCAACCGCACCAGTCTCGCTACTCCAGGTGAGGGCGGCTCGCACATTATCATGGGTACGATCCAGACGCTCGAGCCACACGTCTCGCTCTGGACGCAGCAAATGGCGTTCCGCTGCTTCAGCCAGGTGCATGTAATAGTCGGCATGTCGGCATTTGACCGCCTCTTCCTCCCCGCTTGCCGCCAGTTGCTCCAACGCGTACTCTCGAACCGTGTCCAGCATCCGAAAGCGCGGCACTGCCCCTATGGGGTCGGCAGGCTTAATGAGACTCTTGGTGACCAGCTCTGTGACTCTCTCCATCACCTCGTTTCCGTCATGCAACTCATCAGCGCAGACAGACTCGACTGCTTCCAAAGAAAAGCTTCCTACGAAGACTGCCAGTTGCTGGAAGATCTCCTGCTCGCGCTCACTCAACAAGTCATAGCTCCATGCAAGCGTATTCCGCAACGTCTGCTGCCGCAACGGCAGGTCACGTGCCCCTTGTGTGAGCAGCGTAAGACGATGCTCCATCCGAGCAAGCAAGGCATCAGGGCCAAACACTGAGAGACGCGCAGCGGCGAGTTCCAGAGCTAGCGGCAACCCATCCAGACGACGGCAAATCCCGATGATGGCTGCTGCATTGTCGGTCGTCAGTGCGAAGGCGGGGGTTACTGCTCGTGCTCGCTCAAGAAACAGGGCCACGGACGGAACCTGGGCAAGGGTATCCAGGTCCGGTAGATGTTCGGGATCAGGAAGAGCAAGCGGTTGGAGAGGCACGACACGCTCCGGGATGAGCCGTAACGCTTCTCGGCTCGTTACTAGCACTTTGAGATGTGCGGCACTTTCCAATGCTTGCGTTGCCAGAGGTGCGGCGGAGATGATCTGCTCGACATTATCAAGCACCAGTAGGAGCTGCTTGTTCCGCAGATAGTCGAGCAAGCCCTCGCTGAGAGCTTGTCCGGGTGTCTCGGACACCTGGAGAGCCTGTGCCAGAGTTTGTACGACGAGTTCTGGAGTTTTGAGCGATGCCAGCGACACGAAGGCAACACCATCACTGAACTGAGAAGCAAGCTCGGTGGCAACCTGTATCGCCACCCGTGTTTTGCCCACCCCTCCTGGTCCGGTGAGCGTCACTAACCCAACCTCCTCGTGCATCAGCAGGTCTCGTACCAGTACGACCTCTCGCTCTCGGTCAATGAGGCGACCGCGCGCGACAGGCAATGGTGCAGGATGAACGGCACCTGCCGTCCGAGGAGTCTGTGTGAAGCGCTCAGTTAGCAGCAATGCCAGGTCATTGGCAATCCGTTCGCGCAATTCCTGGGCAGTGGCGAATTTCTGATAGGAAGCAACACCATCTGTACGGATACGATCAAGCAACCGCTGCAAGCTCGGTTCACGTTCGGGGCAGGAGACTTGACGTAGATGAGTCGAGGCTTGTCTGCCGAAAGCAGATACTCGTCCTCTAAACCTGACATCTGCATCGCAGGCGCAATCCAACCATAGTGCTGCCAGTAGATGCCCACAAAGATATCGCTCTGCGCCACATAGGCCTGGTAGAGTTCATGTGGCGCATAAGGACGCGCACCCGACTCAAAGAAGACAGGAGTGAGGCGCAGTTGGGTGATCGCTTCACGTACCGCTACTCGCTCAGGGGCTAACTCGTCGAGTGTCGAACTAACAAAGACGCGTACACGCTGATCAGGTGTACGAATACGAGAAACGGTATTCAGAGGCTCTCCCGTTCGGTTGTTTCCATTCATGGTATGACCTGCTTGCATTTCTTCTCACTTGCTTGCTGTTTCACTCAGTCTCAAGGTCTTCGTCGGTCACGACCTCGTCCTCGTCTTGCTCACTGGGTTGCAAGTCCACTACCAGGGTAAGCACATAGGCGGCGGTATTTCCGTCAAGAGCTAGCTGTGTTGACATAGAGAGGATGTTGACGGCCAGACCGCTCTTCTTCCAGGACGTCAGGATGGCGTTGGCTTGTTGTGTCGTGGCTGCAACTACTGCCCTAACGTTGACCCCATCTTCTCCCGCTTGATGACTAGAAAGTGATTTCACCTGTATCATTGCTATTTCTCCAGACTGTGAATATAAACTGTAGACAGCTTGTATGCTTGTTATTCCTGTATCCAATTGAATTGGACGAATCTCTCAAAGCAAGGTTCCTGCCCTCGAAGTACAGCTGCCTTCATGTCGTTACTTTGCTCTTCCATTCTCTCTCTCCCTCAGTGATCGCACAATGTGTGCTTGTGCCAGACCCTCTTAGCTTCGAGGAAAGTCCGTGGAGCGCGACAAGGACTCCCAGCGGTCGAGATCATTGAGCTGTTGCTGCACATGCTGCCTGATGAGAGCAAATGCATCTGTTCCAAGGGGAAGCCGCAGAGGAGGATGCTCGGACTCGACCACGGCAATAAGAGCCTGGGCCGCGCGAGCAGGATCGCCAGGTTGCCACCCATACGCACGCTCCATACTGGCACGTCGCTCAACCATGACTTCGTCGTATGCCGCAAGCGGAGCAGCCTTCACCATCGAACGACTAGCCCACTCGGTGCGAAAGTCTCCTGGCTCAACAATCGTGACCTTGATGCCAAAGAGTGCGAGTTCCTTGGAGAGAGCCTCTGATTGTCTCTGAAAACAGTTTTCTGTTGCTAGCTCACGAGCGGATGCAGAGGGTACCAGTGTTGTCCAGCGTCATTGGTCAGGAAGAGCGTCTGTATCCCATTATCAGTTCTGTTAATGGTTATGCCCTGCGTCGCAGTGAAGAATTTGAGGTCTTCGATCACCTCAGTAAATGGTTACAGTCCTGTTGGATGCGCTGTCTTCCAACTACGACCACCATCAGTAGTGCGATGGAGAATAGACCTGCTAGTGCTATCAACCCCTAGAGTCCATCCCTGCTCGGCGTTGCGGAATGACTGCGCTCTCCATTCGTTTGGTGCATTGGTTTGTAGCGCAGAACCAGCAGCCACCCACGTTTTACCGCCATTGGAAGTACGATAGTTCAACAAGTAGTAGCCTGTCCCTGCTCCTGGATTAAAGCCATATCGAACGAGTAATGTACCGTCATAAGCGTTCGTGAAGTACGGTCCATAGCTATACGAGTAGGTTCCGTGAGGAAGTGCAGGTAGACTCACTCTCGTCCACATTTTGCCTCCATCGAGCGTCTCATAGAGGCGGGCATTGATAGCATTAAAATCTTCGGTACCAGTCACCCATCCTTTGTGAGGACTCGTGAAAGTGAAGTATTTGAGTCCTTTCTCAGGAAGACTACTCTGTGTGTCTGGTGTCATATCAAACACTGTATGCCATGTTTTTCCTCCGTCATGTGTGTTCATCAGGGCAATGTAATAGTTTCCATGACCATGATCTTTATCAAAAGTCATCCAGCCGTGTTGAGCGTCGAGGAACGTAATTTGAGAAATGCCAAACGGCGAAATGTTAAAAGGCACGGTTGTCCAAGTCTTGCCACCATCCTGTGTCCATAACAAACTCGTTGCTCCATTTTGCAAAACACCTAGATAGGCATGTTTAGCATCAAGAAAGAAGTACGTAGTGATTGCATTTAGCTCATCGTTTATCGGAAGATAGAGGCCAGCCGGTGTCACATTTTTCCAATGCGGAAGACTACTATTTGTATGGAAGACACGGGTACGGTCTTTCTCAACAGCCCAGCCATCGTGTGCATTGATCATACTCACGTCTTCGAGCTGAATCTTTTGTGAGTTCCCCTTAGATGTTGATGCGTTTGCTGTTTCAGACGTTAAAGAAACTATCGCAAACAAGAAGAGACTGAGCGGGAGGACCCCCAAAAGTCGTTGTTTGCATATCCAATGTTCAATTCTCATAGAAAATTCCTCTTTCATAATGCGTCTAGCTCAGAGTCGTCAATCTATTTGTTGACAACAAGGGACAGTATGGCGTTTGTTGCACCAAAGGTCTTGCTCCTTTAGAGCTATTACCTTTATAAAGGAGAGTAGTCCGGAAGAGTCATCGCCTCTTCCTCACAAAGATACTTCCAAAGGAGCAAGACCTTTGACAGAACCGACGTTATAGTGTTCCTTGTTGCTGATATATGGCGATGTTTCCTTTTGTTAGGAAAGGAAACACTAAGATACAGTGCATAGAAACAAGGAAAAGAAACAACGAATGTCACAACATCATTCAGATACTACTCAGTACAACCAAAATAGAGGACACGATGCAACAACATCTCTCGAAGAAAAGCAGCGTTCCTAAAGCAAAATTCTTGAGATCGCAGAAGGCGTCATTTAGGAAAGATAATGGCATCAGAGCCGACTAAATGGAGTAACAACAGCACACATGCAAACGAATCCTCGCTACATACATGCAGTGCAGTTCTTAGGAAAGCGTTGGACGGGGCTATTACTTGATGCACTTCTGCAAGGGCCGCAACGTTTTTCTGAGTTGACAGAGCTTGTTGAGGGTCTGTCTGATCGTGTCTTAAGCGAGCGTCTGCGCGAATTAGAGACAGAGAGAATTATACAGCGTGTGGTCTATCCGCAGATGCCAGTTCGCATTGAGTATCAGTTAACCGAGAAGGGGTATGCACTGAAACCCGCCTTTGAGGCAGTCTACGCTTGGGCTGAGCAGTGGATACACCTTCCCGTTACAGGTGATAACGGTCAAGGAGAGGAGTAGGGTTCACGCTTTCGCCAAGATACTTCAGAAAATATTAACAGCTTCATATATGAGGTCGTCCTCGCATGTGACATCTATTTTTGACTGTTTAATTTTAACATACCGCATTTGCTTGGATATGTTGACTTTCCTTCTGGAGTGGTCAAGTGGTGCAGCCCAGATTGCTGTAACGGCAATGTCAAGACATTGGGCAAACATCTCGGAGAAAAGGCTTGGCTAGACTCTGGATCAATGAAGACGCTGCATTGTCTTAGCAAGCTTTCGAGCAGACATTATTTTTCTTGTAAATAGATACATTTACTTGTCTATATACGTTTATCATGAAAGTTTCCTAATGGAGGTTCTTGTGTCCGAACTTAATCTACCCACTCGGCGTCATTTCTTTAAATATCTTGGTGCTTCCGCTGCATCGGTAGCCGCCCTCGGTACTTCTGGTATGTTTTTACTCGATCACCGTCCACTGGTAGCTCAAGCTGCACACGTCCAAGAAAAACCAAACTTAACCGTAGCTAAAAGTGGGAAAGGTATCCATGTGGTTCTCGTGCATGGAGCCCTTGCCGATGCCTCTACATGGAGCCGTATCATCCCTCTATTGCAAGCACAGGGATATACTACGCTGGCCGTGCAACTTCCGCTGACTTCGTTAGAGGAGGATATTGCAATCACGCAGCAAGCGCTGGCGACGATTTCCGGCCCGATCATCCTGGTGGCACATTCCTATGGGGGATCAGTCATTACTGGGGCGGCAACGAATGTTGCCAACGTGAAAGCTCTGGTTTATGCTGAAGCGTTTGCCCCAGCAGAAGGGGAAAGTATTAATGCTCTCTTTTCCCAATACTCAAAGACTCCACTCTTACAACACGTGGTTCCTTCGTATCGGAAAGGATATGTCTGGTGTGATCCATCCTGGTTCCCGCAGGTGTTTGCGCAAGACCTTGATCCTGCTTTTGCCAGAGAGCTTGCCATCGCACAAAAGCCGATTCAACCAGCATGTTTTGCCACCCTCTCCGGGCCGCCTGCCTGGAAAAAGATTCCTTCCTGGTATCTGGTATCAACCAATGATCGTTGTATTGATCCTGCGAGCGAACGATTTATGGCAAAGAGGATGGGAGCAACAACCCGTGAGATTGCCTCAAGCCATATCTCGCCACTTTCTCATCCCCAGGTAGTCTTTGAACTCATTGTTGACGCGTCGCACAAGATCAAATAAGCAATCTACGGGCGTGTATGGAAGATCTGGAGGCTGACAAAGAAGTACATCACGCCCAGACATTGAGAGGCCATGCAACACTGCGACACATGAGTTGCATGGCTTCTTTATCACACACGATGGCATTAAACCACGCAAGTTTCGGAGGAAGGACTGGGAAATAGAGGCACTATTCATGCGTGAGGGACGAAGAACTGCGCTTTCAGTTTTGATCAGCTTCTCGATACGACTAATCTGGTCGTATTCTGTACTCCAAGTGAATAATATGACCTCATCTGTCCCGATCTGCTTGAGCTTACGAAATATCTGATTAACCTGTTCAATATTGTTTATCGCTATGATGAAGCCATCTGCAAAATGACCTACTCTCTGAATAGCACGCGGTGCAAATCCGCCGAGCAACAGTTCTGGCCCATCTTTCTGTATAGGGTCAGGTCCAATAAGCCCGAGGTTCTCTTTTGGAGCTTGTCCAGTCCAGATGCGTTTCAACTGATGCACTTGCTCTTCAAGATGTTTTCCACGTTGTGTATAGGCTATTCCTGTGGCGGTATAATCATTTTCTCTTGCACCAGTCCCAAGCCCGAGGGTCAAACGCCCATTGGAAATGCGATCTAGGGTCGCGCTTTCCTTCGCAAGTATGGAGGAACTCAAAGCCAAAGTAGTCACAGACCCGCAGGCAGCAGTTGCCGCCGATGTTGCTGTACTCAGGGCAACCCCCGCTCTACCGGGTGAATGGCTTGTTTCTGGGCTGGTCTATAACGTGGCAACCGGGCTGATCGACATCGTTGTACCACCTGCTCCGCTTCATGATGCAGAAGGGATCGCGTGATCGCTCAACGGTGACTAACGCTGCGGCAAGGGGCCATCTGCTGGTGGATCTGGAAAAGCTGGCCCTTCTTGCGCAACCTACTCATCGAAGCTCGATAACCTTCTTCGTGGTCGGAAGCAGGAATGGTTCGAAGGGAGCGTGCTCCCCCCCAGAAAAAATGCCTCTAAAGGATCATGTCTCTTTGCGACACCACTCGTATACTTTAAAACGAGACAGGCATCTTCAATGAACCGCTCTGTCTTGTAATGAATTATGATAGCGCAAAATCGCGCGTGAAAGAATGGCAAAAAGAGATGAAGGGTACCTATGTTACATACGCACATCTGTGATCTGCTTGATATAAAACATCCAATCATGAGTGCGCCGATGAGTGGAGGAATCGCGGCTGCAGAACTTACGGCGGCAGTCTCCCAGGCTGGTGGGTTTGGTCTCATTGGCGCTATGACGAGCGACGGTCCCGACTGGCTACGCGCACAAATCCGCCAGGTGCGTGAGCGTACAGATAAGCCTTTTGGGGTTGGCTTCATTTCTTCATTTCCTGGCCTCGATGAATTGGTACAGGTCGCGTTGGAGGAGCATGTGACTGCGGTGAGCCACTCTTTCGCCGACCCGACCCCATATGTCTCTTCGGCTCATGCCGTAGGAGTGAAAGTCATCGCGCAAGTGCAAACAGTAGCTCAGGCGATCAGGGGAGTACAAGCAGGCGTTGATGTTCTTGTTGCTCAAGGGACCGAAGCTGGCGGTCACACAGGATATATCAGCACGCTTCCACTTGTAGCAACGGTAGTGGATGTTGCTCGCACTCTTCCCGTGCTTGCAGCGGGTGGTATTGCCGACGGGAGAGGTCTTGCTGCAATGCTTATGCTTGGGGCTCAAGGGGTCTGGATGGGAACACGCTTCTATGCCAGTCGGGAAGCAGGCGCACGAGCGTGGGAGAAACAGCGCATGGTGGAGGCGGGCACAGATGAGACCGTGCTGACCAAGGTGTATGATCTCACGTTTGCTTATCCATTTCCCTCCACCATTGGAGATCGGGTGTTGAGCAACGATTATACAGCAAGGTGGCATGGACATGATGAGGACGTGGTAGCCCATCGCGAGCAATTGCGCGAGCAAGTGAGTGCTGCCATGAAAGAAGGAGACGTCCATCTTGCGGCTGTCCGTGCAGGAAATGCCGTCGGCTTGATACACAGCATCGAATCGGCAGGCACTATCGTAAGACAAACTACGGCAGAGGCGGAGTCCATCCTCCGAGAGCGTCCTGGTCAGTTACTACGATAAGAGGTCTGCCTATGCTGCATGCGAATATCGTGCAGTGTCTCGTACAACCTCTTCTCCAGCCAGTTTGCTTTGTGCTTCCTGCAAAAAACCGTCAATATGTATCCTGAAAGGAGAAAATACGAATGAATGAGAGAAAAACCGCCATTGTGACTGGTGCGTCCAGTGGGATCGGTCTGGACCTGACAAAAGCATTGCTCGATCAGAATTACCAGGTCGTAGCGAACTCTCGCATGATTACAAAGAGAGGAACGCTGACCCCGTCTGGCTCACTGGTGCTCGTTGATGGAGACATTGGAGATCAGCAGACAGCAAAGGAGGTGGTAGAAACAGCCATACACACATTCGGTGGAATCGATCTGCTCGTCAATAACGCCGGTATCTTTCTCGCCAAACCCTTCACGCTGTATTCAGTCGAGGACTTTGAGCGTTTCATCAAGACAAATGTGACCGGGATGTTCTTCACGACCCAGTATGTCATTGCACAGATGAGTAAACGAAAGTCTGGTCATATCATCAACATTTCGGCCTCGCTTGCAGGTCAGCCGGTAGCTGGCGTTCCTGCAGCTCTTACCAGTCTGACAAAGGGGGGATTAGATGCGATGACAAAAGAGCTTGCAATCGAATATGCAAACGCCGGTATTCGTGTGAACGCCGTGGCACCGGGTGTGATTGATACTCCGATGCACAAGCCTGACGAACATGCATTCCTCAAGCAACTGCATCCTATCCAGCGCCTGGGTAATACACGAGAAATAGTGGATGCGGTGATGTATCTGAACTCCGCCACATTTGTCACTGGCGAAGTGCTCTATGTCGATGGAGGTGCCCATGCAGGCAAATGGTGATGCAATTGAGCACGGGAAACTGGCAGCAGAAAATTATAGTGGGGGAAATGACAAAAAAATGACGGAGCCACCAAACCTGATTTCTTTTCCTTCTCTTGGAAATCAAAAGTGGATCGATGGCTATCAATAGGCATGTCTTAGTCTCATCTTGCCCTGATATGGTAGAATGGTACCATGTATTTGCTTGGAGCATACACGAACAGGCAGATAGAAGAGGGATGGACATGTCACTTATCAAATACCACAAACAACCTGAGTTGCGTGACCCTGTCGTCATCGTTGCCTTCGGTGGCTGGAATGATGCCGCAGATTCGGCAACGACGGCGATAAAATTTTTGATCGAACGTTGGACAGCACTAAAAATTGCAGAGATCGATTCAGAAGATTTCTTTGTCTTTACAGAGGCACGACCAACCGTTAAGCTCGTTGATGGCATACAGCGTACTCTTTCCTGGCCGACTAATCAGTTTCTAGCCCATGTAGCCCCAGAACTCAATCGTGACGTGATCCTCTTCATTGGCGTGGAGCCACATCTTAAATGGAAGACGTTCAGCAAGGCTTTTATGGATGTCTGTAAACATTTTAATGCATCAGAAGCGGTCTTTCTGGGAGCACTACTGGCGGATGTTCCACACTCTCTCAATGTACCTATCACTGGTACTTCAACCAGTACTGATGTGATGGAACGTCTACGCGAGATGGATGTCCACAATTCTCGTTACGAAGGTCCTACTGGTATGCTCGGCGTTCTTCACGATGCTTGCCGACGAGCCCGTATTCCTTCCGCCTCACTCTGGGCTGCTGCACCACACTACCTGGCTGCCGCACCAAACATTAAAGTGACGGCTGCGTTACTCACATCTCTCAATCAGTTTCTTTCCTTTGGCTTAGATTTGAGCGAGATTCAGTCCGACGCCGTTCGCTTCGAGGAGCAGGTTTCGGCACTGGTTGCTCGCGATCCAGAAGCAAGCGAATACGTTCGCAAGTTGGAGGAACAGATTGCCAGCGGCGTCGACGTGGATGACGAGGATGAGGAAGATGAAGATATGCGCCTGGATCGACCAGCCAGTACAGGGCCTCTTCCCAGTGCAGATAGCCTTATCCGTTCCGTTGAGGAACTGCTCCGCGAGCAGCGTGAAAATGGGAGTTCTCAAACAACTGATGATGAAGAGGAGAGTGAATGAGTCATACTCTTTACACTTTAGAAGAAGTACTTCAGCCGCGCTCAGTAGCAATACTGGGCGCTTCACGTGCACCACAAAAATGGGGGCATGTAGCAGCAAAACAGCTCATGGCAGGGGACTTCCCCGGTGCCGTCTATCTTATTAATCCCTCCGTGTCCGAAATATTAGGTCAAACAACCTATCCTAATCTGCGCAATGTGCCCGACTATGTCGATCTAGCCGTGATCGCAACTGCCTTTCCCCACGTATCTCAATCGGTTGATGATTGTATTGCACATGGAGTGAAGGGTATTGTCATTATCACTGCTGGCTTCAGCGAGACAGGTCCAGAAGGACGTGCACTAGAGCGTGCGCTGGTCGCCCGTTGCCATGAGCACGGCATTCGCATCATTGGCACAAACTGTATGGGCCTCTATGTGCATCGCTCTAAGCTGAATGCATTAGGGATGGTCTTTCCGCTTCCAGTCGGACCAATTGGCCTGGTCTCGCAAAGCGGCAATCTCGGTATGTATTGGTATGCTCAGGCACAACTCGATGGGCTGGGCTTCAATACCTTTCTCAGTATCGGCAATGCCATCGACGTGACATTTCCAGAGTGCATGCAATATCTGGCAGACGATCCAGGCACGACAGTTATCGCTGGATATGTGGAGGCCGTCGAGGAGCAGACGCTGCTCAAGGTTCCACAGGAGATGCACGCACGTGGACGCTATAAGCCGGTCGTTATCTTACTCAGTGGCGCAACCGAAGTAGGCGTACGAGCAGCACAGGCTCATACCGGCGCTCAAGCCACGCTTCGTTCAGATCAAGACACTCGTCTTCTCCATAGTGGTATTGTACGCGTTCTACGCTCCGATGAACTCTTCCCTGTCGCACAAGCTCTTGCACTCCAGCCTCCAACTCCTCAAGGTGGACGCCGTATCGCAATCGTCGGTGATGGCGGAGGCAGCTCCGTTGCTACTGGTGATGCAGCGATCCGCGCGGGTTTAGAGGTTCCTATTCTTGATGAAGAAACACAGCAAGAACTACACAAACTCATGCCACCCCGCGCAAACTCAACAAATCCGATCGATGTTGCTGGCGCGACGGATGAAGATCCGCTCTCCTTCGCAACAATTACTGAAGTATGCTTGCAAGATCCCACAATCGATGGTGTTATCATCACTGGCCTCTTCGGCGGCTATCGCATGCTCTTATCAGAAGAATTTGGAGTTCGCGAGGCAAAGGCTGCCCTCGAATTGGGTCGTCTCGTCCGCCAGTATCAGAAACCCGTTCTGGTACAAACTGTGTACGCACGCTATGATATTCCTGCTCTCCATCTGCTGCGAGAAGAGCACATCCCCTATTATGAATCAGTTGAGATTACATGCCGCGCAATGGCAGCACTGAGCGAGGTAGGACAATTTTTGGCCAGTATGACAGAAAGTACGCAAGCCGAACCTCTTTCTTCGCTTACTGATTAGACGCTGATTGCTACTCATCTAGTTCAACACAGAGATTGGATTAGCACTGCTGCAAAAAGAGAACGTAAGCTTTCCTCTCTTTGCAGCAGTGCTAAAATAGATAGAATACTTTGCTCTTGTGAAAAGTTGAACTTATCGGAAAACGTCTTGTATCCGAGTAGTGGACGCGACAGCTTCTGCTACGATACGCTCAATCAACTTCTGCACTGTTGGGATGTCATTGATCAGTCCCGTCACTTGTCCACTCCACACGAAACCGTCGTCCAGCATACCTTCGAGGGCAGCACGCGTATTTACCCGACCGGCGATGTACGGTAGTAAACGGCGTAAGCGTTCATCAGGTGCCGCTCGCTCTTCCTCTAATTCACGCTCGATACGCAGGATCTCATCGGCAGGGCGGCCCTTTAGTACCCGAGCCGGACGGCCAATAGTCCGTTCAATAATCACAGTATCGGTCTCTTTCGCGTCTACTAGTGCTCGCTTATACTCAGGATGCGCATTACTCTCCTGCACAGCTACAAAGCGTGTTCCCAATTCAATGCCTTCAGCGCCCAGGGCCATCGCGGCTACCAGACCCCGCCCATCAGCAATACCACCACTTGCCAATACGGGAATCTTGACGGCATCGACGATCCGTGGTACTAAAACCATCGATCCAATATCATCTCGTCCCAGATGCCCACCACCTTCATAACCAACCGCAATCACCGCATCCGCCCCCAGAGCTTCAGCCTTTTGAGCCGCGCGCACACCAGCAACGAGTACGAGCGTACGTACAGTCACACCGCTGTTCTGAATACGCCGCAAAATCACCTCTGGATTCCCTCCGGTAATGCTAATGACTTCTGGCCGCTCAGCCAGTGCTGCATCTAAAAAA
>JAABUZ0100003552.1_pt1 | contig 22911 bp, 20 predicted proteins | sample 5562091 | NCBI WGS metagenome assembly JAABUZ01 (sample SAMN12813069, study PRJNA571459) | rock metagenome | isolation source: Antarctica rocks | place: Antarctica: Victoria Land, Linnaeus Terrace sud | collected 2015-12-21
GGCGTTGGCGTAGACGAGCCCGTGCTCGCGGTCCCGGATCGTCACCGGGTCACTCAACGCCCCGATGATGGCGTCAAAGCGCCGCTCGCTCCCGCGCAGGGCACGGCGCAGCTCTCCCACCAGTCGCTCGCGCTCGCGCTCAGCCTCGATCCTGAAGCTCGCATCCTGCACGAAAGCGCTGAACAGCCAGCCATCGTCCTGCCGCAGCGCGGAGATGGTCATCTCGACCGGGAACTCGGTCCCGTCGCTGCGCAGCGCCGCCATCTCGATGCGCCGGTCAAGGACCGGCCCGATGCCGTCCCGGAGAAACCGCTCGATCCCGGCGCGATGGGCAGCTCGGAAGCGCTCGGGAAGGATCAGGTCGGCCACCACGCGCCCCAGCGCCTGGTCGCGCGCGATCGCGAACATTCGCTCCGCGCTCGGGTTCCAGTACGTCACGCGACCGCGCTCGTCGAGCCAGATCACCGCGTTGTGGGCACGGTCGAGCACCTGCTCGGTCAGCGTTGGCGCCATCACCCCATTATCGGAGCTCCCGCGGCGCCCGGATAGGGCAACGTCCGGCCGGATCAGACGGTTTCGCTCCTCCTATCCTCGACAGCGTGCTTCGCCAGGCGCAGACCATCACGATGACCCGGACCCGCGCGGGATGACCGCGGATTCATCTGCGCCCGCGCTCGCCATCGAGAACCTCGTCAAGCGCTATCCGACCGGGACCGAGGCGCTCAAGGAGGTCTCGCTGGAGGTCGGACCCGGTGACTTCTTCGGCCTGCTCGGACCCAACGGGGCCGGCAAGTCAACCCTGATCCACTGCGCGACCGGGCTGGCGCGCCCGACTTCGGGGTCGATCCGGATCTTCGGCCACGACGCGGTCAACCACTACCGTGACGCTCGCCAGAGCGTCGGCCTGGCCTCGCAGGAGCTCAACCTCGACTTCTTCTTGACCGTCGAGGAGACGCTCGACTACCACGGCGGCTACTTCGGGATGCCCAAGCGCGACCGCAAGGCGCGCGCGACCGAGCTGCTGGAGATCTTCTCGCTGACCGACAAGCGCCATGAGCGCACGCGCTTTCTCTCCGGCGGCATGAAGCGACGGATCACCCTCGCTCGCGCGCTCATGCACCGGCCGCGGCTGCTGATCCTGGACGAGCCGACCGCCGGCGTCGACATCGAGCTGCGCCTCGAGCTGTGGCAGTACATCGAGCGGGTCAACCGCGAGGGCACCACGATCCTGCTGACGACGCACTACCTCGAGGAGGCCGAGCGGCTCTGTGACCGCATCGCCTTCATCAACCACGGGGAGATCATGGCCACCGGCACCAGCGAGGAGCTCGCCGCGCGCTACGGCGTCGAGGGCCTGGAGGACGCCTACCTCGAGCTGGTCGGCCGCCAGGAGCTCTCCCGGGGCTACCGCGAGCCAGAGGCCGTATGAGCGCTACCCAGATCCGGATGCTCGCGCTGATCCGGCGCGAGGTCAACCGCTTCATGAAGATCAAGCGTCAGACGCTCGGCGCGCCGCTACTGGAGACGTTCCTCTACGTGTCGGTGTTCGGCGCCGCGCTGGGCTCGCGGATCCACACCCTGCACGGCTTTCGCTACATCGTCTTCGTGCTGCCGGGGCTGATCATGATGGCCTGGGCGATCAACGCCTTCTCCAACAACGCCTCCTCGGTCCTGCAGCAGAAGTTCCAGCGCTCGATCGAGGATCAGCTCTCCTCGCCGGCCTCGCCCGCCGAGCTGCTGCTCGGCTTCTCGCTCGGCGGCTTCCTGCGCGGGATGATCGTGTCCGCGATCACCTGCGCCGTCGCCGCCGTGCTGGTGTCCCTGCCGGTCGCCGAGCCGTTGGTGCTGATCGCGTCGCTGGCGCTCGTCGGGATGTTCTTCGCCCAGGCCGGCGTGTTCGTCGGCACCCGGGCCGAGCAATTCGATGACGTGGCCCTGTACCAGCAGTTCGTGCTGCAGCCGCTGATCTTCCTCGGCGGCGTCTTCTACTCGGCCTCGCTGCTACCCCAGCCGTTCGCCTTCTTGACCCATCTCGATCCCGTCTACTACATGATCGCGCTGGTTCGCTACGGATTCCTCGGCTACCACGAGACGAGCATCCTGATCTCGTTCCTCGCCCTGGCCGTGATCACTGCGGTCCTGACCGGGGCCAACTACTGGATGTTCGACCGCGGGACCCGGCTGCGCGCGTAGCCCAGCTGCGCGGCGCAGCGCCCGCGCGAGCCTGCACCGAAGGCGGTAAGGTGGCGATGTGGCGCAGCGCGGAGGTGCGTGGGAGGTACGCGGTCCGGTCGGGCCCGACCTGACGCGGCGTCGTGCCCTGCAGGCCGGCGCGATCGGGTTCGCCGCGCTCGCGTGGGCCGGGGCGACCCGGACGCCATGGGCACGCGCCGCCACCGCGCCCGTGGCGCCGGGCAGCTACGCCTTCAACCAGAACTGGCTGTTCGGCGGCGTCTACACCCCCGGCGCCGAGGCGACCAGCGCCTCCGAGACCGGCTATGCCCCGGTCACCCTCCCCCACTCCGTGGTGCCGCTGTCCTGGGGGGACTGGGACCACACGACGTGGGAGAAAATATGGATCTACCGCGCGCACCTCGACGGTGCGATGGTCGCCGGCCAGCGAGTGCGGCTGCACTTCGACGGCGTGATGACGAGCGCGACCGTCTACCTCAACGGCACGCGGATCGCGCACCACGACGGCGGCTACCTGCCGTGGTCGGTCGAGCTGACCGGCGGCCTGAGCCTGGGCGACAACGTGATCGCGGTGACGGTGGACGGGACGTGGCTCAACGTCCCTCCGGACGGCAACAGCAGGGGTGCTCCGTCCGTCGACTATCTGCAGCCGGCCGGCATCTACCGCGACGTCACCCTGCAGGTCACCCCCCGGGTGTTAGTCGCCGACGTCTTCGCCAAGCCGACCAGCGTCCTCAGCGGTCATCCCGGCCTTGACGTGGCCGTGACCATCGACGCGGCTGTGATCCCGTCGGGCCCGGTCACCGTGCACTGCGCGGTCCTGGACGGCTCCCGCGAGGTCGGCGCGGTGGACGGTCAGATGACCGTCAGTCAGTCGGGCACGACCACCAAGACGCTCAGCATCACCGGCCTTAGTGGCATCGCGCTGTGGTCGCCCACCTCACCCAAGCTCTACAACGTGCAGGCGACGATCGTCGCCGACGGGGTCAGCCACGGCGCGACGGTGCGGACCGGCTTTCGCGTCGCGCGCTTCGCCAACGACGGCTTCTACCTCAACGGCGCCAAGCTGCCGATCTTCGGCCTCAACCGCCATCAGCTGTTCCCGTACACGGGGATGGGGGCCGCCGCCCGGCTCCAGCGCCGTGACGCCGAGCTGCTGCGAGGCGAGCTGAACTGCAACATGGTCCGCTGCTCGCACTATCCCCCCTCCCCCGACTTCCTGGACGCCTGCGACGAGCTGGGGCTGATGGTCTGGGAGGAGCCACCCGGATGGCAGTACGTCGGTGACAGCGCCTTCCAGGCGCTCGTCCTGCAGAACGTGCACGACATGGTGGTGCGCGACCGCAACCGCCCCTCGGTGATCGTCTGGGCGACCCGCCTGAACGAGACGGGCAACTACCCAGGCCCCACAGACCTCTACCCGCGGGCGCGGCAGCTCGCCTATGACCTGGACGGCACGCGTCAGACCACCGGGGCGATGACCAACCAGAACACGAGCGGCTGGGCCGAAGACCTCTTCGCCTACGACGACTACACCTCGGATTCGGCCAAGCAGAACGCCTCCCTCAGGCCCCCTGTCTCCGGTGTCCCCTACATCGTCGCCGAGTCCGTCGGCGCGCTCGCCGGCGCACCGCTGTACCGGTGGGTCGACACCGAGGCGACGCTTGCCACCCAGGCCAGGATGCACGCCCAGGTCCACTCGATCGCCCAGTCGACGGCCGGCTACGCGGGCCTGCTGGCCTGGGCCGGGATCGACTACGCGTCGCTCAACGGGGGCAACCGGATCTGGCACAACGTCAAGTGGCCGGGCGTCCTGGACACCTTCCGCGTGCCCAAGCCGGGGGCGGCCGTCTATCGCGCCCAGCTCGATCCGGCGGCCAGCCCGGTGATCATCCCGGTCTTCTTCTGGGACTTCGGCGCGCAGTCGCCGTCAGGAGGCCCGGGCCCGGGGACGATGCTCGCCACCAACTGCGAACGGCTCGAGCTCTGGGTGGGACGCACCCACCTGACCACCGGCACTCCCGATACCAGGGACTACCCGGGCCTCGCGCACCCGCCCGTGATCGTCGACCTGTCGGTGTCTGGGGCCGGCTCGCCGGAGCTGCGCGTGGACGGCTACGTCGGCGGCAAGCCAGTCGCCACGCTGATGATGTCCAGCGATACGAGCCGCGATCAGTTGCTGCTCACGCTCGACGACGCCAGCGTGGCCGGAGACGGCAGCGACATGACGCGCTTCACCCTGCACGCCGTGGACGCCTACGGCAACCACCGCCCCCACCCGACCGGTGACGTCACCCTTGCGCTGGCCGGCCCGGCGGATCTGCTCGCCGACAACCCGTTCCCGCTGGCGACCCTCGGCGGGGTCGGAGGCGGGTTCATCCGCACCCGTGCGGGCAGCTCGGGCCAGGTGACGCTGACCGCGTCGCATCTAACCCTCGGACAGGCGTCGACCCGCCTGAGCGTCACGCCGGCGCCGTCGGTCGACTTCCGGACCTCGAGCGCAACTCCGCCCCCGGCCGGCCTGGGCGGCGGCGTGAGCTCCCCGGTCAGCTCCGCGCCGCCGCCGACTCCGAGTCCTCCGCGGCCGGCGCCTGGCGGGCCGACCCGTGCCCAGATCCGCGCCGCGCTGCTGCGCCTGCTGACGCCGCACGGCCGCGCCGCGCGCATCGACATGCTGATGCGCAGGTCGGATTACGTGCTGCGCTTCACCGCGCCCTCGTCGGGCAAGCTCGAGATCGACTGGTACCGGGTCCTCCCCCGCAGTCACCACCGCCCGCAGCGGATCCTCGTCGCCTCGGCCCACGTGTCGGTGAAGCGGGCGGGAGACGTGACCGTGCATGTGCGGCTGACCCGGCGCGGACGCGCACTGTTGCGCAACGCGCGGAGCCTCCGTCTGACCGCCGACGCGCGCTTTACGGCCATCGGCCAGCCGACCGTGCAGGTCAGCCGGCCGTTCCTGCTGCGCCGCTGAGCGGCCGCGTTGTCCCCGTCTGATGAACCGCCGAGCCGACGTGCTATCGATCGGCGGTTGCCCGAGGCACCAGGCACCCGTATGTTGTTGGCTGAGACTCTGAGATCACCGCAGACAGAGGGAGAGACCGAATGAGCGCTTACGCAGTCGTCAACCCGGCCACCGGCGAGACCGTCAAGGAGTATCCGACCATCTCCGACTCAGATCTGCCGGACGCGATCGCGCGGGTGGACAGATGCCACCGCGAGTGGAGCAGCTCGAGCACCGTATCCGAGCGCGCGGAGCTCGTGCGCAGGCTCGGCGCGTTGCACTCAGAGCGCCGCCAGCAGCTGGCCGAGATCATCGTCCGCGAGATGGGCAAGCCGATCGAGCAGGCGCTCGGCGAGGTGGACTTCTGCGTGGCGATCTACGACTACTACGCCGACAACGCGGCCAAGCTGCTGGCCGACGAGCCGATCGAGCTGCTCGAGGGCGACGGGTCGGCGCTGATCCGGCGCAGCTCCTACGGGCCGCTGCTGGGGATCATGCCCTGGAACTACCCGTACTACCAGGTCGCGCGCTTTGCCGGCCCCAACCTGCTGATCGGCAACACGATCCTGCTCAAGCACGCCCCGCAGTGCCCGGAGTCCGCGGCGGCGCTCGAGCAGCTCTACCACGACGCCGGCTTCCCCCAGGACGCCTACGTCAACATCTACGCGACCAATGAACAGATCGCGGACGTGATCGCGGATCCGCGGATCCGCGGCGTCTCGCTGACCGGCTCCGAGCGGGCGGGCGCGGCCGTGGCCGAGATCGCCGGACGCAACCTCAAGAAGGTGGTGCTCGAGCTCGGCGGCTCGGATCCGTTCATCCTGCTCGGCACCGATGACCTGGACGCGACCGTGCAGGCGGCGGTCGGCGGTCGGATGGAGAACACCGGGCAGGCGTGCAATGCGGCCAAGCGGTTCATCGTCACCGACGATCTCTACGAGCCGTTCCTGGAGAAGTTCTCGGCCGCGCTGGCCGCAGTCAAGCCGGGGGATCCCACCTCGTCGGAGACGACGATCGGTCCGCTCTCCTCGACCACCGCGACCGACCGCCTCGCCGATCAGGTCAAGCGCGCGGTCGACCAGGGCGCAAAGCTCGTCACCGGCGGCGATCACGAGGGCAATTTCTTCGAGGCGACGATCCTCACCGACATCAAACCCGGGATGGACGCCTACCACGAGGAGTTCTTCGGCCCCGTCGCCTCGATCTACCGCGTCGGGTCAGAGGAGGAGGCGATCACGCTGGCCAACGACACCCCGTTCGGACTTGGCTCCTACGTGATGACCAACGACCCCGATCAGGCGATGCGGGTCGCGGATAGGATCGAGGCCGGGATGGTGTTCGTCAACGCCGTCGGTCTCGAGGGCGCCGAGCTGCCGTTCGGCGGTGTCAAGCGCTCGGGCTTCGGCCGCGAGCTCGGCCGCTTCGGCGCCGACGAGTTCGTCAACAAGAAGATGATCCGCGTCGGCGGCTGAGAGCCGGGCCCCGGGGTCTCGGCTGGCCGATACCCCGGGTCGCTTGTGGGGCGACCGAGATGGCGAGCGCTGGGCATCCCCGACTGCGTCTCGTAATGGCGAGCGCTGGGCATCCCCGACTACGTCTCGTAGACTTTGGCTTGGAAACGGCGACCCAGCCTGGTCATTCTCATCGGGGTCTTCATAGCCGATCAGGTCCGTGGTCGCCCATGGCGGCACGGTGGCCGTGGCCGCGCGTCCAGTGCCGAGGTGTGGCGGCTCACGTCTGAGGATCAGAGGTTTTGTCAACCACATCCTCCAGGAAGGGCCAGCGGCTGGCTTGGCCGACAGGCGCCGGCCGGTGAGCCGCGCCGAAGAGGGGTTGTGCAAACACGCACCGGAGCGCGTATCCGCCGGCATGACCGCGTGCTGGGCACGATTCGGGAGCCGCCGATGGTCGGTGCGGGCCGGTGCGAGCGTTTCACAAGGTCTTGACCGGGTACACCCCCCTGCGGACCGGCGCACACCACCAGGGGAGATTTCATGCTGAAGAGACGGGGTCTGTCGCTGCTCGCGGTGACAGCGCTGGCGATCGCAGGAGCCGGCACCAGCGTGCTGCTCGCCGGCGCCCAGGCGGCTCCGAGCACCCACGCAGCCCACGCAGCACAGACGGGGCGGCTGAACGTCGGGGTGCAGGTGATGCGCTTCACCGATACCGGCCGCAAGCTCAGTGCCGTCGGGCGCGTCAGTGCGACGCTGACCGACAACCACGGCCGGACGAGCACGATCCACACCACGGTGGCGCTGGCCGCGTCGACCGGCGGCGCGTGCAAGGTGCTGCACCTGAACCTCAAGGAGCTGACGCTTCAGCTGCTTGGGCTCAATGCCCACCTGGACCGGGTCATCCTCGACATCACCGGCGACGCCAGGGGTGGCGTGCTCGGCTCGCTGTTCTGCAAGCTGGCCCGCGCCAGGGTGGCGTCGGCGCGGGTCGCGACGCTGCATGCGCTCAACACCCACGTTCGGGCTCACCAGGGACATGTGGTCCGCTTCTCCGCGCTGCTGACCCCGAGGGCGAGCACGGCCGCAGCCGGCCCGACCTGCCAGGTCCTGGACCTCGTCGTCGGCCCGCTCAACCTGCAGCTGCTTGGCCTGATCGTCGACCTGAAGCGCGTCCATCTGTCGGTGACCGCGACCCGCGGCGCCGGCGCACTCGGTGACCTGTTCTGCCGGCTCGCCGACAACAACCCGACGACGACCACGTCGTCGAGCACCACCTGAGTCTCTGACCCCGGGTCCGGGGCGGCCGCACGCCGCCCCGGACGGTCAGCGGTCATCTCCGGACGGTCAGCGGTCATCTCCGGGGGGGTCAGCGGTCATCTCCGGGGTGTCAGAGGTCATGTTCCGGCGGGTCATAGGTCATCTTCCGGCGGGTCATAGGTGATCGACGACCGGGCGGTCCGAGCCGGCCGCATCCGGCGCGGGGGTGCCGGAGCCTGAGCGTGGTCGCGCCACGCTCGCGCCGAGCGACGCGATCATCACCAGCGTGATCCCGCCCAGCTCGCGTGCGCTCAGCCCCTGGCCGAGCACTAGCCAGCCGGCGATCGCCGCCACCGCCGGCTCGAGGCTCATCAAGACGCCGAAGACATGGGTGGCCAGTCGGCGCAGTGCCTCCATCTCAAGCGTGTACGGCAGGGCCGAGGAGAGGATCCCCACCGCCCCTCCGATCGCCAGCGAGCGCGGCGTGAGCAGGTGCACGCCCCCCTCGGCGATGCCGACGGGCAGGGTGACGAGCGCCGAGACCCACATCGCGATCACCAGCCCGGTCGTGTCGGAGAAGACCTGCCCGACCCGCGCGCTGACGAGGATGTACGCCCCCCACATTGCCGCGGCGCCGAGGGCGAACACGACGCCGAGCGTGTCGAGCCCGTGCGCCTCGCCATGGGTCAGCGCGATGATCCCGGCCGCGGCCGCGGCCGCCCACACCAGGTCCAGGCGGCGCCGCGATCCGAGCACGCCGACCGACAGCGGGCCGATGAACTCGATCGTCACCGCGATGCCGAGCGGGATCCGGTGCAGCGCCTCATAGAAGCAGAGGTTCATCGCGGCGAGCACGAGCCCGAACAGGACCGCCAGCCCCCACTCCCGGCGCGGCCGGGGTCCGAGCCGGGGCCGGAAGACGAGGCTGAGCGCGAGACTGGCCCCGACCAGGCGCAGCAGCACCGCGCCGGCGGGGCCGACCGCCGCGAAGAGCTGGGTGGCCAGCGCTGAGCCGAACTGGACCGAGGCGATCCCTCCGACCACGAGCACGGGTGACGGGGCACGCGCGAGCCGGCTCGCGCGACGCGGAGGCGCGTCGGGGTCCATGGCACGATCCTAGGTCGGCCAAGTATGCGGCGAACCACGCGCCGGCGCCGGCGCACGCGGCTCTGAGTCAGAGTCCGAGCGTGGCGCGACGCGCCTCGGGCACGAGGTCGTGGTGCTCGGGATGCCGGGCGATGTACTCGCGCACGAACGGGCATAGCGGCACGACATCCAGATCGCGATCGCGGGCGTCCTGGAGCAGGAAGGCGACCAGCCGGGAGCCCAGGCCCTGGCCGCCGACGGCAGCATCGATCTCGGCGTGGGTGACGACGAGCTCGCCCGGTTGCTCTTGATACACGGCCGACCCCACCTGCGCCCCATCGGCCGCGATCACATACCGGTGGTGCTCGCGGTCGTTGGCGATGACGATCTCGGTCATTGATCGATCCTAGTAGCCCAACTTTCGTATGGTCGGCGCGATGACGGTGACCGTGCGCGCGATGCTGCCCGCTGATCTGCCCGAGGCCTGCGCCGTCGGCGCCGCCGGCATGGGCTTTGAGCTCGAGAGCATCGAGCAGGAGCGGCGCTGGGCTGAGCGGATCGGCTATCTGCTGGGACCGGATCCCGGCGGCGCGTTCGTCGCGCAGCGCGACGAACGCGTGATCGGCGTCGCGCAGGCGATGCAGCGTGAGGCGCTGTGGGTGCTGTCGTTTCTCGCCGTCGACCCCGGTGCCCAAGGGACCGGCGCGGGCCGAGCGCTGCTGGCGGCGGCGCTGGGCTACGGAGATCCCAGCCAGGGGCTGATCGTCAGCTCGAACCATCCCGCGGCGCTGCGGCTATACGCCCGCGCCGGGTTCTCGCTGCGGCCGGCGCTGCGCACGCTCGGGCAGGCCGATCGCCGCACGCTGCCCCCGCGCTCGGACTCGGTGCGCACCGGAACCGTCGCCGATCTGGATCTCGCCGCCGGGATCTCACGCGAGCTGCGGGGGGCGGCGCACACCGCCGAGATCGAGTACGCGCTGGGCCGCGGGGCCGTGCTGCTCGTCCACGAAGACCGTGGCTATGCCGTCGCCCAGGATGCCTACGGCGTCTGGCTGCTGGCCGCCCGTGACGAGGCCGCGGCGATCGAGCTGTTGTGGCGCGCGCTCGACATCGGCGCAGCGGCGCAGCGGCCAGTGCGCTGGATCACCGCCGGCCAGGACTGGGCGGTGTCCGTCGTGCTCGGCGCCGGGCTCGGGCTGACCGGCCATGGGGCGCTCGGCGTTCGGGGCGATCCCGGACCGCTGCGGCCGTACCTTCCCAGCGCTCCGTTTGCCTGACTCACCCCTCCGAGGAGAACGAGCTGGCCATCGGATCCCTGGCCAGAGGGCTAAAGCTCGCTAGCGTTTATGACGACATCATGGTCACATCACCAACTCCGTGTCAGGAGGAGTAGAGATGAGTCCCGATCGCAGTCAGGCTTACCAGCGCGTCATGCACACCCTGGACGAGCTCGGGCCGAGCAAGCTCCAGAGCGAGGAGCAGGATCGCGTGCGGCACACAGCCGACCACCTCATCTTCGCCGGTGAGCTCGACGGAGCGGCTGTCCTGGCGCTCACCGACGCGCTCGAGCTCTGCGAGGCACTGGTCGACAGCGGGCGCTGGGAGCGGGTCACCGCCGCCCGCCTCGCCGACGACCTCACCGCATGCGGCCCGCCCCGGGAGCCGGTTGTGATCGGGCAGGCCGCTTAGCAGCTCGCCCCGCAGCCGCTCATGCGCGCGCGTGAACGGCGCAACCGGTGAGCGTTCGCGATCTTGCTTCAATATGGAAGAAGATCGCGAAGCCTCCCGCCGCCAGCTCAGTCCTAGCAGCAAGGATTGGACACCGCCCGCACCCCGGCCCGAGCGCCGGAGGTTCTAGTGTCGTCATCAGAGATCAGATGGCGACCAGGGAGCTCTCAGCTATGGCGCGCGCGGTGCGGTTTGACGATTACGGCGCAGTCGACGTCCTGGAGGTCAGGAACGTCGACGCACCCGAGCCCGGCCCCGGCCAGGTGCGGATCGAGGTTCGTGCCGCGGGCATAAATCCCGGCGAGGACAAGATCCGGTCCGGCGCGCTGCGCGAACAGTGGCCGTCGACCTTCCCCTCGGGCCAGGGCAGTGACTTCGCCGGCGTCGTGACGGAGCTCGGCGAGGGGGTACAGCGTGTCGCGGTGGGCGATGAGGTGATCGGGTGGACCGACGAGCGCGGCAGCCACGCCGAGCTCGTGGTCGCTCCCGCCGAGCATCTGACCCCGAAGCCGCCCGGGGTCTCCTGGGAGGTGGCAGGCGCGCTGTTCGTGGCTGGGAGCAGCGCCTACGCGGCCGTTCGCGCCGTCGATGCGGGGCCGGGTGACAACGTCGTGGTGTCCGCGGCCGCGGGCGGCGTCGGGTCGATCACGGTCCAGCTCGCGCGGCGGGCCGGGGCGAGGGTGATCGGGCTGGCCAGCGAGGCCAACCACCCGTGGCTGAGCCGGCACGGGATCGTGCCGGTGGCCTACGGCGAGGGCGTCGCCGAGCGCATCCGCGAGGCGGCCCCCGGGGGCGTGGATGCGCTGATCGACCTGGCCGCCACGGATACGTCGCGCTCGGACTGCAGCTCGGGGTGGCGCCGGACCGGATTGACACGATCGTTGACTTCGCCGCCGTGCAGGAGCACGGCGTCAAGGCCGAGGGCTCAGCGGCCGCGGCGAGCGCCCAGGTGCTGGCCGAGCTGGCCGGCTTGGTCGAGACCGGCGAGCTCGAGATCCCGATCGCCCGGACCTACCCCCTGGACCAGGTCCGCGATGCCTACGCCGATCTGCGGCAGGGCCACACCCGGGGCAAGATCGTCCTCGTGCCCTGAGCACTGACCGGCGCGACGGCGATGCCCTGAGCACCTGACCGGCGCGACGGCGATGCCCTGACCACCTGACCGGTGCGACGGCGATGCCCTGAGCACCTGACCGGCGCGACGGCGGTGCCCTGACCACCTGACCACCTGACCACCTGACCGCCACGGCAGGGCTGGCGCTCTGAGTCCACAGAGTCCCGGCCCGCCGCGCGGTGAGGGCTACAACGCGCGCAGGGTGCGGAAGAAGTGGCGGTCGGCGATACGGTTGACCGTCAGCGCCCGGGCCGCGACCCCCACCTCGAGGATCACCCCGTGGCGGACCTTGAGCACGCCACGGCTCGCGCCGTTGCCCGTGAGGTACCAGTCATTGCTCCCGATCCGGTAGCGGCCGATCACGTGCAGGCGCCGGACGGCCTTCTTCAGGCGCGTGCCGGGCCGCACGCCATGCAGCGCGTAGCGCGGGTTGGCGCTGAGGATGAGCACGAGTCGGCCCTGCTGGTATCGCCGGGACCGCTTGGACAGCGCGCGCAGCATCGCCGGTGTCGGGTACCCACCGCGCAACCCGATCGGGCGGGCGCAGTAGAAGTCGGTGTAGCGATAGTTGCGGGTCGAGAAGCGCGGGTAGAGCCTGCGGGCCCGGGCGCGGGTCATGCCGAGGGTCAGGCGCCCGACACCCCGCGCGCTCAGCCGCCCCGTCGCCACCGGGCAGCGACCGTAGCCGTTGCTCGTGAATCCTGAGCCCGGTCCCGAGCCCGAGCCCGAGCCCGAGCCCGAGCCCGAGCCCGAGCCGCCGGTCGTGCCCGGCGCCCCGATGACGAGCTCGAACGGCGTCGTTGCGTCGGTCAGGTTGAACAGCGTCGTCGAGGATTGAGGGCTCAGCGACGTCGCGCTGAACCCGGTCACCGAGTACAGGCGGGTCCCGTCGGCGGGGTTGCCGATGTCCGACAGCGGCACGTTGAGCGTGATCACGCCGGTGCTCTTGTCATAGGACGCCTGAGAGGCGTTCAGCACATGAGTCTGGGGATAGGCGAAGTACTTGGTGTGATCGGCCGGGTTGTTCGCCGGGATCCCGACCGTGTCGCCGGCGAAGAAGGTCGGTGATCCCGACCCGGCGGCGTTGTTGTCCATGCCGACGTAGTAGATGTGGCCGTTGCCGGTCTGCCCGGGGGTGACCTGGGTCCAGCGGATCAGCCAGCTGGCGTCCGGACCGCCGAGCGACGGCGAGACGTTGAGGCTGGCCAGGCTCTTGACGTTGATCTTGGCCACCAGCGAGTCACCCGTCCCGTTGGCCAGCGAGGCCCCGGTCAGATCGAGGTTGTCGCCGGCGGGGGTGCGATTTCCGTTGGCGGAATAGAACGCGTCGCCGCTCGGGTCGCTGACCGAGCCCATCGCCAGCCCGGGGCCGCCGTTCTGGCTCACCGTGGCGGAGTCCAGCAGCCCCGGGCCGCTGAGCTGGCGGCTGATCTGCTCAGGCCCGGCGTTCTCGCCCGCTGCGCTGTCGTTGGAGGTGTCGTTGACGTAGGAGACCACCGCTGCCCCCTGGCTGTCGGTGGTCACCTGCAGGAAGTCTCCGAGGCTGCGGTCGCCGCCCGAGGCGCAGCCCAGGCCACTGGTGCAGATCTGCCCGTACTTGATCGGCGCCTCGGTGACGTCAGCCGTCGTGAACGCCGGCGAGCCGTCGTGGGCGTTGAGGCTCTGACCCATCTGCACCGTCCATTCGGCCTTGGTCAGATTGGAGGCGCCGTACAGCGTGCAGGTGCCCGATCCGCTGGCGCAGGTGCCGCTCTCCGACGTGGACGAGGTGTGATACCAGGCCACGTCGATGCGGCCGTCGCTGCCCGCGGTGATCCACGGGAACGTGTTGGTCCCCGCGCTGGCGCCGGCGCCGGTGATCTTCTGCGGCGCCGACCAGGTCAGCGTGGAGGGGTCGGCGCCCGGCGGCGTCAGCGAGTGCACGACGTAGATCTGCTCGGGCCCGGTCAGGGCTCCGAAGCTGGGGCTCGCGGGGTCGTGATTGAGCGAGCCGGCGGTGAAGGTCACGTACAGGTAGCCGGCGGAATCACGAGCGATGCTGGCGAAGTTCTCGCCCGCCAGCTCCTCGGGGTTGCTCGCCGAGTCGGTGCAGCCGGGGTCGGCGCACAGCGCCTGGTCGAGATTCGGGCTCTCGGTCCAGGTTGCCGTCGTCGGCGTCCCCTGAGTGATCTTGCCCTCCGAGACCTGGACCCCGGCCGAGTTGGCCGTCGTATGGGCGATGAACACGTTGCCGGTGCTCGGGTCCACCACCTGGTTGCCAGAGATCCCCTCGTTGTTGGTGACGCAGTTGTAGGTCCCCCCGCCGGTGCAGCCTGCCGCGGCCGCGTTGGTGTTGACCACCGGGGTGAAGGTGGTGCCGTCGTGCGAGACGGTCTCGACGAGCTGATTGCCACCGATGCTGGAGGGGCTGACGGATGAGGCCACCGCGTCGTAGTCCTGATACAGGTTGAGGTTCGCACCGGCGGCGCTGCCGGTGCCGGCGAACCACTCGCGGTCGACGGGGGCGTTGGGGGCGCCGGCGCAGTTGGTGGTGAAGGTCGCGCCGCCGTCGGTGCTCATCGAGTTGGAGATGTTGGTCAGGCCCTGCAGGTCAGAGAAGTACAGGGCGTTGCTCGGATCGATGAACAGATCGGTGTCGCCGCCACCGACGCAGGTGGGGGGCTTGCCCGGGCCGATCGTGCCTGGCGTCAACTGATAGGAGTTGCCCTGATCGCGCGAGGACCAGAGAAAGCTCTGGGTGGTCGAGAAGCCGAAGGGCTCGCTGGAGAAGATGCCGCCGTCGGGCGCGACCTTGATGTCGGGCTCATTTCCCGGACGCTGCTGATCGACGACCACCCCGTGCGAGAAGCCGATCGTCGCCGTATCGTGACTGACGGCCGAGGGGCTGGCCTGAGGCCGTGCAGACGGCGCCGCCGCGAAACCTGATGAGATCGTGGTTCCGAGGATGACCGCGGCCAGCAGGGCGACGGCCGCCACGATCGTGCGGCGGCGTGGTCCACTATTCGACATGCTCATAGCCAGCTCCCAGTGTGGTCTAAAAAACGGAGCGTACCGAAGTTGTGAGCGGCATGACGCATGCAGGATGCTGTCGTGGTCATGAGCCCGGATCGCGCAGACCGAGACGCCCCAGCGATGATCACCGTCGCCGGAGAGGCCCTGATCGACATGCTCGTCTCCGATGCGGGGGAGATCCATGCCCATCCCGGCGGCGGCCCGTTCAACGTCGCGCGAGCCGTCGCCCGCCTCGGTCGCCGCTGTCAGTTCCTGGGCCGGCTCAGCGATGACGCCTTCGGCCGGCGCCTGCGCGGGGCGCTGCGGGACGCCGGCGTGACGCTGGCCGTGCCCGCGTCCACCCCCGCCCCCACGACGCTCGCGCTGGCCGAGCTCGACCGCGACGGGGTGGCGGACTACCGCTTCTACCTCGAGGGCACCTCCGCCGGCCAGCTCGCGCTCGACGACATTCCGCCCAGGGTGCTCTCGTCCAGCAGCGTGATCGTCCTTGGGGGCCTGGGCCTGCTCGCCGAGCCGATCGCCTCCACGCTGGCCGCGCTGTTGACCACCACCGCACCAGCCGCGACGGTGCTGCTGGATCCCAACTGCCGCTCGCGCGCGATCGGTGACCTCGGCGCGTTCCGGGCCACCTTGGAGAGCTTCCTGGCCCGGACCGACGTGGTCAAGGTGTCAGTCGACGACCTGCGCCTGCTCGACCCCCTCGCCGACGCGCGCAGCGCGGCCCGCCGGCTGCTCGAGCTTCATCCCGCGGCCGTCCTGGTGACCAACGGCGACGGGCCGGTGACGGTGCACACCGCGGTTGGGGAGCGGCAGGTGCGGGTGCCGCCGGTCAACATCGTGGACACGGTCGGGGCGGGGGATGCGTTCGTGGCCGGCTTTGTCAGCTGGTGGTCTGAGCGCAGCTGTGATCGCTCGCAGGCGGGGAACCTCGATCTGCTCACCGACGCCGTTCGGGCCGCCGTCGCGGTGTCGGCGGCGAGCTGCGCGACCGCGGGCGCCAACCTGCCCGGCGGCTTTACGTGGCCGCCGCCGGCCGCGGCCGGCGCCCTGCCGGCCTGACCATTCGCCCAGCCTGCGATCATCGGGATATGCGAAACGGCGCCGTGAGCCTGTTGATGGTCACCGTCCTCGGTCTCGCCGGCTGCGGCGGATCGGGCTCGAGTCTCAGTCCCGGCCCCAACCCGGCCGCCAACCGCGCCGCGCGGCGCCTGCTGACCCCCGGGCTGACCAGTGTCCCCGCTCCCCCACCCTCGGGTCACCCGGCATCACCGGATGCCGTGCGGGTCATCCGCGCGTGGTCAGACGCCCTGCGCGCCGGGCAGGTTCACGCCGCGGCCGGGTACTTCTCGGTGCCGAGCGAGATGGTCAACGGCGCCGGTCCCGGCGGCACGTTGGCGGTCATCAAGATCGGGTCTCCGGGCCAGGCCGAGGCGGCCAACCAGACGCTGCCCTGCGGGGCCAAGCTCATCTCCGCCGATCAGCGCGGCCGCTATGTCAATGCCCTGTTCAGGCTGACCGGCCGCAGCGGCCCGGGCGGCACCAGCAGCTGCGGCGGCGCCCCGGGCCAGACCGCCCGGACGAACTTCCTGATCGCCGACGGCCGGATCATCGAGTGGATCCGCGCGCCCGACGATCCCGGGGACAACGGCAACGGGCCCGGCGGGATCGCGCCGCCGGGCGGGGGCTCACCGGGCGGTAGCTCGACCGGGCCGTCGCCGGTGGTGTGAGGCGATGATGCGCGCGACTCGTGGACAACGTTGACCGCGGCTGACCTGGCGATGACACAACGCCTCGACGTCAGCTTTGCCTCCGGTGACGGTGGCTGCGCCGCGTGGCTGTACCGGCCGCAGGCGACCGGGCCCGCCCCGGTGCTCGTCATGGCGCACGGCTTCTCGGCCGTCCGCGAGCAGCGGCTGGACGTCTACGCCGAGCGCTTTCAGGCCGCCGGCCTGGGCGTGCTGCTGTTCGACTACCGCCACTTCGGGGCCAGCCCGGGCGAGCCCCGACAGCTGCTGGAGATCGCACGCCAGCGAGAGGACTACCGAGCCGCCATCGCCCATGCCCGCAGCCTGGACTGGGCCGACCCGGCGAGGATCGCCCTGTTCGGCTCGTCGTTCTCCGGGGGGCATGTGATCTCGGTCGGCGCGGCTGACCCGAGGATCGCCGCGATCGTCGCCCAGTGCCCGTTCACCGACGGGATGGCCTCCCTGCCCAAGCTGGGGGTGCGCAACATCGCGCTGGCCACGGCGGCAGGCGTGCGCGACCGGGTGCGGGCGCTGGCCGGCCGCTCGCCGCACTACATGCCGGCGGTCGGACCGCCCGGCACGCTCGCGGTGATGAGCAGCCCGGACGCGCAACCGGGCTTTGCCGCCATCACCCCGCCGGGCTCGACCTGGGAGAACCGCGTGGCGGCCCGGGTCGCGTTGACCGTCGGCCTGGACCGTCCCGGTCGCGCCGCCGCCCGACTCGCTGCTCCGATCCTGTTCTGCGTATGCGAGCAGGACACGATCACCCCCGCCGCGCAGACGCTGAAGTACGCGGCCACGGCTCCCCGCGCCGAGATCCGTCGCTATCCGGTGGGCCACTTCGACATCTACGTCGGCGAGATGTTCGAGCGCGCGGTCGCTGACCAGACCGAGTTCCTCACCCGGACGCTCGGGGTGCCGTCGTGAGTGGATCCTCGCGGCGCGATCCCTACAGCGTGCTCGAGGTCACGGCAGGCGTGACCGACGCCGAGCTGCGAGCCGCCTACCGGCGCGCCGTGCAGCGCGAGCACCCCGATCACAACGGCGGGTCGCCCGATTCCGAGCGGCGTTTTGAGGAGGTGCAGGAGGCCTATGCGCAGATCCGGGCCCAGCGCGCCTCGGGTGCTGCCGGCGGCGGCGCCTCGACCACGGCCCCGGGCCTTGACGCCCGGCTGGCCGCGATGGAGGCCGAGCTGTCGGCGGCTCGAGACGCCCGGGAACGAGCGCGGAGCGCCGCGCGTGACGCGGCCCGCGGGGCCCGTGACGCGGCCCGCGGCTCGTCGCGGCCCAGCGACGAGGAGCTCGGTTACGTGAACAGCGACGACAGCATCGGCTCGATCTTCGATGACACCGTGGCCGGACTCTCCGCGCATCTTTCCTCCCGGCGTCAGGGCGACGCCGGCAACCTGGGTGGCGCCGTCACCGACAAGCTGGCCGACGTGTTCGAGGATATCGGCGCCCGGCTGCGTGGCGAGCGCCGCCCGCGCTAGCGCCTAAAAGACCGGCAGCTCCCGGTAGTCGCCCCACACGCCCTGCAGGGCCTGCACGATCTCACCCTCCGAGACGCCGGCGCGGCCGGCCTCGATGAACAGCGGCATCAGGTTGCGGTCCTCGTCGCCGGCGGCGACGACGATCTGCTCGAGCACCGCGGCGACCGCGGCCTCGTCCCGATCGCTGCGGGCGACGCGGACGCGCTCGATCTGCTGGCGCTCGAGGTCGGCATCGATGCGCAAGATCTCGGTGGCCTGCTCGTCGCCCTCGGTGTAGCGGTTGACCCCGACCACGGTGCGGGCGCCGGAGTCGATCTCGAGCTGCAGGTCGAACGCCGCGTCGGCGATCTCGCGCTGGGGGTAGCCGCGCTTGACGGCCTCGACCATCCCACCGAGCGCGTCGATCTTGGCGAAGTAGGCGTAGGCCTGGCGTTCGAGCTCGTCGGTCATCGCCTCGACGAAGTAGGACCCGCCGAGGGGATCGATCGTGTTGGTCACGCCGGTCTCCTCGGCGATGATCTGCTGCGTGCGCAGAGCGATGCGGACCGCCTCCTCGGTCGGCAGCGCCAGCGCCTCGTCGTAGGAGTTGGTGTGCAGCGACTGGGTGCCTCCGAGCACGCCGGCGAGCGCCTCGATCGCGGTGCGCACGATGTTGTTCAGCGGCTGCTGAGCGGTCAGCGACACGCCCGCCGTCTGCGTGTGAAAGCGCATCCGCCATGACTCGGGCTTGCGGGCGCCAAAGCTCTCGCGCAGCTCGCGGGCCCAGATGCGTCGCGCCGCGCGGTACTTGGCGATCTCCTCAAAGAAGTCGATCTGGGCGTTGAAGAAGAAGCTCAGCCGGGGCGCGAAGTCGTCGACGTCGAGGCCGCGGGCGACCGCGTGCTCGACGTAGGTCAGCCCGTCCTTGAGAGTGAAGGCGAGCTCCTGCGCGGCGGTCGAACCGGCCTCGCGGATGTGGTAGCCCGAGATGCTGATCGGGTGCCAGCGCGGCATGTGCTGCGCGCACCACTGCACCATGTCAGTGACCAGGCGCATCGCCGGATCGACGGGAAAGCACCACTCCTTCTGGGCGATGTACTCCTTGAGGATGTCGGTCTGGATCGTGCCGCCGAGCCGGTCGGGTGTGACCCCCTGGCGCTCGGCCGCGACCACATAGAAGGCGAGGATGATCGCCGCCGGGGCGTTGATCGTCATCGAGACCGTGACCTCGTCGAGCGGGATGCCTCCGAACAGCGTCTCCATGTCCGACACCGTGTCGATCGCCACCCCCTCCCGGCCGACCTCACCCTCAGAGCGCGGATGGTCGGAGTCATGGCCCATCAGCGAGGGCATGTCAAACGCGGTCGACAGGCCGGTCTGGCCGTGCTCGAGCAGGTAGCGGAAACGCTGGTTGGTCTCCGCGGCGGTGCCGAACCCCGCGAACTGGCGCATCGTCCACAGCCGCCCCCGGTACATCGAGGGGTAGACGCCGCGCGTGAACGGGTAAAGGCCGGGCAGCCCGATCGGATCGTCGTCCCCACCCACCCCCTCGGGCAGGTCCGCGGCGGTGTAGAGCGGCCGGATCGGCTCCGCGGACAGGGTGCTGAACCGAGCGTCGCGCTCGGGGGTCAGGTCGTAGGCCGCCTGCCACTCCTCGTAGGTCACCGGGGTGCGATCGATCGTGCTCATGCTCAAAGGCTACCGGCGCGTATCGTATTCGCCGTGGCCCTCGAGCTGATCGCCATCGTCAAGCACGACTGCCCGGTCTGCGATCAGGTCCTTCCCGCCCTGGACGCGGCCGGCGTCCGGCTCGTCTCGCAATCGACCGCAAAGCAGACCGCCGAGCAGGTCGCGCGCCTGTCGCTGACCCGCACGCCCGAGCTCGACCCCGAGCTCGCGCTGTCAGAGCGGCTGGATCCCGACGCGGTCCCGGCCCTGTTCCTGCTGCGCGACGGGGAGGAGCGCGACCGGGTGATCGGCCTTGACCGCGAGCGGATGGGCGCGCTGGCTGCCGCGGCCGGCGTGTCGCTCGCGCTCGACGGTCTGCCCGCGCTGCGGCCCGGCTGCGCCTCGCGCACCCGCGACCCCGAGGTGGCGGCCCGGCTGGGCGCACGGCGGGCGCGGCGCGAGGGCCGGATCCGCGCCCGCGAGCTGAGCCTGGGCGAGCTCGAGGACCCGATCGAGGCGCTACACGAGCGTGGGGTCACCGACGGCCTGCCCGTCGTGCCCCCGACCCCCGAGCGCGTGGTGGCGATGCTGGCGCACAGCTCCCGCGGCGCGCAGGACTTCGTCGCCGAGGTCCCGCCCTACGGCGGCACGGCCACGGTCGAGAAGGTCGCGATCAACGCGGTCATGGCCGGGTGTGCCGGGCCCGAGCTGCCGCTCGTGCTGGCCGCGCTGCAGGCGGCCTGCCGCGAGCCGTTCGCCCTGCACGGCCTGATCGCCACCACCGCCCCCGCCGCTCCGGTGGTGATCGTCTCAGGCCCCTACGCGCAGCACGCACAGATGAACGCGCACGGCAACGCGCTCGGGCAGGGCAACCGCGCCAACTCGACCGTCGGCCGCGCCCTGCAGCTGACGATCCGCAACCTCGGCGGCGGGCGGCCGGGACGCGAGGACCGCGCCGCGCACGGCTCTCCGGCGAAGGTCGGCTTCGCCTTCCCCGAGCGCCGGGACGAGACCGCGCCGTGGCCCGGCCTGGCCCACTCCCGGATCGAGCTCGGCCCTGACGAGACCGGGGTGACCGTGTTCGCGGGCGAGGCGCCCCGGTTGGTCGTCGATCAGCTCGCCCGCGAGCCCGAGGCGCTGGCCGCGAGCCTCGCCGCCGGGCTGGAGTCAGTCGCCAGCACCCGCGTGCGGCTGGCCTGGGACGCGATGCTGGTGATCGGCCCCGAGCACGGCCGGGTGTTCCGCGAGGCGGGCTGGACCCGGGCGCGCCTGCAGCAGGAGCTGTTCACGCGCACGCAGTCGCCGGCCGGCTCGCTGGTTCGCGGAGCGGACGGGATCGCCGAGGGACTGGCCCCGGAGTGGGTGTCTGACCCCGAGCTGCTGGTGCCCAAGTTCCCCGCCGCCGATCGCATCCTGATCGCCTACACCGGTGGCGACGCGGGGCTGTTCTCGATGGTCATCGGCGGCTGGGTGTCGGGCGCCGCCGGCTCGGATCCGCAAAGCGTTAGCGTTGAGCCATGGCGCTGACCGTTCTCGACCCCACCGCCGAGCACGATCCCACCGGCCGTCCGCTGGCGACCCGCGCCGGCGCCCCGCAGACGGTAACCCTGCTCGATATCCGTAAACCGCGCGGCGACGTGTTCCTGGACGAGCTCGAGACGCGGCTGCGCGAGCGCGGCATCGAGGTGCTGCGTGAGACCAAGCCGACCTTCACCAAGCCCGCGCCGGTCGACCTGCGCCGCGAGATCGCCGATCGCTGCGACGCGGTGATCGAGGCGCTCGCCGATTGAGGATCCTGCGTGTCCTGCGGTCTGCGGGACGTGATGGAGTTCGAGACGCTCGGCCGCCCCGCGGTGCTGGTCGCTTCCAGTGCGTTCACCGGCGCCGCCGATCAGCAGTCAGTGCTGCTCGGGCAGCCGCAGCTGCGCCGGGTGCTCGTCTCCCATCCCATCCAGGACCGCTCCGACGACGAGCTGCGCGCGCTCGCCGTCGACGCCGTCGAGGCGCTGCTGGCTGCGGTCACCAGCGGTCCGGATACGGAAGAGCGGCTGCGCGCCGCGCGCCGGCTCGGCGAGCTTGACGACTGATCTGTCCAAGCCGCAACCGCGAATGCAGCTGTGAACCAAGCCTGCGCTCGCAGGCCCGAGAATATGTCCATGCGCTTCCTCTCCCCCACCAGCTCCCGCGCCCCCCGCGAGCCGCGGCGGTATGAGCTGCTCGACGCCGTTCTGCAGCGTGGCCTGATCCCGGACTGGCTCCTGCGTGCCGGCTCACTGTTCGGGGCCTGGGACCGCGAGCGTCGCGAGTCCGCCGGCGGCGTCACGGGCCAGCAGGCACGTCTGCGGGCGCTGGTCGAGCGCATGTCGACAGGCCCGATCGCCGAGGTCCCCGAGAAGGCCAATGAGCAGCACTACGAGCTGCCGGCCGCGTTTCTCGGGCTGATCCTCGGACCGCGGCGCAAGTACTCGGGCTGCCTGTGGCCGGACGGGGTTCAGACGCTCGCGCAGGCCGAGGAAGCGATGCTCGCGTTGAGTTGCGAGCGGGCGCAGGTCGCGGACGGAATGCGGATTCTCGACCTCGGCTGTGGCTGGGGCTCGCTGTCGCTGTGGCTGGCCGAGCAATACCCGCTGGCGCAGATCACCGGAATCTCGAACTCCCACGGCCAGCGTGAATGGATCGAGGCCGAGGCCGACCGTCGTGGCCTGCGCAACCTCGAGATCATCACCGCCGACGTCAACGACTTCGTCCCCGAGGGCAGCTTCGATCGCGTGATGTCGATCGAGATGTTCGAGCACATGCGCAACTGGCGTGAGCTGCTCGCGCGGGTCGCGACCTGGCTCGAGCCCGCGGGCGGGCGGGCGTTCATCCACGTCTTCAGCCACCGGACGCTGCCGTATCTGTTTCAGGGAACATGGGCGGCGGCGCGGTTCTTCACCGCCGGCCTGATGCCCAGCCACGAGCTGCTGGCCCACTTCCAGGCCGACCTCGTGCTGCGCGACGAGTGGGTCGTGCCCGGCACCCATTACGCCCGGACGCTGCGGGCGTGGCTGGCCCAGCTCGATGCGCGGTCCGAGGAGGCTCTGTCGGTCCTGCGCGCCTCGGGGCGCTCGGAATCACAGGCGCGCCGGCTGCTGGCCACCTGGCGGCTGTTTCTCATCTCCACCGATGTGATCTGGCGCTACCG
>JAABUZ0100003553.1_pt1 | contig 22911 bp, 17 predicted proteins | sample 5562091 | NCBI WGS metagenome assembly JAABUZ01 (sample SAMN12813069, study PRJNA571459) | rock metagenome | isolation source: Antarctica rocks | place: Antarctica: Victoria Land, Linnaeus Terrace sud | collected 2015-12-21
CTAGGCGTGCTGGCGACGGAGGCGGTGGCGTGACCGAGGCGCAAGTCGGTCCGCTGGCGGGCGTCGTGGTGGTGGACCTGTCGCGCGCGCTCGCCGGGCCGCACGCTGCGATGATGCTCGGTGATCTAGGCGCGCGGGTGATCAAGGTGGAGTCGCCGGACGGCGGCGACGACGCCCGCTCATGGGGTCCGCCGTTCATGTCGGGCGACGACGGTCAGCGGCACTCGACGTACTTCCTGTCCTGCAACCGAAATAAGGAGTCGATCGCGCTTGATCTGAAGAGCGACGACGGTCGGTCGATGCTCACAGCGCTCGTACGCCGTGGTGATGTGCTGGTCGAGAACTTCCGTCCGGGAGTGCTCGCCCGCCTCGGTTTCAGCGTCACCACGCTGCACGAGCTTAACCCGCGCCTGGTCGTCCTCTCGATCAGCGGCTTCGGCCATGACGGCCCGGAGGGGAAACGCGCCGGCTACGAGCAGATTGCGCAGGGCGAGGCCGGGCTGATGTCGCTCACCGGTCCGTCGCCGGAGGAACCCGGCCGGGTCGGGGTGCCGATCGGTGATCTGCTCGCTGGTATGTACGGCGCGTACGGCGTCGTCGCCGCGCTGCACGAGCGGGCGAGTACGGGCCGGGGCCGCATCGTGCGCACCAGCCTGCTTGCCTCGATCGTCGGCGTGCACGCGTTTCAGGGCACGCGCTATACGGTCGCGGGAGAAGTGCCGCAGGCAACCGGCGGGCACCATCCGTCGATCTGCCCGTATGGGCTGTTCCGCAGCGCCGAGGGGCACGTCCAGATTGCGGTTGGCAACGAGGGGCTGTGGCGGCGCTTCGCTCCGGCCTTCGACCTCGACCGGCCGGAGTGGGCGACGAACTCGCAGCGGGTGGGCGATCGCGACGCGGTGATCCGAGCCGTCGACGCGGCGTTCGCGGGCTGGTCCAGCGTCGAATTGCTGGCGAGGCTCGACGAGCTCGGCGTCCCGGCCGGCAAGGTGCGCGACCTCGCCGAGGTCTACACGTGGGAGCAGACCCGCTCGCAGGGTCTGCTAATCGACGTCGAGCACGCAGCCCTCGGCACGATCACGCTGCCCGGGCCACCACTGCGTTTCGATGACGCCGGCTTCGCCGGGGGACGCGAAGTGAACACCGCCCCGCCTATCCTTGACCAGCACGGCGCCGCCATCCGGGCATGGCTGGCATCCAGCTCTGCTCACAAGCAACAATCCACGGTTCCCGTGGAAAGCAAACAGTGCCCTCCACCTTCAAACTAACCGACAGGCTCACCGGTACCATAGACGGACCGAGGTCGACCAGGACACACCCTGAAAGGCTGCTCGCACCAGCGCCGAGAGCATCAGACTTGCACCACGAGCCGTCATCGACCGGACCAACCACCCAAGCTGAGCAGACCACATTTTCCCCACCCACGCGGAGCGCAGCCCCTGAAGTACTGACCGGATAAGCATGCACTAACTAATGTGGGCGTCTCTCGTGAGTGTGGCAGACAGGGGGCGCCCGAGCGCTTGACTGATGTTCTGTGCAGCGCGCTGCACAAGGGCGCCGTATGTTGGCTGCAGCTCCTCTGGCATCCGGTTGATGGGGGTGGAGATGGAGATGCTGGCGATGGGCGCCCCCTCCGGGCCCAGAATTGGTGCCGCGACAGCACAGATATCGTCCCTCCACTCCGCACTGTTGATGGCGTATCCGCGCAGCCTCACCTTTTCAAGCTCGCTTAGCAGGTCGGAACGGTTGAGGGTCGTGGTCTCTGTGTAGCCGGGGAGAGTAGGGGGCAGCAACCGCTCAACGTCCTCGCGGCGGCTGCTGGCCAGAAACGCTTTGCCGTTCGAGCTGGCGTGGATCGGGGCGCTGCCACCGAGTGGAATGACGATGCGCACGGGCTTGGGTGTCTCCAAGCGCTCGATGAGCACCATCTTGGTGCCCTCGGGGACCATGAGGTGGATCGTCTCATCGGTTCGCCGGAGCAGCTCCTCCATCACGGGGATGGCTGCATCACGCAGGCCCAGTTCGCCGGCGGCCCGCAGCCCGACATGCAACGCACGACTGGTTACCAGCCAGCGCCTAGGTTCACTGCCAGCTGGGCGGAGCCACCCGGCAGCGTGCAGCGAACCAAGCGCTCGCTGCACCGTGCTCTTGGGTAGTTGCAGTCGAAGCGTCAGATCGCTGACCCCGACCGGCTGCTGTGTCGCAACTTCTTCGAGGACGCGCAACGCCGTTAACACACTGCTCATATTAATAGTCTCCGATGTCTTGACTGCTGCTGGAGGACGATCTAGCGTCCATCGTGCCAAATAACTGAATCCTGTGCCGATATACGGCACAGGGCTGCCGCGGCGCTCGGCTTTCTCCCCGCGCCGCCGTCATCGGACGAGTTAGAAGGACGGACCTGCCATGCGCGTTGCACATTTTGTCGTCAATAAGCTGATGGCTGCATGGTTGATCGTGTTCGCGATCCTCGCGCTGCTCTTGCCTGCCCCGTTCACGACACTAGCGCCCTACACGAACTACCTACTCGGTGCCGTTATTTTCATCATGAGTCTGACAGTGGAGGCGGGGGCATTTGCTCGGGTGTTCTCCCGACCGCGTGCTCTTATTATCGGCTTCGTTATCAAATGGGCGACGGTACCGTTGGCTGCGTATATTGCTGCGCGCGTAGTTTATGCACACCAGCCGCTGTTGGCCGCCGGCACGATTCTGGATGGGTCTACCCCGGCGGGCGTGTCGTCGAACCTGTTCGCCTATATCGGTCACGGCGCGGTGGAACTGGCGGTGTCACTGACTTTCATTCACACCCTGCTCGCGCCGGTGCTCACCCCGAGCTTTACCCATCTGATGGCAAGTTCTTATGTACACGTCAGTTTCTGGGACCTGTTCCTGCAGATGCTGGAGATCGTCGTGCTACCGGTCGTGCTGGGCCTTGCGGTCCGCTACGGGGTGCGGCCACACCGGATGGAGCGTGCCGAGCCAGTATTTCCGGTCGTGTCGGCGTTGTTACTCTTCGCGATCGAGCTCGCCTTGTTCAGCAAGGCGTCCCCGCAGGTGCACGCCAACCTGGGTCTGCTGCCGATCGTGATCGGTACGACCACGGTCCTTATCGTCATCAACCTCGCAGTTGCCTATGTGTTGGCCCGGCTGTGTCGCCTCAACGACCGCTTTTCCCGCACCATCATGTTCGACACCGGTGTGTACAACTCTGGGCTGGGCGCAGTGCTGGCCGCCGCGAACTTCGGGCCCTTCGCGGCATTGCCAGCTCTGCTGAACACCATCATGAATTTGATCATCGGCGCCTTGCTGTCCTCTGTTCTGCAAAACCACCCCACCGTCGACGACCCGCAGGCGGCCAGCGCCGGCCATGCGTACCGATCGGGTCAGCGCGAGGATCCAGCGACTAAATTGAGGACGACAGACGAATAGGAAAAGGACTGCAACACATGGATCTTGCGCTCAAAGAGCTCACCGTGATCGATTTGACCCAGGTTATGGCGGGCCCGTTTTGCTGCCAACTTTTGGGGGACCTCGGAGCCGACATCATCAAAGTCGAGCCGCTCGGAGTCGGGGACCATTCCCGCCACTCGATGGGCTACCAGATGCCCAAGGGCGAAAGCGCCGCGTTCCTCGCGGTAAACCGGAACAAGAAGAGCGTGGCCATCGATCTGAAGTCCGACGCGGGGCGCGAGGTGTTCTATCGGCTCGTGCGCCGCGCCGATGTGTTGGTAGAAAACTTCCGTCCCGGTGTTACCGAGCGCCTCGGGGTCGACTACCCAACCCTGCACGCGCTGAATCCGCGGCTGGTCTACGGCTCCATCTCCGGCTTCGGCCAGACCGGACCCTATGCCGCACGCCCCGGATACGACCTCATCGCGCAGGCGATGTCGGGAGTGATGAGTGTGACCGGAGAGCCCGGCGGGGAACCGGTCAAGTGCGGCGTCCCGGTAGCCGACCTGTCCGCCGGATTGTTCTGCGCCGTGGGCATCCTGAGCGCCTGCCTGGCCCGAGCAGAGACCGGGACCGGACAGCACGTCGACACCTCCCTGTATGAGGCGGCGCTGGCGCTGTCGATCTGGGAAACCTCAGAGCTGTGGGCCACCGGTCGGGTGCCGCAGCCCACGGGTTCTGCCCATCGTTTCAACGCCCCCTACCAGGCGCTGCACACCAAAGATGGCTACCTGACCGTCGGTGCCAACAACCCGCGATTGTGGCAGCGGCTGTGTCAGGCACTTCATCGCGAAGATCTACTCACCGACTCGCGGTTCACCACCAACATCGACCGTATGCAACACAGCGACGTGCTCGCCGCCGAACTGGAGTCGGTACTCAAGCACGAGGACACCGAGCACTGGGTTGCCGCACTTCTCGCCGCCGGCGTCCCGGCGGCACCCATCAAGAACTATCGGCAGGTCTGCGAAGACCCACACACCATTGCCCGGGAGATGGTGGTGACGATGGACCATCCAGTCGAGGGCAGCGTTCGTGGTCTAGGGATACCCATCAAGCTCAGCGAAACCCCGGGCCGGATCCGCCGCGCGGCACCGCTGCTGGGCGAGCACACCGACGAGGTTCTCGCCGCCCACGGTCTTGCGCCACAAGAAATTGCCAAGCTACGACAGATCGGGGTAATCGGATGAGCACGGAGGAGCTGTTGTACCAGCGCGAAGGCGCCGTGGCTTTCGTTACCTTCAATCGTCCGCAGGCCCGCAATGCAATGACGTGGGACATGTATGAGGCCCTATATGAGAGTTGCGAGCGCATCGATGCCGACGAGGAGGTCCGTGTCGCGGTGTTGCGTGGTGCCGGCGGCAAGGCATTCGTGGCCGGAACAGACATCCGGCAGTTTCTCGAGTTCAAAACGGCAGACGACGGTCTCGCCTACGAGCGGCACATCGGTCGCATCGTTAACCGCCTCGAGGCAGTTCAGGTGCCGACCGTGGCGGTCATCGATGGGTACGCCGTTGGAGGTGGGTTAGCGTTGGCCGCCGTCTGCGATCTGCGGCTATGCACCCAAGACGCACAGTTCGGACTTCCGATTGCGCGCACGCTGGGAAACTGTGTGTCGATGGATACCGTCGCTCGGCTGGTAGCGCTGATCGGATCGGCCCGGACGCTACAGCTGGTTTACACCGCCGCGTTCTTCTCCGCGGACCAGGCCTTCGCCGCGGGACTCGCTACCGCGATAGTACCGGCCGAGCAGCTCGACGCTCAGGTCACCAAGCTCACCGAAACCCTAGCCCGGCACGCCCCCCTGACGATGCGAGTAACCAAGGAGGCTGTTCACCGGCTGCGCACCTCGAACGTGCCCTCCGGCGACGACCTCGTCGCCACCTGCTACGGCAGCGCAGATTTCCACGAGGGAGTCCGCGCGTTCATCGACAAACGCCAGCCACAATGGAAAGGGCGGTGATGCGCGCAGCGTTGATCGCGTTACCGCCGCGCAGCAACGTCTATACCCCGGCGGCGTTCGCTCATGGGTCTGAGGAGCTGCATATGCCCCCGGACGCAGGGCCGACAATTGGGTTGGTCGCATGTGTCCCTGGATGGCACATTGATCGAGATCGACCGGGTCGCCCGCCGCAACGAGCACGGCCACCACCTGTGGTACTCGGGCAAGCACAAAACCCAGGGCGGCAACGTGCAGATCGTCGCCGACCCAGCGGGGTTCCCCGTCTGGTCCGCTCCGGTCGAACCGGGCAGCGTCCACGACATCACCGCCGCCCGCGCCCATTGTCTCGGCGCGCTGTATGCCGCTGCCGGCCGCGGACTTCCCACCCTGGCTGACAAGGGCTACGCCAGCACCGGCATCGGCGTGCACACCCCGATCAAGGGCCGCCACCTCGCCATCGACAACACCAGCTACAGCACCCTGCTCACCGCCGTGCGGGCCCTTGGCGAACGCGCCAACGCCGAACTCAAGGAGCGCTGGAAGTGCCTACGCCGCCTCCGCCTGTGCCCCAACACAATCAGCGATATCGTCGCTGCCGCCATCGTGCTCTCCACACTCCAACGCGGAAACTACTGAGAAAACCTCAATGAAGCCAAGAGTCGGCGGCGGATACGCTTCCATGGAGTTCGAGATTCGTGATCCGCGTCGGGAAAGATTCGAATTAGAACCCCCTGCCAGGGTTGAGGAGGCCACCTGGATCCAATGCCGCCTTTACGGCCGTGCTGACCTCGGCGGCCAACGGATCGAGCTGGTCGGCCAGCCACCTTCGCTTCAACGTGCCGATACCGTGTTCACCGGTGATTGTCCCACCGAGCGCAATGGCGGCCCGGCTGATGCGGTCGGCTGCCTCCAATGCGCGGGCGCGCGTGGCTTTGCTCAGGTCGGGCAGCATGAGGATGGGGTGCAGGTTGCCGTCGCCTGCGTGCCCGACCGTTGCGATGCGGATCCCTGACTCGTCGGCGACGTGCTGGACCTCGGTGAGCATGTTCACGAGCCGGTGCGGCGGAACCCCGACGTCTTCGATGATGCAGGGCCCCTTCTCCATGGTTGCGAACCCGGCCAACCGCCTGGCCGTCAATAGGGCATCGCTCTCCACCGGGTCCGCGGTGGCGATCACGAGGTCAGCGCCGGCCGTCTCCGCACAGGCGGTCATCATGGCCACCTGCGCTTCGGCGTCCGGACCGTCGGCCTGCCCGATCAGCAGCGCCGCTGCATTGCGGTCCAGGTCCATCCGTCGGTAGTCCGCCACTGCGTTGACCGTCTCCTGGTCCATGAGCTCCAGGAGGCTGGGCACGGCGCCCGAGGACACGATGGCGGAGACCGCCCGGCCGGCGTCCTGCAGATCGGAGAAGCTCGCCACGAACGTGACGGGTGGAACGATCAGCGCGCGCCGCAGCCTGAGGGTGGCGGCCGTGATGACGCCGAGCGTCCCTTCCGAGCCGACGAACAGCGAGGTGAGGTCCAGGCCGGCCACGTTCTTGACCGTGCGGCCGCCCGTGTGGAGAACGCGGCCGTCTGCTAGTACGACTTCCAGGCCGAGTACGGCGTCGCGCGTGACGCCGTACTTGACGCAGCGCATCCCACCGGCGTTGGTGGCGAGGTTCCCGCCGATCGTCGAGATCTCGAAGCTGCCGGGGTCTGGCGCGTAGAAGAGGCCCAGGTGAGCCACGGCACAACCGATGTCGGCGTTGATGACGCCGGCTTCGACCACCGCGACCTGCGCCTGTGCGTCGATCTCACGCACGGCCGTCATCCGTTCCAGCGAGAGGATGATGCCACCGTCGATGGCATGGGCGCCTCCCGACAGGCCGGTTCCTGCGCCGCGGGGCACCACCGGCACGCCGTGCGTGTGCGACCACCGCATCGCTGTGGCGACGTCTGCGGTGCTCCGTGCCCGGACAACGCACAGCGGCGTGCCAGCGTCGACAAGGTCGCATCGGTCGCGACGGTAGCCCTCGACCACGTCCGGGTCGCGGACAACGACTCCCGGGCCGAGGAGGCCGGTCAGTTCTTCCAGAACCTCGTGCACCAGTACCCGCCCTTCCGCTCGGGCCGCCAGATCGTTCCGTATGTGCTACAGATCGTTGCATCGAAGCTGTGCAACTGTCACAGTCGTCATTGTGTCACAAAACACTCGGACCACCCCTCCGGATTGGAGCCTTAGCGACCGGCTCACGCAGGACTCCGGCCGGCATTTCGTGCCCGGTTTGCAGGCGCTGGTGGCCTTCCCGTTGGAGCAGGCCCGGCGCGATCGTGCGGCCGGACTCCGCATCGGGACCTTCATCAGCGGCTACCCCGGATCGCCGCTGGGCAGCTACGACCTTGCTCTCGGCCGGGTTCCGGAGCTGCTGGCCGAGCACGACGTCAGCTTCGTGCCGGCCGGCAACGAGGAGCTGGCCGCGACCGCGCACCTGGGCACCCAGATGCTCGATGACCACCCGCACAGCCAGTGGGACGGCGTCACCGGCATCTGGTACGGCAAGGGGCCGGGCGTCGACCGGAGTGGGGACGCGCTCAAGCACGGCAACTTCGCCGGGACGTCGACGCACGGGGCGGTCGTCGTGCTCTCCGGGGAGGACCACGAGGCCAAGTCCTCGACCATGCCGTTCCAGCAGGAGTACGCCTTCGTCTCAGCGGGCATCCCGGTGCTCTATCCCGCCACCGTCGAGGAGTTCCGCACATTCGGGATCCACGCCATCCGGCTGTCGCGGTACTCGGGCTGCTGGGTGGCCCTGAAGCTGACCAGTGCCCTCTGTGATGCCGGACAGTCTGTCACCTACTCCCCGGGCGAGCCGCAAATCCGTATCCCGCAACTGGAGATCGACGGCGAGCTGTTCGTCAAGCGCACCGATTTCTCCTTCTTCCCCGGCAGGAACATCGAGATGGAGCGGCACCTCTACCATGAGAAGCACCTGGCGGTGCGGGCCTACGCCCGGGCGAACGGCCTGGACCGGACGGTGGTGTCCGGCGCGGCCGACACCGTAGGCATCATCACCGCCGGCAAGTCCGCCACCGACGTCGAGCAGGCCTTCACCGACCTCGGTCTCACCCGCGACGAACTGCAGCGGGCCGGCGTCCGGCTGCTCAAGATCGGCCTGGTCTACCCGCTGGACGAGCAGGCGGTGCGCGACTTCGCCGGCGGGCTGGACCAGGTCATCGTGATCGAGGAGAAGCGCGACTTCCTGGAGCAGCAGGTGCGCTCGGCCCTCCAGCCGCTGGGACGCGCCATCCGGGTCGTCGGCAAACGGGACGAACGCGGCAGATCGTTGTTTCCGGTCGAGGGCGGGATGGACGCCGACGTCATCCTGGAGCGGCTGGTCCCACTGCTCGCCGGGGTACTGTCCGACCTGCCGCTGCGGTCGCGGGTCGAACAGATCGCCGCCGTCCGCAAGCGGAACTACGAGGTCCATGCGGGCCGGACCCCGAACTTCTGCTCCGGCTGCCCGCACAGCACCTCGACGGTGCTCGCGCCGGGGCAGGTCGCCTGGGGCTCGCCCGGCTGCAACTGCTTCAACACGGTGATCGAGCAGCCCGAACGGCACATCGACGTGATGACGCAGTACGGGGGCGAGGGGCTGCCCTGGATCGGCCTGTCGCGCTACACCGACCGCGAGCACATGGTGCAGCACATTGGGGACGGATCGATCTACCACTCCAGCTACCTCAACGTCCGGTGGTCGGTGGCCGCGGGGGTGAACATCACCTACAAGTTGCTCTACAACGGCGTGGTCGCGAACACCGGTGCGCAGGACGCGGTTGGTTCGCGGGGGCTGGCTGAGCTCACCCGCGGCCTGGATGCCGAAGGCGTTGCGCGGATCGTGGTGATGACCAAGGACCGCAAGCAGTACCGCGGAGCTCCGCTCGCTGCAGGTGTCGAGATCCGGCCGGCATCGCGGATGGTGGAGACCGCTGCGGAACTGGCGAAGGTCCCGGGTGTCACGGTGCTCGTGTACGACGAGTCGTGCGCCAACGAACGCCGACGCCTGCGCAAGCGCGGCAAGCTGGCGCAGCCGACGGAGTACGTCGTCATCAACGAGGAGGTCTGCGAGAACTGCGGGGACTGCGGCGCCGCAAGCAACTGCATGTCACTGCAGAAGGCACCGACGGAGTTCGGCGACAAGACCCGGATCCACCCCTCTTCGTGCAACCAGGACTACTCCTGCGTCAAGGGTGACTGTCCCTCCTTCACCACCGTCTACACCGAGCCGGGGAGGGGCTACCGCACGCGCACCGCCGCGCCGCTCACCGAGGAGGAGCTCCCGCCCGTTGCCGCCCCGGCGCTGCACGGGCCGGTCAACCTCTACCTGCCCGGCGTCGGCGGTACGGGGGTCCTGACGCTGAACGGCATCCTGTCGGTGGCCGCCCTGCTGGATGGCAACGGCGTGTTGTCCTTCGACCAGACCGGCGCCGCGCAGAAGTGGGGCCCGGTCGTCAGCAGCCTCACCGTCATCCCACCCGGCGCGACGGCGCACGCCAGCAAGGTCGGTGTCGGGCAGGCCGACGTCTACCTCGCGCTGGATGAAGTGGGTGCCTGTTCACCGCCGAACCTGGACCGCTGCTCTCCGGACCGGACGACGGCGGTCACCAACACCGACCTGTTCCCCACCGGCGAGCAGGTCCGCGACGTCTTCGCCGTGGTCGACACCGCGGGACTGCGGGCCACCATCACCGCCTACTGCCGGCGGGTCGTCGAGGTCCGAGCCCGGTGGATCGCCGAGGAAGTCCTCGGCGACTACATGCTGACCAACGTGATCGCACTGGGCGCGGCCTATCAGCACGGGCTGCTGCCGCTGACCGCGGACGCGATCGAGGCCGCGATCGAACTCAACGGAGTCGCCGCCCAGGCCAGCCAGCAGGCGTTCCGGTACGGCCGGCTGTGGGTGGCCGACCGCCCGCGGGTCGAGGCGATGATCGCCCCGCCGGCGACCGGTGCAACGACCGAGTTCGGGCGCCGCGCCGCCCGACTGGATCGCCGTCGGCGGCAGGCAGCGGCGCGCCTGTGGCAGCCCACCGGCACGCTGCCGGAGTCGACCCGCCGGCTGCTCGCCGTCCGCATTCCCGAGCTCGTCGACTACCAGGACGGCGGCTACGCGACCCCCTACGTGGCCGAGGTGCTCCGGGTGGCCACCCGGGAGGCAGAGGTGTCGCCCGGCTCCTACCGGCTGACCGACGCGGTGGTCCGCGGCCTGTACAAGCTGATGGCTTTCAAGGACGAGTTCGAGGTCGCCCGGCTGTACCTCAAGCCCGACTTCGCCGAACATGTGGCGGCGACGTTCGACGGCAAGGTCACCCTGACGCACAACCTGCAGCCGCCGATGGTCCGCCGGTTCGGTAAGCAGAAGCTACGGGTGCCGGCGGCCGTGGCGACGCCGGCCTTCCACGCACTGCGCGCCACCCGGCGGCTGCGCAGCACCGTTGTAGACCCCTTCCAGCTGCAGACCTCCCGGTGCGAGGAGCGCGACCTGATCAGCTGGTATCGGGAGCTCGTCACCGAGGCACTCGCTGAGCTTCGACCCGCCACCTTCGACACCGCCGTGGCGATCGCCGAACTCCCCGACGGCATCCGCGGGTACGAGGATGTCAAGCGGCGGAACGTCCGGCAGGTCCAGGAACGCGCCGGTGAACTTCTCGAGGGTCTCCGACGGCCACGGCTGAAACTCACTCCGAGTGCGCCACGGACGTAATCGCCGGGTCGGCGCGCGAGTCCGGCAAGCCTGCTCCCCGTGAGGGACACGCCCAACGTCGCGGAACGAGTCGCGGCGCTCCTGCGAGCGGAACTCCTGTCCGGCCACTACCGGCCCGGTGAGCGACTCAAGGAAGAGGAGTTGGTGGCCCGCTTCCAGACCGGGTGGTAGACCGTGCGGTCAGCGATCGGGATGCTCGCCACGTCCGGCATGCTCGACCACCGCGCCAACCGCGGCGCCGTCGTCCCCCGGTTGACCCGCGAGAGGGTCGACGAACTGTCCGACCACCGAGAGGTCCGGGAGACCGGAGCCCTGCGACTCGCCCTGCGGCGCGGGGGGCCGGCCTGGGTGCCGTGGCCGAGGCCACCCAAGCGCTGGAACGGCTGGCCTCCGACACCTGGTGGGTCGACGTCGTCCTCGCCCATCAGCGCATCCATCACGAACTCGTCGTGACCGCTGGCAACGACAAGCTCGTGCAGGCCTATGTGCAGTGCGAGGCCGAGCTGCTGTACATCGTCTCGGCCGTCCGCCCTGACTACACCGCACGTCGGCTCGCCGACCTGCACACGCAGCTTCTGCTCGGACTGCGGAGAGGTCCGGAGGAAGCCGTCCGCGCTCTGGAGCGCGACCTCAGAACCGGGCGAGCCGCGGTGCACGAGGCCGTCGACCGCGTCCGGGAGCTCTTCCTGCCTGCAGCCGCGTCCGGCTGACGTAGCCACCACAGTGACCGAGGGGCGAAAATGCCGGGTGGGGCGCCCGCAGCTGCGACGATCAGATCACGGCCGCGTGCGGCTCGACGGGGCGAGGCTGGCCCGTGACTGGTACCTCCGGGAAGTGACAGGCGCTGGGATGGCCGATCCCCAGTCGGTCGATCAGCAGCGGGACCTCCGTGGCGCACTTGGCCTGGGCCTTCCAGCAACGGGTCCGAAACACACAGCCCGACGGCGGATCTGCGGGGCTGGGGATGTCGCCGGTCAGCACGATCCGCTCCCGCCGGTCGCGCAGAGCCGGGTCAGAGACCGGCACCGCCGACAGGAGCGCCTGCGTGTAAGGGTGCGTCGGCGTGCCGTAGATCGCGCCCTTCGGTCCAATCTCCATGATCTTCCCGAGGTACATCACCGCGACACGGTCCGAGACGTGATGGACCACCGCCAGGTCGTGCGCAATGAAGAGGTACGCCAGCCCGAGTTCGTCCTGCAGCTCCTGCAAGAGGTTGATCACCTGCGCCTGGACCGAGACGTCCAGCGCTGACACCGGCTCGTCCAGGACGAGGACCCGAGGGCTGAGCGCCAACGCGCGCGCGATGCCGACCCGCTGGCGTTGACCACCCGACAGCTGATGGGGATGCCGCTGTGCGAAACCGGCCGGCAACCCGACCCGCTCCAACAACGAGTTGACGACGGCCCGCGATTCCTTTCCGCTGAGTTGACCGTGGATACGCAGCGGCTCCGCGATGATCGCCGACACCTTCATCTTGGGATCCAGCGAGGTGTAGGGATCCTGGAAGACGATTTGCAGATCGCGCCGGACCGAGCGCAACTGGCGACGGGTGTACCGGCTGATGTCGGACCCGAGAAAACCGATCTCGCCTTGAGTGGCGCCGACCAGCCCCATGATCGCCTTGCCTACCGTCGTCTTTCCGGACCCCGACTCGCCCACGAGCCCCAAGGTCTCGCCCGCCCGGAGTGCGAGGCTGACTCCTTCCACCGCTCGCACCGGGCCGGTGCTCCTACGTCGCAGGCGTTTCGCCGTGCCGTAGTGCTTCACCAGATCCTGCACGGACAGCAGTTCAGCCGGCTTGGGTTCCGGCTCGGAGGATCGGTCGATCGGCGGGACCGGGACGCTGTTGTCACAGACCGCGACGCTTCGCTCGGATATCCCCTCGCTGTCCCGGGAGGGGACCTCCGCCCAGAAGTGGCAGGCGGCCACGTGGGTGCCCCCCACCTCGTACAGAGGTGGCTTGTCGGTCACGCAGTGCGCTCGGCCGTGGGACAGTGTGCACCGGGGTTGGAAGGCGCAACCCGTGGGCAGATGGATGAGGCTGGGCGCCTCGCCAGGGATGGGAACCAGCCGGTCGGAGACGTCGCCCAGCTGCGGCATGCTGCTCATCAGGCCGACCGCGTAGGGGTGGCGCGCCTCGTGGAAGATGCTGTTGACGTCGGTTGCTTCGATGATGCGGCCCCCGTACATCACCAGCACCCGGTCGGCCGTCTCGGCGATGACACCAAGGTCGTGGGTGATGATGATCGACGCGGCCTGCGACTCCTGCTGGGCCTTCCCGAGCACCTGGAGCACCTGCGCCTGGATGGTGACGTCCAGTGCCGTGGTGGGTTCATCGGCAATCAGGACGTCGGGATCGTTGATGATCGCCATGGCGATCATTGCCCGTTGCCGCATCCCGCCGGAGTACTCATGTGGGTACTGATCGAACCTGTCCACCGGGTTGGGTACCCCCACCAAGGAGAGCACCTCGATGGCGCGGTCACGGGCGGCGGCGGCGGACACCGAATGTTGGTGCAGTTGCACGGCCTCAATCAGCTGGGCCCCCACGGTGAAGACGGGGTTCAGCGAGGTCATCGGGTCCTGAAAGACCATCGCGATGTCCTTGCCCCGGATGCGTCGCAACTCCTCCGGGGGGAGGGTCAGCAGGTCGCGGCCGCGAAACAGGACGTGGCCCCCGACGACCTTTCCATCGCTCTTGGGAATGAGCCCGAGCGCCGACAGGACCGTGGCGCTCTTGCCGGATCCCGACTCCCCGACGATCCCGAGCATCTCGCCGGGGTACAAGTCGAAGCTGACGTGGTCGACCGCGTGCACCACTCCTTCGCTCGTCCGGAACTCCGTGACGAGGTCCTGTACCGACAGGACCGGTTCCGTCATCTCAGCGCTCTTCCCTCGGTCCAGGTCTTTTCGATCTCGTGATGTGCCCGTCACTTGTGCAGCCGCGGGTCGAGGACGTCGCGGAGTCCGTCACCGAGCAGGCTGAACCCAAGAACGGCGATCACGATCGCCACACCGGCCAGGCTGGATATCCACGGCGCGATGTCGAGGTACTGCTTTCCGTCGTTGATGATCGATCCCCAGGTGGCCGTCGGGGGAGGAACCCCCAGACCCAAGAAGCTCAATGTTGCCTCGACGAGGATCGCGGTGGCGATGCCCTGGCTCGACACGACGATGAGCGGGGGCAGCACGTTGGGTAATGCATGGCGGGTGAGCACATAGAGGCTGGACGCCCCGAAGGCCTCGCTGGCCTGCATGAACTCCCGCTTGCGGACAGCGATCATGGAACCGCGGAGAACACGCCCGTAATTGGGGACCGTCGTGATCCCGATCGCAATGATCACGTTGATGAGCGACGGGCCCAGAATCGCGATGATCGCGAGCGCCAGCAGGATGGTGGGAAAGGACAAGATGATGTCGAAGAGGCGGCCGATCAGCATGTCGACCCACCCGCCGAGGTACCCTGCGAGAAGGCCGAGGACGAGCCCTACACCCGCCCCGATGGCCACCGCCACGACGCCAGCCTGCAACGAGACCCGGGTGCCGTAGATGAGACGGCTGAGCAGGTCCCGACCGAACTGGTCGGTGCCCAGCAGGTGGCCCGGGCTGCCGGGGCCCACCAGCCGGTCGGGCAGGATTTGGACGTAGGGGTCGTGCGGCGCGAGCAGGGGTGCGAACAGCGCGGTGAGCACGACGAGGACCACGAGGATTCCGCCGGCCATCAGCGGCTTGCTGGTCGTGATGCGCCCCCACATCTCGTGGTCGGGCGCCGACACGTCGAGCCCCGGCGGTCCGCTCGACTCTGGGTCTGCCAGTTCCGGTCGGGCGTACGGAGCGACCGGCATCAGTTCTCGGGCGGCCCCCGCGACCTGCTCATGAGCACTTGCCGCCGTCATGCGCAGATCGCTGGTGCTGCGGTCCTGGTTGCGCGTCAATGGACTGCCTCGCGTTCCCTCAGCCGAGGATCGAAAAAGCCGTAGGTGAGGTCGGTCAGGAGATTGACCACGATGAACGCCACGGCGATGACCAGCGTCACTCCCTGGACGACGGGATAGTCCCTTCCCAGGATGGCGTCCAGCAGCAGCTTTCCGATTCCTGGCCGCGCGAACACGGTCTCGATCACGATGGTGCCGCCCAGCAGGTGACCGAAGTTCAACCCGACCACGGTCACGATCGGGATCGCCGCATTGTGCAGGGCATGCCGGTAGATGACCCTGCGCTCAGCGGCACCCTTGGCGCGTGCCGTCCGTACGTAGTCCTCTCCCAATACATCGAGCATGCTGGACCTGGTCATCCTGGCCACCAGGGCCATCCCGGACAGTCCCAGGGCTGTCGCAGGAAGCACCAGCGCCAAGATGATGGAGCCTAGATCGCCCGGGGTCCCGGCCCCGATGGAGGGCAGCCAGCCGAGGCGAACGGCGAACACCCCGGACAGCAGCAGTGCGATCCAGAACGAAGGTGCGGCGATACCCACGGTGCTGAACACCAGGCTCAGGAAGTCGACGGGACCACCCCGCCGCGTGGCGCCCAGGATGCCCAGCGGGACGCCGATCAGGACGGAGATCAGTACGCCGGCCAGCGCCAGCGTCGCCGTCGCGGGCAGCCGGGCAATGATCTGGTCCGTGACCGACTGCCGGCTCTGGATGCTCACACCCAGGTCGCCGTGGGCCAGGCGACCGAGGTAGTCGACGAACTGTGTGAACAGTGGCTGGTCCAAGCCCAATTCACTGCGTGTTCTCGCCACCTGCTCGGGCGTGGCACGGTCACCCAGGACGGCTGTCACCGGATCTCCCGGAATAAAGTGGACAGCCAGAAAGACGATCACGATCACACCGAAAAGCGTGGGAACAGCGGCGAGGACCCGCTTCGGAACCGCCGACATCACGCGCCAGTCATGGAGACTTTGTCGAGGCGGATGCTACGGAACGGGTCGGCCACGAAGCCCTTGACCTTGCTCCGGGTCGCGAAGATGAAGTCCTCGTGGTCGATGTAGTAGTAGAAATTCCCGTCGGCGACCCGCTGCTGCACCTTCTTGAACAGGGTGTCCCGGGTGTTCTCGTCCATGGTCGACGTCGCCTGTGCGAGCCACTGGTCGATCTCGGGATCATTAATGCGTGCCCAGTTGTTCTTGGGAATCCCCTTCGAGCCGAACCACGTTGACAGCACCCGGTCGGGGGTCGGGTCCTGCCCGCGGCTGAGGATGAACATCTGCAGACCGTCCGGGGCCGCGAGGGCTGCCAGGAAGCTCTGGCTCTCCATCACCTGTATGTTGACCCGGATCCCGACCTTTGCCAGGTCCTGCTGGATAACGGTCGCCGGCCGGGTGAACCGGTCGATGTTGGGCACCGAGAAGGTGACGTCGAAACCGTTCGGGTAACCTGCCTGGCTCAGCAGCTGCTTTGCGCCGGCCGGGTCGTACTTGTAGTGCAAGATGTTCTCGGCCGCATGGTTGACCGCGGGAGACAGGATGCCGGTCGCGGGGGTCGAGATCCCGTTGAACAACCCCTTGAGCATCGCAGGACGGTCGATGGCCAGGGTCAGCGCCTCGCGCACCCGCGGGTCGTTGAAGGGCGCTACATCCGACTTCATGCCGACGAATCGGGTGATCAGCCCGGGCGTCGACGCTATGTCGATCTGTTTGTTCTTCTTGTAGTTGACGAGGAGGTCCGGGTCGGTGACCTGGATCATTTCCAGTTCCCCGGCCTGGAACGCGTTGTTGAGCGTCGTGACGTCCGGGATCGGCTTGTACGTGACCTGGTCCAGCGCTGGCTTGCCGCCCCAGTACTTGTCGAAGGCGGTGAGAACGGTCTCCTGACCCGGCGTCCAGTGGTCGAACTGGTACGGACCCGTGCCGACGGGGTCTTGTGCGAACTTGACGCCCCGTTCCGTGACGGCCTTCTCGCTGACGATGCCGGTGTAGGAACTCGCGAGCTTGTCGAGCAGGCTGGGGTCCGGGCTGGATAGGTCGATAACGACCGTGTAGTCGCCCTGCGTCTGAACATCAGAAATGGCCTTGACGAGCGATGCGTTCGGTGAGGCCAGCTTCGGGCTGACCAGTCGCGCCAACATGAATTTGACGTCGCTGGCTTTCAGCTCGCCGTATCCCTTCTGGAACTGGACGCCGTGACGCAACTGGAACGTCCAGCTCGTGCCGCTGCCGTTCGACTTCCAGTCCGTAGCGAGGCCCGGGACGATGTCCGTGCCGCCCAGCTTGTGCTTGGTCAGCCCCTCGAAGATGTTGGTGGTCATCTGCTGGTCGCCGACCGAGTTGAGGACCTGTGGATCGAGTGTGCCAAGGTCGTACTGCTCGCCGATGCGGAGGTTGCCGCCCTTGGCGCCGGGGGCGCCGGACGTGGCCGACGGGCTCGCCGTACAGGCTGACACGGCGATGACAGTGGCCGCCGTCAGCATTGTGAGCCATGACTTTCGTTTCATGCGCATCCAATCCATCGAGGTGGGCGGGGCGGAACGGCGTGGGGGCCATCGCTGTACGGAACTGTCGGGCGGGAATAGGAGCGTAGTCCACGACGTCCGGCGGTTCGGCCTGCTCTCAATCACGTCACCAGGTCACACCGGAAAAGCTGACGCCCGCGGCCGCGCCGGCCCGGCGAGGATCGGCCGCGCCCGAGCACAGGCCCGTCTCGGGGTCTCGGGCGACCACTTGGACCGCACCAAACCAGGGTGAGTGCGGAGAGCGGTACTCGAGGTCGTGGCCGAGCGCCGTGAGTCCGGTCTTGGTCTGTTCAGGGAGGTCGGACTCCGCCTCGAGTTCATCCCCCGACCAGTGCAATCGGGGCAGGTTGACGGCGTCCTGCAGTCCCATCCCGTGCTGAAGGACGTTCACCAGGACCTGTGCCAGGGCATTGGGGATGCGGGTGCCCGACGGGCTCCCGAGAGCCATCACGGCGGCGCCGTCCTTCAGCACGAGCGTCGGCCAGGGGGCCATCGGGCGCCGGTAGGGGCTGATCCCGGCCGGTCGTGGCCCGGGGCGGGGGTCGAACAGCTTCATGGCGTTGTTGAGGATGATCCCGTAGCCGGGAACGGTGACACAGGAACCGAAGGCGTCACCCAGGCTTTGGGACAGTGAGACGAAGTTGCCCCAACGGTCCACATGCGAGTGGTGCGTCGTGCCAATGACCAGGCCGGGCGCGGTGGGGGTGCGGCAGAGCAGCTTGTTGGGAGACGGGGCCTCGTCCTGGTAGGTCCATGGGTTCCCCGGCCCGGGAAAGGAAGCGCGGGTCGGGTCGATCAGTGCGCGGCGGAGGCGGGCGTACTCCGGGCTGCACAGGCCCGCGAGCGGAACGTTGACCTGCGTGTGGTCACCGATGTGCAGCGACCGCTCAGCGAAGGCCAGCTTCATGGCCTCCACCATGAGGTGGAGTTGCTCGGACGACAGTGGTGACAGGTCCGTGAAGTCCAGCCCATCGAGGATGGCCAGCAGGTTCATCAGCAGCGCGCTCGACGATGGTGTCGCACCGGCGATGCGGAACCCCTTGAAGTTCACCCAGTCCGGTTCGCGGATCCACAGCAGATCCTCGGGATAACACGCCAGGTCCTCCCGGCTCAGCACCCCGCCCGCGCCACCCAGATGTCCAACGATGGCCGAGGCGATCTCACCCGAGTAGAACGGCTCGTACCCCTCCCGACCAATCAGCTCGACGGTGTCGGCCAGGTGTGGCTGCAGCAGTACCTCCCCTTCACCCTTGGCCGATCCGTCCTGATGCAGGAAGGCGGCCGCGGTCTCGGGGAAGCGGGCCAGCCGGGGCATGCTCTCCGCGATGAAGGCGGCCATCCGGGCGTTCGCGGCAGAACCGGTGCGAGCGTCGAGCACTGCGGGCGCAACGACGTCACTGAGGGGCAGCCGGCCCCAGCGCCGCTGAGCCGTCACCCACCCGCACACGTTGCCGGGAATGGCGATCGAAAGCGCGCCGGTGGTGTTGAGATCTCCCTCCGTGATGAACCGATAGCCGCCCTGCGTCGGCCCAGGCCGCCACGAGTACATGCCAGCGTGAGCGGCTCCCGGCGCACAGGCATAGAAGTCGATCGCCGTCGTCTCCCTGGTGTCGGCCAGGTACACGACCATGTTGCCCTGCCCGCCCAAGTGCGACATGGCCGGTTCGTGGACGGCCAGTGCGAAGGCGGTCGCGACGGCGGCGTCGACGGCATTGCCGCCCCGCATCAGCATCTGCACTCCGGCAGCCGTGGCCCGGGGGTCCGAGGAGCTGCACACGCCGCCGTAGGCGGTCACATCAGCGGTGGCGCCAGCACGTCGTTGCGGGAACGTCACGAAGATCTCGCCTTCGGAAGAAGATCGGCTAGAGTGCCGTCTTGCGGCACGCCATGCCAGTGGTGCAACACTATGCAGCAACCGTCCGGGCGTCAACGACCGCAGCCGCGCCCCGCTCAAACGGTTATGCCGCCCACGTCGCCCGGGCCTGGGCGGACTGCAGATCGGAGAGCTCGCATGCAGAGACAGCCAGCGACTGACTTCCCAGCCGACGAGAGCGGTGCGGTAATCCCGCTGCACCTCGGGCTCGCCACGGCGGCCAAGGTGCTCTGCTCGGCGGTGTTCTTGTCCGGTCGGAATCTGGAGGAAGCGCGCCGCAACTCCGGGCCGCACGCGCTGTTCGTTCACCACCTCGATGACGTGCTGATGGATCTCATCTCGATCGACGTGGACGAGCACGAGCGAGCCCTGTCGGTGTCCGTGTCACTCGACGCGGCGACGGTCGAGCGCATCGTTGCCGGTTACCGCGCTTACTACGACGACCTGGAAGCTGACTGGGAGGCCGAGAGCGAACGCCTCATCGGCCTGGGCGCCGTGTCCCGAACCGCGCGCTTCCTGGGCGACCAGGGCAGCGTGATCGTGCCCGTGGACGACCGGCCGCTCGGCTTCTCCCCGGTGCCGGTGCGCTCGACGCTGCCCGACCCGGCCAGTCAGGACTGGCCAATGGGCGACCGCCTGAGCGCCGACACGACCTCGTCCGCTGTCGACCGCCAGATGGTCTCCGACGCCATAGACCTCGCTTTCACTGATGACGAGGCGTTCACGGCAGCTGTGGTGGTGCTCCACGGCGGACAGATCGTCGGCGAGCGCTACCGCGCAGGCTTCGACCAGCACACCCAGCTGGAGAGCTGGTCGATGGGCAAGAGCCTCACCGCCACCCTGATCGGGCTGTTGATCCAGCAGGGACACCTGACCATTGACGAACCGGCTCCGGTGCCTGCCTGGCAGCAGTCCGGGGACCCCAGGGCCGGGATCCGCGTCGCTGACCTCCTGCAAATGAGCGGCGGCCTGCTGTTTTCCGGGCAGGATGACCCGCGCCAGCGCTGGCGTTTCGGCGTTCCCGACCATCTCTACATCTACAGCGAGACGCTGGACGCGTTCAAATTCGCCACCGACCGGCCCGCGGAGTTCGTCCCCGGCACGGTGGGACGTTACCGGAACTGCGATCCGTTGACCCTCGGCTACATCGCCAAGCGGATCGTGACCGAGCAGCTCGGGCAGAGTTACCTCCAGTGGCCACAGGCCGCTCTCTTCGACAAGATCGGCATCCGCCGTCAGGTGTTGGAGACCGACTGGTACGGCAATTTCCTCCTCACCGGCTTCGACTACGGCACCGCGCGCAACTGGGCGCGCCTGGGCTTGCTGTACCTGCAGGACGGCCTATGGGAGGGCAAGCGCCTGCTTCCCGAGGGCTGGTCGCAGTTCGTCTCCACCCCGGCGCCCGGGTGGGAAGAGCCTCGCTACGGCGGTCAGTTTTGGCTCAACAGGACCGGCGACTTTGACCTCCCGAAGGACGCCTACTTCATGGCCGGCTACGGCGAGCAGCGGGTGTTCGTCGTTTCGTCGGCTAACCTGGTCGTCGTCCGGATGGGCCACCGCTCGAACACCGACGTGCCGAAGGACGCCACGAACGCGATGCTTCGTGAGCTGATGAAGGCCGTCGGCAACTGACCACCGTTACTGTCGGTGGCCGTCGCCGAGTTGCGAGCCGTCTGAGGTCAGAAGGCCCGGCGCTCCAGCGTGTTGCTGATCTGCGCTGCGGCGTCCTTGAGGAGCTGGCCGTACTGTTCCTGGAGCTTTCGGGACATCCGATGAGCCGGCGTCGAGACACTGATACCGGCGATGGCGCGACGGCCATCCGCAGTGATGGCGGCTGCGATGGCCGACACACCGCTGCGCCACTCCTCGGTGTTGGTGGCGTAGCCCCGACGGCGGATCTGGTCGAGCTCGGCCAGCAGCGCATCACGGTCGGTCACGGTCGTGGGCGTGTACGCAGACAGGCCCCGATCAAGCAGAGCCTCAACTTCCTCGCGCGAACGCGTGGAAAGAATCGCCTTTCCGTTGGCGGAGGCCACGATGGGAGCGCCCATGCCCAGCGGGATGAACGTCCGGACCGGCTGCGGGCTGTCCAGCCGTTCGATGAGAATCGCCTGATCCTGTTCGGGAACGACGAGATGCACCGTCTCCTGCGTCGCCGACCGAAGCTCCTCCATCACGGGCACGGCCACATCGCGCAGACCGAGGCCCCCGGTTGCGCGCTGGCCCGTCCGCAGCATGTGCGTAGTGAGTCCCCAGCGGGTCGTCTCCGTGCCGACCGGGTGGATCCACCCAGCCGCGTGTAGGGTCCGCAGGGTCCGCTGCACCGAGCTCTTGGGCAGCTCCAGCAGCCGGGCGAGTTCGCCTACGCCGATCGGCTCGCGCGCAGCCACCTCGTCGAGGACGCGGAGCGCAGTCATGACACTGCGGATCTCGTTGACGCTCCACCGTCACCTTCTACGATCGACTCAGTGAATACGGCAAAGCGTACCGCACAGCGGCACGCTTTGCCGCGTCAAACCTCCCGTCCGCTGACGGCCTCGTACCGGTCGACGGTCCCGTCCCAGGAATTGCCCTTGGAGTTCTGCATGTCAATGGCGTTGGCCGTGGTCCTCGACCTCACGCAAGTGATGGCCGGGCCGTTTTGTTGTCAGCTCCTGGGTGACCGGGGTGCCGACGTCATCAAGGTTGCGCCCATGGGCCTGGGGGACGTTGCTCGGTCGGGCATGGGGGCCATCCTGAGCGGTGGAGAGAGCTCCGCGTTCCTTGCGGTGAACCGCAACAAGCGCAGTATTACCATCGACCTGAAGAGCGCCGAAGGGCGTGCGTTCCTGTACCGGATGGCCGAAGAGGCCGACGTCCTGGTGGAGAACTTCAGGCCGGGCGTGACCAGACGTCTGGGCATCGACTATGAGACGATGAAGAAGATCAACCCGCGCCTCATCTACGGCTCCATCTCGGGGTTTCGGGCAGGATGGGCCGTACGCCTCCCGCCCCGGCTATGATCTCATCGCGCAGGCGATGTCCGGGGTCATGAGCGTGACCGGTGAGCCGGGCAGCGACCCGGTGAAGACCGGCATTCCCATCGCCGATCTATCGGCCGGCATGTTCTGTGTCATCGGCATCTTGTCGGCGCACGCCGCCCGCCATGCCACCGGAGTCGGGCAGTATATCGACGTGTCGCTGTTCGAATCCGCCTTCGCACTCTCCATCTGGGAGAGCCCACCAAGCGGGTCTTCGGCGGACTCAGAGGCAGATGACGATCAACTCGGCGCGATCCGCCCCGCGCCACCGTGGGGCGGATTGGTGAACTACTCGTGGTGGGCTCATACCCCGAGCGTGCCGTAACGATCGTTCATGAGACGCATTTTGGTTGGTGGTGTTCGCCCAGGTCGGATTCGTAACGCGTGCCGTGTCCTGGCCTACGTTGCTCGCCCGGTGGTTTGTTTTAC